>Ga0233335_1000007_pt1 | contig 145993 bp, 128 predicted proteins | sample GEONDECOMP222_FD_180695 | JGI IMG/M metagenome (GOLD analysis project Ga0233335, IMG submission 180695) | Leaf litter microbial communities from Shasta-Trinity National Forest, California, United States - GEON-DECOMP-222 | ecosystem: Environmental > Terrestrial > Plant litter > Unclassified... | reverse complement strand
TTCGCCGCCAACATCCTACGCTTCAATCAGCAGCGATCTATCCGACAGGACAGATATGCCGCCGCACTCGGCGGATATCAGGCGATCGTAAAATTACGCTTTGGCTGATAGAACTGAACGGCCCTGGTCCGCCCCCTCCATCACCAGCGCTAAAGCCAGCATCCGTCGCGAAGCCGCCGAATCCTTCGATTTCGCCGCAGTCTGCCTCAATCAAGACGCCGACAAATCCAAACGCGTAACCGCAATCCCTGCCATCACCTGTATCCAATCCGACTTCTCCGATCCAATCAGAATCCAGCGCTCTTGCGAATTCCGCGAGTCATTGGCTCAGGCCACTGGTATTACCAGGCGACCGGTATGCACATATAAAGCCAGGGGATCGGGTGAACCGGCCAACGTGAAATAAGGCTGGCTGGAAACTCGTCATCGGAGGCGGCAATCTTGCGTCGGGATCGGAGCGAGTGTTTGTCATCGGGCAGTCGCAGGAGAGTGGTGGCGATCTACTTGATGGTGGTGGAATTGGCCGGAGCGTTGTCGGTTCTGACCCGGCATTCTTCGTCGCGAAACACCATGTCGAGAACCCTGTGCAAGCTATTTTCGATCGCCCCGTGACTGCGGACGATCGGCCCGAGCTGGTCGGCCGGCAGATTGAGTGAGTTGACGTAAAAGCGGGTCTCCTGCTCTGTCTTGCTGCCGATCTCGTAGGTATTGTCGATGATGATGAGGCTCTTCAACCCAGGCCACCCATGCTGTTTTGCCGCCAGGCGATATTATGGATGACGCTAGTCGTCCACGTTTCAATACGGCTATGATCACCGTCAACGGTCTCATGCCGACTACTCTTGCTGTCGAAAAAATGACGCGCCTTTTGTTCGTCGAAGAACAGCCTGACATCACTATGCAGTGTGTTTGATTGCCTTTGAGGGCCAGGACATAATCTGCCTTCAGGGTGATGATCTGCTGCGCGGTCGCGCGCTGACACGCCCATGGCGTCGATGGTGACGATCGCGCCCTCGATCGCCAGCATTTCGAGCAGTCGGGGGATCGCCACGATCTCATTGGCCTTATCCTCGACCTTGACCTGACCCGGCACCAGCCGTTGGCGCGCGGCAAAGGCAGAGACCATGTGAATTGCAGCCTTGGCTCCCCTGGATCGTCGCACCGTCTTGCAGTCGATCGCAATCACCTCCGAGGCCACGCCCGTCAGCGACGCGACCACGCGACAAAGCAGCATTGAAAGGCGTCGGGATCAAGCGTCGCGAGGATATCGCAGAGGGGGGGAGCGTGCGATTGCGTGCCGTCCGCAAATTGCCGAAGCTGCCGCAAGAAAAATCCATTTAAGGACGCCGAAATTGGCGATGTCCGTGATCGTCTCTGCTCCCGACAACACTACCAGCAGGCACAGCAGGAGGACCTCTGTCAGAGGGTATCGCACCTTGCCGCGCTGCCGCGCGTCCGGCAGATCCTCAAAAAACCCCAGGAAAAGTCCCGCTTCCGAAAGCTCCATTATCCATCGGTACGCCTGCCATCATTCCGGTCCCTCTTGCAGAGGAACCCCTTGATTCAGCACATCACCGCTTTGTAACGCACTTCCTCACCCGATCCCCCTGCATATACAGCCGTGAGATGGTTCCGAGTGGCGATTGCATCGATACGATGTTCTCTCACCGTTAGGTGTCGATTTTGCCCCGCACTTAATGCACATCGCTCTCGGCCTGCGTATAGCCGGAGCAAATCAAGAGGAAGTAGCATGGCAGCACCGGTAGTTTCGTCCGCGCATCTTGCATCGGGCGCCTCCCCCGCGCTCAGCGAACTAGAATTCGGGCTGAACCTGGTGGCGACCGCCTACCATCGCTGGATCGTGCGCTGCGCGGCGGCAGCGGGTGCGCAATTGTCTCCGCTCGAGGTGTTGATCCTGCACACTGTGCGGCACCGCGACCGCCCCAAGCGGGTCAGCGACATAATGCTGGTGCTCGATATCGAGGACACCCACATCGCCACCTATGCGCTGCGCAAACTGACTACCGCCGGCCTGGTCGAGACCAAGCGGGTGGGCAAGGAAAAGCTGATCGCAGCGTCGGCGGCTGGGCGCAAATTCTGCGATGCCTATACCGAGATCCGCGAGCAACTGCTGGTCAGCCCGGTTGTTGCCAGCGGCCAGGGCGAGGAGGGTCTGTCTCAAATCGCCGAACGACTGAGGGCATTGTCCGGACAGTATAATCAGGCGGCACGCGCGGCGGCGACGCTATAGTCCGTTTTATTCTGGTCGCTGCCTCCCGCGCCAGGAAAATCACGGAAGAGATTACGACATCAACGGACTAAAAACATGTCGAGACCGGCCGACCCGATATTCGGCGCAGCAGGAAAGCAACTGGAAGTAAATCCTGCGCGAAGCAGCGTCACGGTGAGTTACACACGTGGTGCCCCAAAGCGCGTGAGGGTGTCCAAATAGGACGTCAGCCGGCCTAAATTGGCATCATCCGCTCTCGTCGCCGAGTGTCAGAGTATCCGCGGCGAAAAGCGTCCCCAGCGACATTGGTGCGGCGATAATCCCCTGTGCGACGGTATGGCCAACCAGACGCTCCAGCATTGTCCGATTGGCCTCGACGCCAAACGGAAGCGGATCGCCGAGCACTTCCATTACCCGCAGGTTCAGTTGATCGGCAGCATCAGGAGCTGCGATCGCGCCGGACCGTAGCTCGGCGAGGTAGAGCCGCTTGGCGCACGCGAACGCCTCGAATAGGGCGGGCGCCAACCCGGGGCTGGCGGCGAGCAGATCGTCGCGGACGACCATCACATGGTTGATCGGATAGTCGCCCTCGTCATGCAGCCGGGCAATCCCCGCCTCTTCGGCAGCAGGGAATAGCGGCACGACATCGGGATGCTCGACCACTACCCCGATCGCTGCGGCAAGTTCGCCGCGCGCGAGCATCTCGGCAATATCTCGTTCCGGCGCGATCGGAACGACATTGGCCGGCGGTCGATAGGCCGTGACATGCTCATCGCCAGACAACAGCCAAGTAACGCTCGAGAGATCCAGCCCGGCGCGTTGAAGGATCGCGCGCGCCCAGACCCCGCTGGTCACGGTGTAGCCGCGATTGACCCCGATGCGGCGGCCCGCCAGATCCTGCGCGTTACTAATCCCCGCACGCCGGTTCACCGATATAGCGCCATGATGGAAGCCGCGCACGGGGAAGATCGGCAACGCCGTGATCGGTACACCATGCGCCTTGGCGGTCAGATAGGTGGTGATCGGCAATTCGGCGATATCATATGCCGCTTCGCGCACCATCCGGCGGAAGCCGGGGATAAGCGAGGGCAATTCGACCGTATCGACGGCAAAACCGCGCGGCACGACGCGGCCATCGACAAGCGCCCGGTTATGGCCCTGAACGCGTGTCAGCATCGAATAGCGGGGAAGATCAGCGGCCAAGATGAGCATCGTAGAATTTGGCGGCGATCGCATACAGGCTCTTCGACTCCGGCAGATCAGGGTCGGTCATGAAGGCGTGGCCCATGCCGTCGTAAACGAGCAACTGGCTGTCCACCCCGGCATCGAGCATCCGCCGGTGGCTGTAGGCCGCGGCACTCATCGCAAAATCGCGGGTACCGGTTGCGAACAGGGTCGGCGGAAACCGAGCCAGCACCGTCAGGTCCATCACTGGCGACAGCTTCGGATCGTCCGGGTCCATCCCCTCGAAATAGGCATAGGTCGACGGGTTCTCGCCAATGTTGACGGTCGAGCGCAACAAATTGGTGAAGGCCGGACCATCACCTTCCTTGAACTTTGCACTGGCACGCGCGCAATAGAGCCCGAGCACGCCCGGCGCAGGTAGCCCGACCCGCTCGAAATAGGCGACTGTCTCCGCCACTACCGCCCCGCCTGAGGAACAGCCGACCATGCCGATATTGGCCGGCGGATAGGTCTTGAGCAGTTCGCGATAGACCGCTGCGACGTCCTCGGTGCCCGCCGGGAAGCGGTATTCAGGACCCTGGCGGTGGATCAGCGTCACCACCTTTACCTGGCCGACTGCGGCGATCGGAATGCTGATCGTCAGGCCGTTGGCATGGGTGGCGGTGCGGAAGCCGCCGCCGGGCACGTCGAGGATCACGCGGCGCAGGTTGCGCGCCGGCACCCCGCCCTGCGGTATGACGCTGCGGATCGAGATGCCCCCCATCGTTCCCTCGGCGATATCGACTGGGTAAAGCTTGCGCATATGTGCGATCGCCGGCTGCAGATCGGCTTCGATTTGCCGGCGGCGCACCGCCATGTCGGCAGCAGGCGGCGAACTGGGATAGGCGCCCGCCGCTGGCCGCCGCGCGAGCACCGCACGCGTCGCCGGGCTCAGCAGCGAGGACGGAGGGACGGTCGCATGGTCGAGATGCGCGGTGCCGTCCGGATCGATGACGATCGAAGAAGCCGGCAAAGCGGCTGGCGGAGCTGCCCGCACCTGCTGCGCCCGGACCGGGGAGCTCCCCGCCAGGAGCGCCAGGACGGGAAAGATAGCGCCGCGCATCGATATTCCTTAAAAGCGAGTCGAGCCGGTCAGACCGATGGTCCGCGGGGGATAGGAACTCGCGATATATTGTGGCTCATTGATCGCATAGCTGGTGCAGGCTGTGTTGCGACAGGTGCCGCGTCCGCCCGTGAGAGACAAAATGTCCTTCGAATCGAACACGTTGTTCATGAACGCCGAGATCTCCACGCCGTCGAACGTGGTGCCGACCCGCGCCGTCGCGAAATGGGTGGCGTCAGCCTGGCGCACGTCGGGAGCATAGGAGACGGTGCCGGGGCCGGTGGTGCGATAATATTTCGAGGCATATTGATAGTCGAACCGGATGTAAGAAGCGTGCTCCGCCACCCGGAAATCATATTGCGCACCGACGTTATACTGCCACGGTGCGACGGGCAGCGGATCGCCCTTGTTGGTCAGGATCGCTTGCGTAGCGCCCGCAACCGGGGTCGGGCCGACCACCTGCTCGGTATATTTGGCGTTCGTATAACCGACCGCCAGATTGAGCGTCAGCGCCGTGGTGGGGTGCAGCTGCGCCTGCAGATCGAAGCCTTTGCTGACCGCGTGGCCCGCATTGGCAGTGAAGGCTGCCGAGCAGCCCGGAAACGTCTGGCCGATCTGCGGATTACTCCAGTCGATGTAGAAGGCACTGGCGTTCATCGAGAGATATTTGCGGATGCCGAGCTTGGCGCCCGCCTCATAGCTCCACACTGAGTCAGAGCCATAAGTGGCCGGCGGCGGGCCGCCATAGACCAGCAGTCCGGACGCGCAGCTGACCAGAGACACGGTACGGTTCACGCCGCCAGGGCGAAAGCCTTTGGTGGCACCGGCGTAGATCATGTTACGATCGTCGATCTGGTAGGACAGATTGACCTTGGGCGAACTGGCGGTCTCGGCCTGGTGACCGTTCGAAAGCCCGCTATTGGCCACCGTTGGCGTAACATAGCCCGACAGCGACGTACCTAGATTGACGGCAGTATAGTCGAGCGTATCGCGTTCGACGCGGACGCCGCCAGTTAGCTTGAGCTTGGAAGTGATCTGGAGATAAACTTCGGCGAAGCCAGCGATGCTCTTGTCGTCCAACGTCTGGCTGCCGCCACCGGCAAGATCACCGGGCAGCATCGGCGCACCATATACTGCCGCGGCATTGCTGCCACGCAATACTGCAGAGAGCTGATCAAGATCCTCGTAGATTGCGGTGCTGCCCTTCACCTTCGACGACATGTAATAGACGCCGGCGATCCAGTTGATGAATGCCCCCGGCTTGGCCGATGAGAGGCGCAATTCCTGCGAAAAACCGGTGCGGACGTTGCGATAGTTGAACTTGCGCTCAAAATTGGGAAGTTCGCTGACGAACCCGACGCCGGCCTGCAAGTTGCGCGCCTCGCCGCTGAAGCCGCCTTCGTCGATCACGCCGTTGGTGATGTCCTGCACGAACGCCGATACCGACTTCACGTTGATCCCGGCCACGTCCCAGTCGACCGTCAGACTGGGCAGCGTGAGATAGCTGTCGCGCGGCGAGCGATAAGGGTTTCCCGACTGGAACGGTCCGAACGACTGGTAATTGCTATAGGTGTGCGAGGGATAGGTATAAGCGGTCGGGAAGGCGGCCGTCGCCGCGCGAGTGACCGCCGCGGTGGTGGCGGGTGCGATCTTCAACCAATACGTGTCGACGTCATCTTGATGATCGTGCGACTGATAGAAGGCCGGGGTGATCCGCAGATTAGGTGTCGGCTCCCACAGCAACGATATCCGGCCGGCGTAACTGCTCCCCGAATTGCCGTCATTGCCGTATTTCGCCGAGGTGAACACGTCGTGGTGATCGATATAGCCACCGGTATGACTGCCCCAGAAGCTGGCGCGGAAACCAAGCTTGTCGGTGACGATCGGGCCGCCGACCGCGCCGCCGCTTTCATAGCTCATCCCGCCACCCTGGGTCGTCGAGATTTCGGAACGCGCGTAGCCCGAATAATCGGTCAAGCTGGGCGTGGGGGTGATGAAACGGATCGTCCCGCCCACCGACGAACCACCGTATAGCGTACCTTGCGGGCCGCGCAGAACCTCGACTCGCTCGAGATCGAACAGCTGCGGGATCGAGCTGCCATTACCGGCGACACCCGAAAGCTGGCGCTTGTTGAGCGCGATATCGTCGAGATAGATGCCGGTGGTTGGCGACCCCGCCGCCGAATAGATGCCTCGGATCGCGATCGTCGGACTGAAGTCGGCGCCGTTGCGCTGGATGGTCAGTGCGGGCACGGTGCGCGCCAGATCGAGCGCGGTGCGGCTGCCGGCGCGCTCCAGGCCCAACTGCGAGATCGCGGTGACGCTGATCGGCACGTGACGCAGACTGTCCTGCTGCTTGGTGGCGGTGATGACGATATCGCCCATATTTTCGCCCTGACCCGCGACAGGCGCGGTCTGCGCGGCGGCGGGCGTGGCGAGGATCAGGGCTGCGAGGCTGGCTCCCGTCATGAGGGACATGACACGTCCGACACCTGGACGGGGCTGGAGGCGCAAGGGCGCAGCGACGCTATCGATCATGAAATCATCCCTTTTTCGTGAAGCTGAAAGCCTCGGCGAATTCTGTGCCCGCCGTTGAGACGGATAAAATGCTGAATTGAGCACCTTGTCAACATAACGTCGGCGTTTTATCAACAAAGTATCAAAACAAAGGATCAGGTGTGAGCGGCTGGCAGTTCTGGATCGATCGAGGCGGTACGTTTACGGATGTGGTGGCACGCAATCCCTCAGGCGGCTTTTCGACCGTTAAGATGTTGAGCGAAAACCCGGAACGCTATCGCGATGCGGCCGTAGCGGGGATCCGCAGCGCGCTTGGCCTCGCGCTTGATGCCCCCCTGCCCGCCGAGTCGGTCGACCAGATCAAGATGGGCACCACCGTCGCCACGAACGCGCTGCTCGAGCGCAAGGGCGCACGCACGCTGCTCGTGCTCGATTCGGGGTTCGCCGATCTGTTGGCGATCGGGCATCAGGCACGGCCGCGATTGTTCGACCTCGATATCGAGAAAGCACTTCCGCTGTACGATGCGGTCGAAGAAGTCGGTGGGCGCGTCGGCGCGGACGGGATGTTGCTGACCCTGCTCGACGAGAATGTGGTGCGGGCCATGTTCGTCGCGCGCCGTGCGCAAGGCTATCAATCGTGCGCGATCGCGCTGGCCCATGCCTGGAAATATCCGGCCACCGAACTCGCCGTCGCCGAACTGGCGCGCGAGGCAGGCTTCCCGCAGGTCTCTGCCAGCCACCAGGCGAGCGCGCTGATGGGCTTGGTGTCGCGCGCAAGCACCTCTGTGCTCGACGCCTATCTGTCACCCATCCTGCGCGGCTACGTCGATCAGGTCGCGGGCGAGATCGAGGGTAGCCGGCTCTATTTTATGCAGTCGAGCGGTGGGCTCACCGACGCCGCGCTGTTCCAGGGCAAGGATGCGATCCTGTCCGGCCCAGCCGGTGGCGTGGTCGGCGCGGCGCGGACTGCCAGCGCGGCGGGCTTCGACCGAATCATTGGTTTTGACATGGGCGGCACCTCGACCGATGTCGCGCTCTATGCCGGCGCGTTCGAGCGCACCTCGGATGCCGAGGTCGCAGGGATTGAGGTCCGCGTGCCGATGATGGCGATCAACACGGTGGCGGCCGGCGGCGGGTCGATCCTGCATTTCGACGGATCCCGCTTCCGGGTCGGGCCGGACAGCGCCGGTGCCAATCCCGGCCCCGCCTGCTACCGCCGTGGCGGCCCGCTGACGGTGACCGATGCCAACGTGCTGCTCGGCAAGCTGAACCCGAAGCATTTCCCGGCAATCTTCGGCCCGACCGGCGATCTGCCGCTCGACCGCGAGACGGTGACGCGGCAATTCGCCGAACTGGCCGAGGACGTGTCGCTCGGCACCGGCCACCCACACACTCCCGAGCAGGTCGCCGAGGGCTTCCTGCGGATCGCGGTCGCCAACATGGCGGCAGCGATCAAGCAGGTGTCGCTCGAAAAGGGGCATGACGCGGCACAATTCGCGCTCGTCTGTTTCGGCGGCGCGGGCGGGCAACACGCATGTCTGGTCGCCGACGAGCTCGGCATGGGTACGGTGCTGATCCACCCGTTCGCGGGCGTGCTGTCGGCTTACGGTATGGGTCTGGCGGACCAGAGCGCGATTCGTCAGCAGGCGGTCGAGCAGGCGCTCGGAAGCCCGGCGCTGGCCGCGGCCGATGCGGCAATCTCCAAGCTATCGATCAATGCGCTGGCCGATCTGCAGGGTGGCAGCGACACAGATGCACCGGTGACGGTGCAGGCGTCAGCCGCGCTGCGCTATACCGGCACCGATACCGCGCTGCCGGTCCCGGTCATGGGCGAAGAGGCAATGCGCGAGGCGTTCCACGTCGCGCACCGCCAGCGCTTCGGCTTCGCCACGCCCAATCGCGAGATCGTGCTGGAAAGCGTCACCGTCGAGGCCACCCGCCCCGGCGAGCCAGTCACATCCGCTATCTATCAGAACCGGTTCGGGGCGGCCCTCGCTGCGGTCGAGACGCTCACGTTGTGGAGCGGCGGCGCGCATCATCAGGCGCCGGTTTACGACCGCGACGATCTACGGCTCGGCGATCTGATCGACGGTCCTGCAATCGTCCGCGAGACCACCAGCACTACCGTGATCGAACCCGGCTGGGCCGCGACTATGGACGAAGGCGGGCAGTTGCTGCTCCGCCGCACCGTGCCGCTCGCCGGCCAGGTTGATGCCAATGACGACCGCGTCGACCCGGTCCGGCTCGAGCTGTTCAACAATCTGTTCATGGCGATCGCCGAACAAATGGGAGTGGTGCTACGCAACACCTCGACCAGCGTTAATATCAAGGAGCGGCTCGACTTTTCCTGCGCCTTGTTCGACGCGCAAGGTCGGCTGATCGCCAATGCGCCGCACGTACCCGTCCATCTCGGCGCAATGGGCGAGAGCGTCCGCACGGTGATGAACAGCCGCCGCGATACGCTGAAGCCGGGCGACATGATCGCGCTCAACAATCCGTTTAACGGCGGCACCCATTTGCCCGACGTGACGGTGATCGCGCCGGTTTTTGACGATGCCGGCAAAGAGATCCTGTTCTTCGTCGGCAATCGCGGCCACCATGCCGATATCGGGGGCACCACGCCGGGCTCTACCCCGCCCGATTCGCGCACGCTAGAGGAGGAAGGTGTCGTCATTGACGATTTCCTGCTGCTCGACGGCGGGGCGTTCCAGGAAGCGGCGTTTCGCGAGATTCTCGCCAGCGCGCGCTATCCTGCGCGCAGCCCGGACGTGAACGTGGCGGACATCAAGGCACAAGTCGCCTCGAACGAGGCCGGCATCGCCGAGATCCGCGAGGCAATCGCCCGCCATGGCTGGTCGGTGCTGTCGCGCTACATGGGTCATGTGCTGGCTAATGCCGAGGAAAGCATCCGTCGGGTAATCGACCGGATCGGTGACGGATCGTTCGACTACCCGATGGATGACGGCGCGCTGCTCAAGGTCGCGATAACGGTTGATCACGTCGCGCGCTCGGCGGTGATCGATTTCGCCGGCACCGCAGCGCAGAGCAGCGGCAATTTTAACGCTCCCCCGGCGATCACCCGCGCGGTCGTCCTTTACGTATTCCGCTGCCTGGTCGGATCAGACCTGCCGCTCAACGAGGGCTGCATGGTGCCACTGGAGATTCGCATCCCCGAGGGTACCTTCCTATCGCCGCGTCCGGGATGCGCGGTGGTCGCCGGCAATACCGAGGTGAGTCAGGCGGTCGCCAACGCGCTGTTCGGCGCGCTCGGTGCCCTGGCGTCAGCCCAGGGGACGATGAACAACTTCCTGTTCGGTAATGCCGATTACCAATATTATGAGACGATCTGCGGCGGTGGTGGCGCCGGACCTGAATTTGACGGTGCCAGCGCAGTCCACACGCATATGACCAACACCCGCATCACCGATCCAGAGATCCTCGAGCTACGCTATCCGGTACGGCTCGAGAAGTTCGCGATCCGGCGCGGATCGGGCGGTGCGGGCGCCCATCACGGCGGCGACGGCGTGATCCGCGCGGTGCGAGTGCTAGAACCGATGACCGCGACCATTGTCGCGTCACGGCGCACGGTCGCCCCGTTCGGGCTCGACGGAGGCGATCCGGGCGCGCCGGGACGGCAATGGGTGGAACGCGCGAATGGATCCGTCGAGACTCTTGCCGGCACCGCGCAGGCGGAGCTGGCGGCGGGCGACATGTTCGTGATCGAGACGCCGGGCGGCGGCGGCTATGGCAAGTCCGCCATACTATCGCTCGCAGCGGAATAGAGGAATTACGATGGCACGTCTCGTTCTGGGTGCGGCAACCTCCCATACCTCCATGCTGCTGGTCGATCCGGCGGACCTGCCCAACTATCTCGGCTGGGACCCGGCGATCCCACTGCTCGACCCAAAGGGTGATCGCACCACCTATGACGCCGAACTGGCGCGCAACGGCGACAAGTTCGACGCGATCCTGACCCCGGCCGCGCTCGCCGAGCGCCACAGCCGGGCCCGGGAACACGTCGAGCATCTGGCAGACGCGATCCTCGCCGCCGAGCTCGATGCGCTGATCATCGTCGGCGATGACCAGAACGAAGTGTATCTACCCGACAATCACCCTGCACTTCTGGTTTATTACGGCGAGACGATCGCATCGCTGCCCTATACCGCCCCGCTCGGGCGCCCGGAGTGGCTGGTGCAGGCGTCGGAACGCCAATATTCGCCGGAGGCGCGCGACTATCCGGTGGCGCACGGCCTTGCCAAGCATATCATCGGGACGCTGATCGACCGGGAATTCGATGTCTCCGCAGGCTGCAGTCTGCCTGCCGGCAAGGGCGAGAGCCATTCGGTTGCATTCATTCACACCCAATTGCTACGCCACGAAGCCGTGCCGATCGTGCCGATCTTCCTCAACGCCTATTTCCCCCCCAACCAGCCGACTCCGGCGCGCTGCTATGCGGTCGGCCAAGCGATCGCCGAAGCGATCCGGACGCTGCCCGAGGACTTGCGCGTCGGCATAGTCGCCTCGGGCGGCCTTAGCCATTTCATCGTCGACGAGACGCTCGATCAGGAAATTTTCCGCGCAATCCGCGAGAAGGATTCTGCCGCGCTCAAGGCCATTCCGCGCGCGCAGCTCAATTCGGGCAGTTCGGAGATTCGCAACTGGATCTGCGTGGCCGGCGCGCTCGAAGAGCTCGAGGTGACCTGGACCGGCTATGAGCCCGGTGTACGCACCCCGGCCGGCACCGGTACGGGATTGGGATTTGCCCTTTGGAGTTGAGCCGATGAACCGCTGGACCGTCCTTGGCATCGCTTGGCTGGCATTGCTGCTATCGTTCGTTGACCGACTGACGTGGTCGAGCGTAGCGAGCAGCGTCGTCGCCACCGCCAGCCTGCCACTAGCAGCGCTCGGCAGCTTCGCGAGCGCGTTCTTCGCGGGATATGTCATCTCGAATCTGGTCGGCGGAATCGTGGTCGACCGGCTCGGCGCGCGGATTGGCCTGGCGACGGCGCTGCTGGCGCTCGGACTGTTCACCTTCTTGTTTAGTTTCATCACCAACGTTCCCGGCGGGATCGCGCTCCAAGCGTTAATGGGCCTGGCCGCCGGTGCCGACTATGCCGCTGCGATTAAGCTGGTCGCCGTCTGGTTTCCGCCCAAACAGCGCGCGCGCGCGATCGGCCTCCTGATGACGTCGCTCCCGCTCGCGCTGATCGTCGCGAGCAGCGGCATTCCGATCGTGCTGCCCCATGTCGGCTGGCCAGTCATCTATCGCTGTCTGGGGGCAGCCACCATATTGTTCGGACTGGCGATCCTCCCGCTGCTGCAGGACGCGCCGATCGCGGCCGCGGTGCGCCGGGTGTCGCCGAGCGAAATCCTGGCGGTGCTGCGTGAGCCCGAACTCGCGCGCCTCGCGTTTGTCGGTTTCAGCGCCTCGTGGGGCACCTGGGGCTTCGCCTTCTGGGCGACTGCGTTAATGTCCAAAGGCGGCGGGCTGACCCCGGTGCAGGCAGGGTTGGCGACCTCGCTGTTCGCACTGGCGGCAATCGTCGCCAAGCCGATGATTGGCGCCATTTCGGACCGAATGGGCGGCAGGCGCAAAGCACCGATCCTGGCGGTGCTGATGGTCTACACAATCGGGCTGCTGCTGTTCGGACAATTGCACGGCGCGCTGCAGTTCCAGGCGGCAGCGCTGGTGCTCGGCTTCTTCGGGTTCAGCGCCTTCCCGTTGCTCTCGACGCTGGTCGCCGAAGTCGGCGGTAATCAGGCCGCGGGCACCGCCACCGGCACCACCAATGCCGTACAGCAGATGGCTGGTGTGGTCGTGCCGCTAGCGATTGGCGTGGTCTTCGCCCGGACTGGATCGTTCGGCAGCGCCTTCCTGGTCATGGCAGCGGGGCCGGCGATCGCGCTGGTGGTAATGGGATTGTTCTGCCGTGATTCGGAGTACGCGAAATGACACAGGCCACCACCAGCGCAGGCGTGGTTCACGGTGAGAGTGTCGACGGCGTGCGCATCTTCCGCGGCATTCCCTATGCCGCGCCGCCGGTCGGTGAGCGCCGCTGGCGCGCACCCGCGCCGGTCGAGCCCTGGACGGGCGTGCTGGATGCGACCCGTTTCGGTAACGATTGCCCGCAGCGTTCCGCGTTGCCACTCGGATCGCGCGCTGCGGGCCAGAGCGAGGATTGCCTGACGCTCAATGTCTGGGCGCCCGAGCAGGCCGTGGGCCTGCCGGTGATGGTGTGGATCTTTGGTGGTAGCTTCGTTTACGGCAGCGGCGCCGAGGACCGCGCCGACGGAATGCCGTTCGCGCGCGACGGCATAGTTTATGTCTCGATCAACTACCGCGTCGGCATGTTCGGCTTCCTCGCCCACCCCGAACTCACCGCCGAGGCTGGCGCCTCGGGTAATTACGGGCTGCTCGACCAGATCGCTGCGCTGCACTGGGTACAGGGCAATATCGCGGCTTTTGGCGGCGATCCGACCCGCGTCACCCTGTTCGGAGTCTCGGCCGGTGCCGCCTCGATCAGCCTGCTGGCCACCTCCCCACTCGCCACCGGGCTGTTCGCGCAGATGATCCTGCAGAGCCCCGGCGCGTTCCGCCCGCTTGCCACGCTGGCTGACGCGGAAGCCGCCGGTGCGGCGCTCGCCCCGAGCATCCAAGCCTTGCGCGCGCTTTCCGCCGACGAGCTGCTCGACCGGCAGAAACAGCTCGAATCCGCCGTTCGCAGCCTGACCAAGCCCCGCATCCTGCGCCCGATCCGCGACGGGCAGGTCGTAGTCGAGGACGATCGCGACGCTTATCTCGGCGGCCGCTTCGCCAAGGTTCCGGCCATTATCGGCAGCGTCGCCGACGAGGGCTCGGCGGCCGTCGCAAGCTGGCCGGTGAAGACCCCGAAGGAGTTTCAGGCGCTGCTCGCCACCACCTTCGGCGACCAGGCCAAGGACGCGGCACCGCTATACCCCGCGCCGGTCGCCGTCGGGCTCGGTGAGCTCTTCGGCGATACCCAGTTCACTTACGGCGTAGCTGCGCTGTCGCAGGTGTTCGCCGACTTCGGGCTGCCGATCTACCGCTATGTCTTTACGCGCATCCAGCCGGGCAAGGCGACGCCAATGCGCCACAGCGAGGACGTGAGCTACGTCTTCCGCCGTCCCGAACTGCCGCCGCGCGGCGAGACCGATCACCGTTTCGATACCGACGATCTACAGCTCGCAGACCGTGTCCATGCAGACTGGGTCGCCTTCGCCAAGACCGGCGACCCCGGCCCTGCCTGGCCGCGCTATCGCCCCGGCACGGCGACGCTGATGGACTATGGCGTCAGACCCACGCTGCGCGCCGGCTGGCGCGACGCGCAGATGGCGTTTCTCGACCGCTTCTTCGATCCAGAGGACTGACATGCTGAGCCCAGAAAAAAACCATTTGCTGACCTCGATCGAGCCGGGCTCGGAAATGGGTGCCTATCTGCGCCGCTACTGGCACCCGATCAGTGGCGCCGCCGATCTCGACACCGTGGCGATCAAGCCAATCCGGCTGTTCGGTGAGAATCTGGTGCTCTACAAGGATCTCGAGGGCAATTTCGGGCTGGTCGATCGCCAGTGCGCGCACCGCAGCGCGGATCTGGCGTACGGTTATGTAGAGAAGTGCGGGATCCGCTGCAGCTACCATGGTTGGCTGTTCGACCACGCCGGGCGCTGCCTCGAGCAACCCTTTGAGCAGACGGTGTTGCCGCAGAGTCGCTACCGCGAGAAAGTGAAGCTCAAATCCTACCCGGTGCAGAAAAAGGCGGGTCTGCTGTTTGCTTATCTCGGCGACGGCGAGCCGCCGCTGCTACCGGACTGGGAACCGTTCTCGCGTACAGACGGCTTCGTCCAGGTCGTGACCGCGGACGTGCCGTGCAATTGGCTGCAATGTCAGGAGAATTCGATCGATCCCGTGCATTTCGAATGGATGCACTCGAACTGGAGCGCACGTATGCGCGGTACCGACGAGCTGGGGCCGGCCCACACCAAGCTCGGCTTCGAGGAATTCGAGCGGGGTTTCATCTACAAGCGCGTCCGCGCCGATACCGACGAGGACGATCCGCTGTGGACGGTGGGACGTGCACTGCTGTGGCCTAATGGCTTTTTCCTGGGCAATCATTTCGAGTGGCGCGTTCCGGTCGACGATGAAAACACACTGAGCGTGAGCTGGATCTACCAAGCGGTGCCCGACGAGCGTCGCCCCTATGTGCAGGACCATATCCCCAGCTGGAAAAGCCCGACTACGGATCCCGAGACCGGCCGGTGGATCACCACCCATGTCATCAATCAGGACATCGTCGGCTGGGTCGGTCAGGGCCGCATCACCGACCGGGCGCGCGAGAATCTGGGACAGAGCGACAAGGGCATTGTGCTGATGCGCAACCGCTTCTTCGCCGAACTCACCGCGGTGGCAGACGGCGCCGAACCCAAGGGGCTGGTGCGCGATCCACAGGAAAATGTTGCCCTGCCCTTGCCGGTCGCCAACCGGCTATCGCTCGGCGCAGGCGCGGTGAATGGCAAGTTCATCCTCCACGCCGGCCAGCCAGATGCAGTGCGCGAAGCCTGCGAGGCGGCGATGGGGTATCCGATCGACACAAGCGGCATCCTGTAGCCCGCATAGTCGTCAGGTGGGCAATCAGCCTGAGAGGATATTGCTAATATCGCTCAGGTCGGCCCCTGCCGTTTGTTTCGTCGCCCACAAATTGGCTCCCCCTCACCAGGGAAAGGCTACGGCGTGAACCGGTCACAAGCTTTGCTTCAGGGATTTCCTGTCGTTCGAGCGTGAGCGGACGAGAGAAAGCCCACCTGCCGCGGTAACAAGGCTTGGCCCGCACTCTCGCAATAGTCCGAAACCGGACCAATCTAATATCTTGTCAACTTATCCTTGATAATTTATCGACAAACAGTCAATATCTTCAAATCCCGGCACGGTTTGACGGGCAGTGAAGAGCGATACGGTGTCGTTCCGGAGAGGGACGGCTTCTACTTCCGGACCTGCACTCAGGCCGAAAACGGGTTGGTCTAAAAAGCTCGACCACCGCCATTCGACGGGTCACGGCGAAACCGCCGGGCCCTTGCTCGCCATCAAGATCAAAGGGTACACAATGACCAAGATTCGATTCGGTGGATGCGTTAGCGCGGTGACGATGACGTTGCTGCTCGCCGGCCATGCCGCCGCCCAGACCGCGTCGCCGACCGCCCCTGCGGCCGAGGAGGCTCCCCACCTTGATGACGTGGTCGTCACTGCCCAGCGGCGCAGCGAAAATCTGCAGAAGACCGCTCTCACCGTCTCCGCGCTGACCGGCGCGACGCTTGCAGCCCGCGGTATTACCGACATCTCGGCGCTCTCGACCCAGCTTCCCAGCCTGGAGATCGCCAATAGCGGCGGTGGTACTACCCAGGTGTTCATGCGCGGCGTCGGCAGCACCAATGTCACCGAAGTCGGCGACAGCGCCATCGCCATCCAGATGGATGGCATCTATATCGCCCGTCCCAATTCCTTCGGTTCGTCGCTCTACGATCTCGACCGGATTGAAGTGCTGCGCGGCCCCCAGGGGACGCTGTATGGCCGCAACGCGACGGCCGGCGCGATCAACGTCATCACCAAGCGGCCCACCCAGGAATTTGGCGGCAATGCCTCGATCGAATATGGCAATTACAACCAGCTGACTACCAGCGGCGCGATCAACATTCCGGTTACTGACACGCTTGCGGTACGCGCTTCGTTTCAGACCGTGCGCCACGACGGCTATCAGAAATCGACCACCACCGGTGCCGCTGCCGGCAACGACAAGCAGGACCAGGACGATAAGGCCGCGCGGATCCAGGCACTCTGGAAGCCGACCGAGCGCTTCTCGCTGCTGCTGCGCGCCGATTACCTTCATCAGGGCGGCGCCGGCGGCGGCGATCAAAACTATCCGCTGGTCAGCGATCCGCGCGACTTCGCCTCCACTCTGGTCACCCGGATCGACAACACGCTGTGGAGCGTCGGCGCCGAAGCCAAATACGACCTGGGCTTTGCCGAGATCACCTATCTAACAGGCTATAATTCGACGCGCATCAACCGGCTGCGCGAAAATACCGCCAGCCATGTGCCCAATTATCTCGACCTGAGCACCGACACCTTCTCGAACGAACTGCGCATCGGCAAGGATTCGGGCAACTTCAAATGGGTGCTCGGCCTCTACTCGTTCGACGAGAACACCTACACCAATTACGCGGTCTACCGTCCGGCGACGGCCGACTATACCGACTATCTGAGCCCCACCGTCAAATCCAATTCCAAGGCAGCGTTCGGCCAAGTCACCTATTCCGTCACACCCCGATTCCGCGTGACGGGCGGCCTGCGCTACACGCATGACGACAAGAGCCGCTACGGTGGCGTCTACATCACCGATGCCAATGGTGCGATCAAGTCGACGGTCAGTCTGAACGCCGCGTCGGACAGCTGGAACTCGACCAATTGGAAGGCCGGTGCCGACTTCGACGTGACCGACCAGATCCTGGCTTATGCCAGCGCCAGCACCGGCTATAAGGCAGGCGGCTATTATGATGGCGTCGGCGCCAACAGCTATAAGCCCGAGCATATCACTGCCTATGAGGTCGGTCTCAAGAGCCGCTTCCTCGACAATCGCGCGCAGCTCAACCTGTCGGGCTACTGGTATGATTACCGCGACTTTCAGGTGACCGCGCAGCGCGTACTCTCGGGCGCACTGTCGTCGATTACGCTGAACGCCAACAAGGCGCGGATCTATGGTATCGAGGCAGAATTCAACTTCCTGTTAACCGAGAACGACCGTTTCGACGCCTATGCGACCTGGCTCCACAGCGAATATACCGACTTTACGCTGCCGGTCGGCGACGCGATCACCAACAACAACGCCAATGCCGCCTACGCCCATTGCTATGCGACCAACTATGCCGCCACCGCACCTCGCTCGGCGAGCTTCGACGGCTGCAGCCTGGCCAAGGCACCCAATTGGACGCTCAACGGCGGCTATCAGCACACCTTCGACCTCGGCGGTTCCGGCCGGGTGACCGCCCGTGTCCAGAGCCACTTCGAGACAATGCAGTATCTTGAATATCACGGCTTCCAGCAGAACGTGCAAAAGTCCTACACCAAGACCGATGTATCGGTGACCTATGAGCCGACGGGCAAGGGCTGGAGCGTAATGGCGTACGGCCGCAATCTCGAGAATAACGACGTGCGGGTCAATTCGTCGCCCAACACCGGCACTGGTTCCGCAAGCAACGGCAGCGGCGACTATTATGCGCCGCCGCGCACTTACGGCGTGCGGCTCGCGGCGACATTCTAAAGCAATAGCTACGGCGGACCGCGGTGCGGTCCGCCGACCGAATTCGGTTTGGAGAGCAGCCCGTGCGCCAGCGCTTGATGGTTTCGTCGATATTCCTGCTCGTGGCCTCGGCTGCGCCCGCCGCCGGCAGGGCCACTAACCAGCCGGCGCTATGCGACGGATGTGCCGTCGTCCGGAACGGCACCCTCGCCTTTCGCGACCTGAACCACGACGATATCTTGGAGCCCTATGAGGACTGGCGGCGCACGCCGGCCGAGCGGGCGGACGACCTGGTCAGGCGCATGACGCTGGAGGAAAAGGCGGGCACTATGATGCACGCCACGGTGCCGCTGATCGGCGGTCGCACCGGCGACTATGATCTACCGGCCACCGCCAAACTGATTGCCGATCGCGGGATCACCACCTTTCTCACCCGCCTGTCGGCGGCGCCAGCCGTGCTCGCCGCGCGCGACAACGACTTGCAGGCGGCCGCGGCCAAGACACGGCTCGGCATCCCGCTGACCATCAGCACCGATCCTCGCCATCATTTCGAAGGCACCGAAGGAGCCAGCCTTGCCGCCAACGGCTTTTCGCAATGGCCCGAGCCGATCGGCTTTGGCGCGATCGGCGATGCCGACACTGTGCGTCGCTTCGGCAACATCGCCCGCGAGGAATATCGTGCGGTCGGCATCCACCAGACGCTGTCGCCAATGGCGGATCTTTCCACCGAGCCGCGCTGGGCGAGGATCAACGGTACTTTCGGCGAGGACGCCGCGCTTACCGAAAAACTGGTCCGAGCCTATGTTGAGGGTTTCCAGCATGGTCGCACCGGGCTCGCCTCGGACGGCGTGTCGGCGGTGGTCAAACATTGGGTCGGCTATGGCGCCGCAAAGAACGGGCTCGACAGCCACAACAGCTACGGGCGCTACGCGAACTTCTCCTCCGGGCAGTTCGCGCTGCACCAACGCCCCTTCCGCGGCGCATTTGCGGCGGGTGTCACGGCCGTCATGCCGACCTACTCAATCTTGCAGGGCGTCACGCTCTTTGGCCACCCGCTCGAGCAGGTCGGCGCAGGGTTTAGCCACCAACTTCTCACCGACCTGCTGCGCAAGCATTATGGTTTCAAGGGATTGATCGTGTCTGACTGGGCGATCACCAACGATTGTGGCAACATATGCCACAATGGCTTCCCACCGGGAGAGACGCCCCGCGTGATCGACTTCTCGACCGCCTGGGGCGTCGAATCGCTGAGCCCGCTCGACCGTTTCGTCAAAGGCGTGAATGCCGGCATCGACCAGTTTGGTGGCGTCGAGGACAGCGACAAGATCGTCGAAGCGGTCCGCTCTGGCCGGCTGACCACCGCCCGGATCGAGGAGTCCGTCCGACGGATCCTGATCGTCAAATTCGAGCAAGGCCTGTTCGAGAACCCGTTCGTGGATGCCGCCGATGCCGCCAAGATTGCGGGCTCAGCCGAGTTCGTCCGCGCGGGGCTGGAAGCGCAGGTGCGCTCGCAGGTACTGCTGGAGGCGCGGAGCGGTCTGCTGCCGCTGCGCCCAGGAGTGCGGGTGTTTCTCTATCACGTCGCCCCGGCCGAAGCCGCCCGCTTCGGCCTGACCGTCGTCACCGACCCGGCGCGGGCCGATCTGGCAATCATGCGCCTCGACACACCGTTCCAGAAGCTCCACGCCAATTACACTTTCGGCAGCCGCCAGCACGAGGGCGATCTGTCGTTTAACGACGGTGATCCCGGCTATGAGGAGCTCAAAACGCTGTCAGCGCGGATCCCGGTGATCGCGAGCGTCTACCTCGACCGCCCGGCAATTCTCACCAACATACGCGACAAAACCGCCGTACTGGTCGGCAATTTCGGCGCGAGCGACACCGCCTTGTTCCTGGCCCTGACCGGCCGGCGATGCTTTTTCGGACGACTGCCGTTCGAACTTCCCTCTTCGATGGCTGCGGTAGAGAAGCAGGCGTCCGACGCCCCTCACGACAGCGTCGCCCCGCTCTATCGACTGCATTACGGCCTCCGCCTGCGCCGCTTCGTCAGATAGTCGGACTGCGCTGTCAGATGTAATCTCGGCAGCGAATTCCGAATGCTGCGATATTCCGGCGCTCACGCCGCTGCAGCGACGGAACCGAGCAGATCTGCGCCGCTTTCACGCGCGTTCAGCTTTCTCCGCAGCCTACTACGGCTGTGGCGCCACACGCCACGGCATCTCGACTGCCGGGATAGTCGCGTGCATCACTTTCGCGAACCCCCAGCTGTCCGACCTGCAGATCACTTTCCTGCAGAGGAAATTTTACTGTCGCTACTCTCTATTGGTCCCCGCATTCTTTCTGTGAAATACCCGGCTATTCCCATATCCGATCGTATCGCGGCCCTAGGCTGGTAAGCAGCTCGTACTGGCTCATCCCCGAACGCGCCGCGGCTTTCGGCAGCGCGAAATCCAGCGTGACCCAGTCGCCCTCGACCAACTCCGGCGCTGCGTCCACGTCGAGCGCGACCATATCCATCGATACTCGTCCGACCACTGGCAAGATTGCCTCGCCCACCCTCGCAGTACCAGTATTGGAAAAGCCGCGAAAATAGCCATCTGCATAGCCGAGATTGAGGATCGCCACTTCGGTATCGGCCGATGCCGTCCAGTCGGCATTATAGCCGACGATGGCCCCTGCGGGCACACGCCGGCGTTGGAGAATTTGCGCTTGGGGCGTCACGACCTGCGCGATCCTGCCCACGAACTCGGAGCGCGGAATGCCTCCATAAAGCGCCAAGCCGGGACGGGTTAGATCGAAGGCATAGCCCAAAGCGATTCCCGCCGAATTGGCAAGGCTCATCCGCCGCGCGGCGGTTTCCCCGGCCAGCGCGGCAAAGGAATCGCGCTGGCGGGTGTTCATCTCCTTGTCCTCATCGGCACAGGCGAGATGGCTCATCAGTGTCTCGACCTCCAGCCCCTCCAGCAGCGCCGTACCCGGCCGGATGCCAAGCCGGTTCATGCCGGTGTCGACCATTACGTCGCATGCGCCGCCGCCAGCCTCGCGCCAGCGCGCGATTTGCAGCGGGGTATTTAGCACCGGGCGGGCAAAACCCTGGGTCGCCAGCGCCATATCCTCGGCACGCACCCCGTGGAGCACCGACACGGTCAGCCCGAGCGGCGCCAGCGCCGCGGCCTCCACCCAAGTGGCGACGAAGAAGTCGCGGCACCCGGCCTGGGCCAACCGCGTCGCCACGCCCGGCGCACCCAGACCATAACCATCGGCCTTGATCGCGGCGCCGCACGCCGCGCTGCCGCTCATCGCCGCCAGCGTGCGCCAGTTGGTGACAAGCGCGGCGGCATCGAGCCGAAGACGAAGTGGGCTGGCCACGGGATTCATCACTGCGGTGTCCATGCCTCGCCGTCGGGGAGCGGCGCAAAGATCTGGTCGATGAGGTGGTCGGTCACCTCCTCGGGCGTGGGCGGTGCCCAGCGCGGCGCCTGGTCCTTCTCGACGATCACCGCGCGGACACCCTCGAGGAAATCGTGGCGCTGCACGACGCGCGAGGCGACCGCATATTCCTGCCGCATCTCGTCCTCGAATGTCACCATCCGCGCACCGTCCTGCAGCAGCTTGAGTGACACTTTCATCGCCTGCGGCGATTTGCTGCGCAGTGTGGCGAGAGTGGCCTGCGCGAAATCGCTGCCGTCCGACTCTAATTCGGCGAAAACATCCTCGAGCAGGTCGGATCCAAACAGCCGGTCGATGTCCTCCTCATGCGCCAGCAAGCTCGGCACCGGGGCTGGCTGCGACAGCATATTTAAAATCTGCTCGATCTCCTGCGGCGTTGCAGCGATCCGGGTCTTGGCCTCTTGGAGCTTCGCGGCGGGCAGATAATGGGTGGCGAGACCTAGTGCGAGGCATTCGGCGCCGTCGAGCCGGTGGCCGGTGAGCGCCAAATACTGTCCGATCCGGCCCAGCAGCCTCGAAAAGTACCAGCCGCCGCCGACGTCCGGGAACAGCCCGATCCCGGTCTCGGGCATGGCGAGTTTGGTGTTCTCGGTGGCGACGCGATATTTCGCAGGGAGCGCGAGACCGACCCCGCCGCCCAATGTAATCCCGTCCATGAAGGCAACGATCGGCTTGGCATAGGTGAACAGGCGGTGGTTCACCCGATATTCGACGTTGAAGAATTCGCGCGCCTCCGTGCCGTCAGTGGCGCCGGACGCCGCCAGCATCCGGATGTCTCCGCCCGCGCAGAAGCCACGGCCTTCGACATGATCGAGCAGGATCACCTCGACCCGAGGATTACTCCGCCACATTTCAAGCGCCTCAAGCATCGCCTCGCACATCGGCAAGGTGAGCGCGTTGAGGGCCTTGGGTCGGTTGAGGCGGAGACGACCGGCGTTGCCGTCGATCGAGGTGAGCAGGTCAGGCTGAGTCATACCAGCAGTCCTAGCCGATCCTTCGGGGAACCGGGAAGACTAACCGCGGCGCTTGAGTTTCACCACAACCTCGTCAAGTGCGGACAGAAAGCGAGAACGATCGGTCTTGGAAAACGGTGCAGGGCCGCCGATCGCGTCGCCACCGGCGCGCAGATCGGCCATGATCGCGCGCACAGCGATCGCATTGCCGATCGAACTTGTAGTGAAAGGCTTGCCGGTCGGCGAGAGCACCCCGGCGCCCGCCTTGAGGCAGCGGTCAGCGAGCAGGATGTCGGCAGTGATGACGACATCGGCCGGGGTCGCGCGCTCGGCGATCCAGTCGTCGGCAGCATCAAAACCAGTTGAGACGACAATGCGACTGACCAGCGGATGGTCCGGCACGCGTATGCCGCCGTTGCTGACCACGGTGACGGCCACCTCGTGGCGATAGGCCACGCGGTAGATTTCTTCCTTCACCGGGCAGGCGTCGGCGTCGACGAGGATCATGACCGGTCGGGATCCCCGCCCCATAATGAAACTTCCGTCATCTCAGCGCACGCCCGGATCTCACGCGGTGATCGCACGACAGAAGCCGCACGAGACCCCAGCTCGCGCTGGGATAACGGAGCGGACGACAAAGTCATCGCGGCGTGCGTGGCCCCTTGTTGGCATAGGGCTTGGCGCCGCCGCGCGGCGCTGGGCGGCCGTGGTGTGGACGGTCGCCCTGCGGGCGCTGCGGGCGATCACCCTGTGGACGTTGCGGACGCTCAGCGCCGAATGCGGCGCCGAGCGTAGGGCGCGGCGCGCGCGGGGCGCGGTCGTCGCGGGCATTGTCCCTGGGACCATCTTTGTGCGCATCCCGCGGTTTGCCGTCGATCTGGACAATCAGCACACCGCCCTCGCCATCGTCATCGGCTGCCGTGCGCTTGACCGAATCAACGAACTTGGCAGCGTGAGCGCGAGGCACCTCGAACATCGTCTCGTCAGCGGTGATACGGATCGCTCCGATCTCCGATTTGGTGATGTGCCCGCGGCGGCACAGCAGCGGCAGCAGCCAGCGCGGATCCGCGTTCTGCTTGCGACCAACGTTCATCTTGAACCAGACGGTGTCTTCGAAGCCAGTGCGAGGACCTTGCGGCGCGCGCGGGCCATCCTGGCTCTGGTCGAGCATTTCCTCGGCAACCGGCATCCGCGCGCGATACATCCGCACCAGCATCGCCGCGACTTCCTCCGCACCGCGCTCGGCGAGCACTTTGGCGCCCAATGCGCGATCCTCGTCGTCGATCTCGGCAGGGGCCGAGAGCTGGGCGAGCAGGCGATCGCGATCGGCAGCGCGAATCATGTCGGCAGTCGGAACTTCGCCCCATTCTGCGTTGATCTTGGCGCCGCGCAGAACCATTTCGACCCTGCGCTTGCGCGGATAGGGCACGATGAGCACCGCGGTGCCCTTGCGACCGGCCCGGCCCGTACGGCCCGAGCGATGCTGCATCGTCTCGGCATCGCGCGGCAGCTCGACATGGACAACCAGGCTAAGCGTCGGCAGATCGATGCCGCGCGCCGCGACGTCGGTCGCCACACATACTTTGGCGCGACCGTCGCGCAGCGCCTGGAGCGCAGCGTTGCGCTCGTTCTGGCTGTGTTCGCCGGATAGGGCAACGGCTGAGAAGCCACGGTCCATCAGGCTGGCATGCAGATGGCGGACGTTGTCGCGCGTCGCGCAGAATAACATTGCGGTCTCGGGTTCATAGAAGCGCAGCAGGTTTACCACCGCATTCTCGATTTCCGAGGGGGCAACGGTGACTGCCTTATACTCAATGTCGCCGTGGCCGCGATCATCGCCGACCGTCGAGATGCGCAATGCATCTTTCTGGTAGCGTTTGGCCAGCGCCAGAATTGGTTTGGGCATGGTCGCCGAGAACATCATCGTGCGGCGACCCTCGGGCGATGCGTCGAGGATTTGCTCGAGGTCCTCGCGGAAGCCCATGTCGAGCATCTCGTCGGCCTCGTCGAGCACGGCAACCTTGAGGGCCGACAGGTCGAGCGCGCCGCGCTCCAGATGGTCGCGCAAACGTCCCGGCGTGCCGACAACGATATGCGTGCCGTGGCTGAGCGAGCGGCGCTCCTTCGAGGCGTCCATGCCGCCCACGCAGGTAGCAACGCGCGCGCCGGTGGTGCCGTAGAGCCACATTAGCTCACGACTCACCTGGAGTGCGAGCTCGCGGGTCGGTGCGATGATCAGCGCCATCGGCAGACCCGGCGGCGGTGCACGATCGGAATCGCCGAGCAATTGCGCGCCCATCGCAAGGCCGAAGGCGACAGTCTTACCCGAGCCGGTCTGGGCGGAGACGATTAGATCGCGGCCGAGCGCTTCGGGAACGAGCACCTGAGCCTGGACGGGGGTGGGCTCGGTATAGCCTTTGGCGATGATGGCGGCCGAAAGGGCTGCGGGAACGGCGGAAAATGGCATAGAAATAATAGGCTTTCTGGGATCGGATCAAAAACGGGGCACGCTTCAAAAGCAGCGTCACCGGACCCACCCGCCGAATCGCCACTAACCGATTGAAAAAGGCCGCCAGCCCCTGGGGTTGCGGCCTTTGCTGTGGACGTGCCGGAGTCTGCGCCCCGCGCCGTCGCGCTCATCGGTGTTAGGGCCTTAGCGGGTTTTCGGCGGATTGGCTAGGGCCGACCCCTCCCCATTCTTTCGAGCAAAGTCGCAAAACTGGATTTGATACTGGTAACCTTGTTACTCGACTTCGCTCGAAACGAACGCAAGCATGGACACCTGCGCGCGCTCACGCATTACTGGCTCGCCCCCTTCCGGAGATCTCCATGCCTGGCCCCAAGCTTTTCACCCCATTCCGCATTGGTGCGCTGTCCCTCGCCAACCGCATCGTCATCGCGCCGATGTGTCAATATTCGGCCGAGGATGGCTGCATGACCGACTGGCATGTGATCCATCTCGGCCAACTCGCGCTGTCCGGCGCGGCATTGCTGACGATCGAGGCGAGCTCAGTCACGCCCGAAGGCCGGATCACCTGGGGTGATGTCGGGCTATACGACGATGCGACCGAAGCGGCGATGGCGCGCACGCTGGAGAGCCTGCGGCGCTGGTCCGATATTCCGATCGCGATCCAGCTTGCGCACGCCGGACGCAAGTCGTCCTGCGCAAAACCGTGGGATGGTGGCGCACAGATCGCCCCGGGCGCCGAGCATGGCTGGCAGACCGAAGCCCCTTCCGCGGTACCGTTTGATGCGCATGAGCATCCACCGGTGGCACTGGACCGCGAAGGACTCACGCGGATCCGCGATGCGTTCGCCGCGTCAGCCCGGCGTGCGGCGCGGCTGGGGATCGACGCCGTGCAACTGCACGGCGCCCATGGCTATCTGCTACACCAATTCCTTTCACCACTCTCCAACAGGCGCGAGGACGACTATGGCGGTAGCCTGGAGAACCGGTTGCGTTTCCCTTTGGAAGTATTCGATGCGGTCAAAGCCGCGTTCGACGGGCCCGTGACGATGCGCGTTTCTGGAACCGACTGGGTCGAGGGCGGCTGGGACATCGCGCAGACGATCGCCTTCGCACAAGCGCTGGAGGGGCGCGGCTGTGCGGCGATTCATGTCTCGAGCGGCGGACTGAGCCCGGCGCAGCAGATCCCGGTCGGGCCGAACTATCAGGTACCACTCGCCCGCGCGGTCAAGGCCGCGGTGGGGATACCGGTGATCGCGGTCGGAATGATCACCGAGCCCGAGCAGGCTGAAGCGATCATCGGGACAGGCGACGCCGACCTTATCGCGATCGCACGCGCCGCACTCTACGATCCGCACTGGCCGTGGCACGCGGCCGCTGCGCTTGGGGGACGGGTGACCGCACCGCCGCAATATCAACGCAGCCAGCCACGGCAGTATAAGGATCTGTTCGGATGAACGCCGGGAGGGATTTGGCCGTGCGACAGGCAACCTCCATTCTGGCAATCGACACCCGGCGGCAGGGGCTGGCAGAGATCACCCACTCGGTCGTCGACTGGGTTGCTGCCGAGGCAATGGACACCGGGCTGCTCACCCTGTTCTGCCGCCACACCTCAGCTTCGCTGCTAATCCAGGAAAATGCTGCGCCCGAGGTCCGCGACGATCTTGAAGCCTATTTCGCGCGCCTTGCTCCCGAAAGCCCGGACTATGCCCATAACGACGAGGGAGCCGACGACATGCCCGCACACCTGCGCACCGCGCTTACCCAGGTACAGCTCTCGATTCCGGTGATCGGCGGCCGGATGGCACTCGGTATGTGGCAAGGTCTCTACCTGTTCGAGCACCGCCGTCGACCACACCGCCGTGAAATCGTGCTCCACCTGATTGGGGCATGATCTCCGCTTAAATCGCCATATCGGGCTTCCCTGCCCGCCCGCTGCGCGGCATAGGCGCCAGCCTTCGCATCGGGGGATAATCAGTGACACAAACTGCGGGCTCCGCGATCGGATTGGACTTCGGAACAACCAATAGCGTGCTCGCGCTCGCAAGCATCGACGGCGCTGAGCTTATCGACTTCGACGCGCCCTCGGAGTCCAGCCCGGTGTTCCGCTCGGCCTTGTGCTTCTGGCAGGATGACGAGGTGCGGGGTGGGATCGCCGCCGAGGCGGGTCCTTGGGCGATCGCCGAGTATCTTGAATATCCAGAAGGCACGCGCTTTCTGCAGTCGTTCAAGTCGGTCGCCGCCAGCACCGCCTTCGAACATGCCTCGATTTTCGAGAAGCGCTACCGCTTCGAGGAACTGGGCCAAGTGTTCCTCAACCGGCTCGTCGCCCATACCGGCGGTGCGCTGGATAAGCGCCCCGAGCGGGTGGTAGTCGGTCGGCCGGTGGAATTCGCCGGCGGCCGGCCGAATGCGTCGCTGGCTCGCGAGCGATACGATTTGATGTTCAAGGATTTCGGTACCGAGATCCATTATGTATTCGAGCCGCTCGGCGCGGCGTTCAGCTACGCGACCCGGCTGGAAGCGCCCGCCACTATCCTTGTCGCCGATTTCGGCGGCGGCACCAGCGATTTCTCGGTCGTCCGCGTGGCCGAACCCGGCGCGGCTAAGCGCTGCATCCCGCTGGGCCATGCTGGCGTCGGCATCGCTGGCGACCGCTTCGACTATCGAATCATCAACCGGTTGGTGCTGCCGCTGCTTGGCAAGGGCGGCGCGTACCGCTCGATGGGCAAGACGCTCGACATTCCCGGCGGTTATTTCGCCGATTTCGCCGACTGGTCGCGGCTCGCGCTGATGCGCAACCGACGGACGATGGAGGAATTGCGCCGGCTCCAATATGCAGCTGTCGATCCGGACGCGATCGGACGGATGATCGCAGTGATCGAGAACGAACTCGGCTACCCTCTCTACGACGCGGTCGGACAGGTAAAGCGCGCGCTTTCGGGCAACGATGCCGCGCATTTCCATTTCGCCGGTGCCGGACTGGAGATCGAGGCCGACGTGACCCGCGCTGAATTCGAAAGCTGGATCGCCGACGATCTGGCGCGGATCGAGGCCACGGTCGACAAGGCGCTGGCGGTGGCGGGCGTACGGCCGGATGAGATCGACCGAGTGTTCCTCACCGGCGGCTCCTCGCTGATACCCGCGGTGGGAGCGATTTTCTCAAGGCGATTCGGCGACGCGTCGATTGGCACCGGCGGCGAATTAACCTCGATCGCCCACGGCTTGGCGCTGATCGGACAAGAAGATGATATCGGCGCCTGGGCGGCCTAAAATCGGAAACGAGGGGCATCGGCGCGATACCGTATCATCGCGCGTCTAACCAACAGGTGTTGATTAGAAAATCACCTTCGCCCATAAAGCGCGCAGAATTAATCTAGGGCGACCTCAATGCTTGGCGCTGAAAGTACCGATATACGAGACCCACGCGAGGAGCGAACGATGCGGCGCCTGGCCGATGCCGTGCTGGCGATGGCCTCGGAGCGCGACATCACCAACGCCTCGGTGGCCGAGTTGACCCGGCGGGCGGGCATAAATCGTGGGACCTTTTACGCCCACGCCCCCAGCCCAGTGGTGCTACTCACCCGTATTCTATCCGCCGAGCTCGATGTTGTGCGGGGCCATACCAGCGACGAGATGGAAGCAGACGGCTTTCTGTACCGCGACGTCGCGCGAGCAACGCTGGACGAAATCATCAGTCATGTCGAAGCTCGGCTGGACATTTATGGCGGCCTCGACCGTGCCTCCTCGCGCTACGCGCTGCGCGTCGTGCTTGCCGAGCATGTCGAGCAATCGGTGCTGCTGGTGTTCCGGGGCGGCTTCGCTGTCGCGCCGATCGCCGGGGAAGCGTTTGCGGCTATGTTCGCCGCTTATCTCGCGCACGGCGTGGTCGGCGCGGTCGAGGCTTGGCTGCAGCTACCAGCGCCGCGCGACCACGCCATACTGATCGACGCGACCGAGCACATGTACCCCGCCTGGTACGCCCCTGCGCCGCGCCGCCGCGCCGACCTCCCTGCTATCATCCCATTCACAGAAGAGAATGATGAAAGCTGCGATACTTAATAAAACCGCCGGATCGTTCGAGATAAAAACGATTGGGATGGACGCGTCCTTGGGCCGCAAAATGCTCGTCGATGTAAAAGCGTCGCGGCCATGCCACTCGAATCTGCACGTGGCCGAAGGCGACTATGGCCCGTCGCTGCCGGACTGTTCGGCCACGAACTGGCCGGCGTGGTGATGGAGATCGGCCCGGACGTGACCGAATTCGCGGTCGGCGATCATGCCGTCGGATCGCTGGTCCAATATTGCGAACATTGCGCCGCCTACCTTGCCGCCCGCGCCTACCAGTGCCTCAACCCAGAGAAGACCCAGCGCCTGCCGAATGCAGGGCCGCGACTGCCTCATAACGTGGCCCCGGTCACTCAGGCGTTTGGCGCTCGCACTTTTGCTGAGCGCGCGCGGGTCCATGAGAATGAGGTAGTCAAGGTGCCCGATAGCCTGCCTTTCCCTCAGCTCTCAATCCTGGGCTACGGCTCCCTCACCAGCGCGGCCGCAGCGGTCAGTTTAGCAGGCGCGCGACCGGGCGACGCCGTCGCGGTTATCGGCATCGGCGGGGTCGGACTGAACGTCATCACCCGCGCCGGGCGGATCATCGCGATCGACACCCAGCCGACAAAGGACGTGCTTGCCCGCAAATTCGGCGCGACCGACTTCATCGATTCCGGCAAGGGCGATTCGGTCGCCAAGGTTCGTGAGCTGGCCGACATCAGCGTCGATCAGGTGTTCGAGAGGATCGGTCTCAAGTCCACCTCAGAACAGGCGATCAAGATGACCCGCAAAGGCGGCGGCGCCTATATGCTCGGCGTCCACAAGCCGGACCAGCCGATCGCGGTCGACGCGCTGATCGACCTCGTCACGAATCAGGTGACGGAAAGGAGGTATATATGGGATCGAGCAACATCAAGCACGACATCCCGCTCTATGCCGACCTGTATCTGCAGGACCGGTTCAACCTTGACGACCTGATCTCCCGCGAACTCAGCATCGGCGGGATCGACGATGCGTATGAGGAACTGAAGCGCGGCGCGATCGCCCGCAGCGTCATCACCTCCTTCTGATCCCCTTCCAGCACCACAGGAGCTTCTCCATGGCCTATCAACTTCTGATCGACGGCAAACTTGTCAACGGCGCCGCCTCACTTGACGTGATCGATCCCGCCTCGGGCAAGGTGTTCGCCACCTGCGCGCGCGCCGACGTAGGCCAACTCGACGCCGCGATCGCGTCCGCCAAGCGCGCCTTTCCAGCATGGGCGGCGCTGCCACATCCCGAGCGGCAGGCGTATATTGCCCGTCTCGCTGACGCGCTTGAGGCGCGTCAGGACGAATTTGCCACGCTGCTGACCCGCGAGCAGGGCAAGCCGCTGGCGCAGGCCGGGTTCGAGATCGGCGGGTCGATCGCCTCGCTGCGCTGGCACGCGACCGCCGAGCTGCCACTTCAGACACTGCGCGACAATGACGTGGAAACGATCGTTGAGCAGCGTACGCCGCTGGGCGTGGTGGCCGGCATCGCGCCATGGAACTTCCCGATGATCCTGATGATGATGAAGATCGCACCCGCGCTCGTCGTCGGCAATACGATGATCGCCAAGCCAGCCGCCTCGACACCGCTGACCATCGCGCTGTTCGGGGAAATCGCCGCCGAAATCCTGCCGTCCGGCGTGCTCAACGTGGTTGTCGATGCAAACGATCTGGGGGGCCACCTGACCGACCACGTTGACATCGCCAAGGTAAGCTTCACCGGATCCACTGCAACCGGCAAGCGGGTGATGGCCAGCGCTGCGGGAACACTCAAGCGCCTGACACTCGAACTTGGCGGCAACGATGCCGCAATCATCCTCGACGATGCCGACGTCAAACTGGTCGCGCCGAAAGTATTCGCCGCGGCAATGGTCAATGCCGGACAGGTCTGCCTCGCCGCCAAGCGAATCTATGCGCCGCGGGCGATGTACGATGCGCTGTGCGACGAGCTCGCCAAGCTAGGGGCCGAGGCGATCGTCGACGACGGGCTCAACCAGGGCTCCCAGATCGGGCCGCTGCAAAACAAGCAGCAATATGAAAAGGTACTGGAGATCATCGCCGACGCCAAGACCCAGGGCAAAGTGGTCGTCGGCGGCGAGGCGCTCGACCGCGACGGCTATTTCATTGCACCGACGGTTATCCGCGACCTGCCGGACAGTGCCCGGCTGGTCCGCGAAGAACAGTTCGGGCCAGTGATCCCGGTGCTCGCCTATGACAATCTCGACGAGGTGATCGCCCGCGCCAACGACAGCGACTACGGCCTGGGCGGCACGATCTGGACCAGCAACCCCGAACGTGGCTTGGCGGTGGCAATGCGAATCGAGACCGGAACGGTCTGGATCAACAAGCATCTCGACATGCCGTTCGACATTCCGTTCGGCGGCTCCAAACAATCTGGGTTTGGCCTGTCGCAGGGCATCGACGGGATGAACGAATTCACTCAGGTAAAGATCATCAACGTCGCCAAGGCCTTGGCTGCCTGATCCATAACACCGGCAGTTCCGTCGAGGAACTGCTGGCACATCCGCGCATACCATACCGGTCCGACAAGGCCTTTTCGGATTGTACACGTGCGACACGAAGCGTAGGGGCCGAGCGTTCCTGGAGAGGGTGCACGGTAATTCGCCTCGGCATACGGCGGTATTCGCCGCATCCGATACTATCGGTTCCGAAACCTTGATCGTCGGACCGGAGGCCTGCCTCGCGGCAAGTCGATGACTTAAAAGGACACGCTCCATGCCCCCATCTCTTTCCGCACCGCCCACTGAGACGAAGGCGTTGCGTACCGGCCGATGGGCGCAAATTTCGGCGGCTCTGTGTCTGGTCCTCGGCCTCGTCACCGCATTGCCTGGGGCATGGCTCGCCGCGTTGGGAGGGTCGCCTTATTACCTGATTACCGGCGTCGCCCTTGTGGTCAATGCGGTCCTGCTCTGGCGCGCCCATCGGTTCGCCTACCCATTCTATGCGCTGATCGTGCTGGCCACGATGATCTGGGCGCTGGTCGAGGTTGGCTTCAATTTCTGGCCGCTCGCGCCGCGCGGCGATATCCTTGTGCCGTTCGGCCTGTGGCTACTCGCGCCGTGGGTCGTGCGCTCTTTCCCAGCGGCCCGCCGGCCGTGGCGGACGCCGCTGGTCGCAGTGGTGATCGCATCGATTGTCGTCGTGGGTGTCGCACTGAGCAAGACCAACGACGATCTCGCCGGCATGCTGCCGACCAACATCGTAGGTGCGCTGCCACAGACCGATGCCGAGGCCGTGCCGGACGAGGACTGGCGCGCTTATGGTCGCACCGGCGCCGGCGACCATTTCTCACCGCTGACCCAGATCACGCCCGGCAACGTCCATAATCTGAAGGTTGCCTGGACCTTTCGGACGGGCGACATGAAGGGTCCGAACGATTCCGGCGAGACCACCGACGAGGTCACTCCGCTCAAGGTCGGCACTAGCGTTTATCTCTGCTCGCCACACCAGAAGGTGTTCGCGCTCGACGCGGTCACTGGCAAGCAGAAGTGGATGTTCGATCCACAGGTGCATGACGACCCAACCTTTCAGCATCTCACCTGCCGCGGGGTTTCCTATCATGCCACCCCGGCAGATGCGCGCACCTCGGATGGCGCGCCCGCGCCGCTCGACTGCCGTCAGAGCCTGTTCCTACCGACCAACGATGGGCGGATGTTTGCGCTCGACGCCATCACCGGCAAACCCTGCGACGCGTTTGGCGCGCACGGCCAGGTCGATCTCAAGGACGGCATGACCGTCAAGCACAAGGGCTTCTATGAAGGCACGTCGCCGCCGGTCGTTACCAAGTCGGTGGTGATTATGACCGGCGCCGTAATCGACAATTACTCGACCAACGAACCCTCGGGCGTGGTGCGCGGGTTCGACGTCTACACCGGAAAACTACTCTGGGCGTGGGATGCCGGCGCAATCGACGAGAATGCGCTGCCATCTGCAACGCATCATTACACCGCCAACTCGCCTAACAGCTGGTCGATCTCCGCCGTGGATGAGAAGCTAGGCCTCGTCTATCTGCCCATGGGCGGCCCGGCTCCAGACATCTGGGGCGGTAACCGCACGCCAGCGATGGAGCGCTACGGCAGCGCGCTGGTCGCGCTGGACGTCAATACGGGCAAGCGCGTCTGGTCGTACCAGACCGTCCATCATGATCTTTGGGACATGGATCTGCCGTCGCAGCCTAGCCTCATTGATCTGCGCACGCCCAAGGGCATCATCCCGGCGATCTACGCACCAACGAAGAGCGGCAACATCTTCGTGCTCGATCGTCGCAGCGGCAAGTTGATCGTCCCAGCGCCGGAGCGGCCGGTACCCCAGGGTGCTGCGCCGGGCGATCGCCTGTCGCCGACACAGCCGTTCTCAGAACTGACCTTCCAGCCTAAGGCCCGCCTGACCGATGCGAACATGTGGGGCGCCACCATGTTCGATCAACTCGCCTGCCGCATCATGTTCAAACGGATGCGCTACGAGGGGCCGTTCACCCCGCCGAGCACGCAGGGCACGCTGGTGTTCCCAGGTGACGTCGGCATGTTCGAATGGGGCGGCATCGCAGTTGATCCGTTGCGCCAAATCGCGATCGCCAACCCGATCGTCTTCCCGTTCGTCTCCAAGCTACTGCCGCGCGGCCCGAACAATCCGGCGGCGCCGAATGCAAGCCATCCATCGGGCAGCGAGACTGGCGTGCAGCCCATGTACGGCACGCCGTTCGGGGTCGACCTGCACGTCTTCCTGTCGCCGCTCGGCTTCCCCTGCATGGCGCCACCCTGGGGCTATATGTCGGGTATCGACCTCAACACCCACAAGATCCTGTGGAAGCACAAGGTCGGCACGACGCGGGATTCAGTTCTACCGCTGCCACTCAAGCTCGGCATGCCGATGCTGGGCGGGACGATGGCGACAGCGGGTGGCGTGACCTTCCTGACTGCGACGATGGACGACTATATCCGCGCGTTCGACGTTACGACTGGCAAAGTGCTTTGGCAGGCACGCCTGCCCGCAGGCGGTCAGTCGACACCGATGAGCTATGCGGTGAACGGCAAGCAATATGTCGTCACCGCGGCCGGCGGCCACGGCTCCTTCGGCACCAAGCTCGGCGATTACGTGATCGCTTACTCCCTGCCCTGATCCTCGAACACCGTCGATCCCGCACCGCTTGCGCCCTTAGGCTCAACGGCGCGGGATCGATGCCTCGACAAGGTGATGCTGGTCTAGCTCTACCGCCTTGCATCAAGGCTCTGAGGCCCCGAATGGGACGGGCTGGTTTCTAAGACGGACGCGGGTCCTTCACCGGATACGGGGTTTACGTAGCCCAGCCCCCTACCCAACGCTCTTTGCGCCGTTGATAACAATACCGGCCCAGCGCTCGAATATCGACCGACGTCGCGCCAGATGCTGTGCGCGGTAATATATGCCCTCGACCTTCGCAGTCGTGGGGTCCTCGCTCTTCATGACATGGCCCAGCGCGCGTGGCGCGCAGCACGGCAACCGCCGCGGTGGACAGCGGGACGAAATGATCGTTCGCCGCGTCGGATTTCTTTTACCGCCGCCATCTTCATGCGCGCCGTGGGGATGCGCGACAGCGGCGCCGTTGAGGCCCTCGATCTCCGCCCATTGGCCGCAACGAAGAGGTGCAACCCGCGCTCGTCGGCAATTTTATAGGCGGCCGCGCGGCTTTCACCACGGCGTTGGTCAGCATCAAAACCTTGTCTTATTTGGAACCGTCGTCGGCGGCATAGGAAATACGATAAGGTCGCATCGCAGAGGGGCCGATTGGGCGGCCTGCGGCGCTCGATGCCCACGAGCCATTCCGCCGGGGCGTACGCAAACGGTGGACTAGATTTCGGGGGCGCCCCCGTGGACTAGTCCACCCGAGCGAGGGATGATCAGGCCAAGCGGAGATGAGTTGGCGTGCCCGAAAGCACGTGGCCAATTCACTGACCGCCACGGCGGAGAGCCCTCCGGCGCGATCACGCACAAACGTTATTCTTGAGCGGTTCGTATCCGGCTATACCGACGCGGTACGCGTCACAATCGCCTCAGCGGGGGGAACCCACCGAAGGTATTAGAATAGCATGAGACATGATCTTCTCCATGCTCTCCATTCCGGTGCCGGAGAGCGTGAGCTCGTCTGAAAGATCGCCAGAACCGTCGCCTACGATCAAGTCGAGCTTCGCCAGCGCCATCAACCAGGGCGAAAGAATGTGGGGCTTGATGTCGCAACGCCGGCTTACCTCATCGCCGGTAAGCCGGTGACCACGCGCATCAGCTATGAATAATTCAAGCAGGAGAACCCAAGCCGATTCCGAGAACAATTCTGTCGGCAGAGCCTTTGCTCGTTCCCGGTGCAATTCCAAGAGAATAACTGCGGCGTTCAACGCCTGATCGTGACCGGTCAAAGTGCCCCTCCATGATTACGAATTTTCGCTTGGAGAAAGTCTAACAAAATCTAACGACCGTTGTCAGCCCACAATATGCCGTTCCACGAGGGCCTCCTTGGCTTCCGTCAATCTAGCCGCGAGCAAATAATCACCCCGAACCTCGGCGAACCTGATAATTGCGTCCAACTCATCCGCATGAGTGCGCGCAGTTGCCGCAGAACCATGTTCGTTCATCGCTCGCACCCTTTCGCCGGTTTGATGAAAAATAATCTGCTCAAAAAGTTTTCGTCGGCCGCCGAAAACAGGCCTTTTGTGGACTGGAACTAACTAAGACGTTAGGCCCCTGCCATGCCGGGTGCAATCCTCGCTCGATGCAGATTGGCTAACGGCGGAGAGCCCCTCCGCCCCCGGCGTGAGCGAAAGCTCGAGTGCGGCTGCCGAATTGCATTCTTTCAACGACGCCTTGATCTTTATGGGTCGGCCAGGCGTTAAGACTGCCGAGGGCGCGCACATCCGGTCCAGGGTGACTTGGTTTAGAGACTCTCGTCGAAAACTAGCCGAAGCCACGCGGGTCCTGCGTTTCTGCGGTCTGCCGAGGAGTAACGCGTGATCCAGCTTGTCTATGTCAGCGTCGCCGCTGAACAATTGAGTGAGTCGCAGGTGATCGACCTTCGAGCACAAGCGCAGAAAAATAACGCTCGCGATGAGATCACTGGCATCTTGGTCACTCAAAGTGGGAGGTTTATGCAGGCGATCGAGGGACCGCAATCAACTGTTGAAGACACGTTTCTCCGCATTATCGTCGATCCGCGTCACCACTCTCTTGCCCTTCTCAGCAGGCGCTCAATTGTGAAGCGCGAGTTCGGCGAATGGGAGATGTGGCATTGCAGAGCACTCAAAGATTGCCCCCTGGGGATAGAAAATTTTACGACACTGCTACGGTCCGCATCGGCGGATATGCAGCAAACGTTCCTGCGGTGCTGACACTGTTGGGCGCGCATATCGTGCCCTCCTCCACCAAAACACACCGTGGCTACCAGCATCTCCTATCGTCCGCGGCGGCGGCGGCGGCGGCGGCGGAGAATTCTTCTCCCGCGATCGCGCGTTTGTGCGAATTAGCGGCGGCCGGTAGCCGCCATTGATGCTAACGGTAGCCCAGCCGCAAGTGGCGAAAGCGGTCGGTCAGCAGACGCTCATTTCGGTCATTCGGCAGGCGCCCGCTTGGCCTTCCCGGCGAATGTCATCATCGCCCGATGCGCCAATCCTTGTTAGCGGAGCGATTATGACGCTGTCCATCCGGAACTATTCTCCCGAAGATGTCGATGCTACAATTGAGATATTCCTTCGTGCCATTCGTGAAGTCGCCTCCAAAGACTACGATGCGGAACAGGTCCATGCTTGGGCACAGGTCGAAAATAGTGACAGTTGGGCAAAAGGCCGAGCAAGTCGTCTGACGTGGATGGCGTCAGTTAACGGTGATCTTGCGGGCTTTTCAGATTTGATGTCGAACGGCTACGTCGACATGATGTTTGTGCATCCAGCCTATCAAAATCAGGGAGTTGCAAGCCTGCTTTTGAGCACGGTTGAAGCAGAAGCCCGCCGGGTGCAAATCCCCGCCATCACAACTGAGGCGAGTCTTACAGCGAGGCACTTTTTCGAACGTCGAGGCTTCAAGGTCATGGCTGCTCAGGAGGTTCAAAAGCGAGGAGTGACGCTCAAGAATTTTCGCATGGAAAAGCGGATCTGGAAGATCGACTAACTGCCGAGCTACATTCGAAACTGGATTGTCTAAAATCCACCACTTTTTGCCGTTCGCGGCGGACAATCTCTCCGCCCTGCCCTATCAGGACACGCGTATTTCCGCCGTTATTGAGCGTCAGCCGGAGCATGATACCCCGGCTGGTATCCGCTGCGGCCGACTGCGGATGATGAGCTCGATCACCCGCTGCGGCGGTCCGCCTGAGATCGTCCAAGTCGTGGCGACCTCCTCGATCGCGAAGGCCGCGAAGCACTCACGCACGAAAGGCGTCGCGTTGATCGAAAGGATGAACTGGCCAGCGATGCCGCCCAGCTGCTCGGCCATCGCGCCGTACTGACCCGGCCAAACTCCAGGCCATAACCCTCGGTCTCGTCGTAGTGCGGATTCAGGAAGAACAGCGTGCCGGCGCTGTCGTAACGGCGGATCAGATCCGAATAGTCTAGCTGCTCGATCGTGACCGGCGCGAGCTGATCGCGAAGCGCCTTCAGCTCCGCGCGCAGCCGCGAGAGGTTGAACCGCGAATCCTGGTTACGCCGGACGCCGAAGGTTACGGCCGACAACGCCGCCACCGAACGCCAGGCGGTGCATACAGAAATCGAGCAGCGCGCTCGATATCAGTGAGCGCCGCCGGGTAGATCGAGCGCTAGCGCTCGAACTCGGCGCGGCTGGCGATAAGCCGCCGGCATTCGTCGACGAACGGCTCGTAATGGCGGCGCACCACCCGGAACAGGTTGGCCACGTCGCCCGACAGGTCGTTGATGACCTCGATCCGGGCCGGCCGGGCTGGCGGAGAAGACACCACCCATGCCGACGAAGGGCTCGACGTACGCGCGATGAGGAGTGAGCTCGATCATCGAGCAAAGAAGCTTCGCGAGGTTATCGTCGTGGGCGTCAGGTATAATGGCACGGTCGACGTGGTGTCACATGGCCGCGAGCCCGACGATCGCCGCATCATCGGCAATTATGCGCAGGAGCAGTTCGGACGGCAACTGCCCCGCATTCCTTTCCAAACCTGGTTCGGGTGGGGAAACGGGGGAAAGCCGCTCGCTTTGTCGCCAGGCCAGGTGGCGCAGCTCAGCGACCGCAGCCGCCGGTATTTGCGCGCCAACACCTACCCTGACGCGGAGCAACGGCTATGAGCGCGCCCTCAATCGTTCACTTAGACAAGCGGCTGTGCCGGGCAGCGGAGGTCGGACTGGAGTCGATTTGACCGCTGGAGACCTCGACCTTCTTGTACGCCTTAACCTGATCGGCCTCCTACACGACGCGAAAGTCGATTTTCTCAAGGAACAGGCAACATGCCGGAACGTGAAACGCCGCTCTATTGTCGGGGACAATACTGGCTCGACAAACTCAGACGGGAGGACGGCACCGCGCGTTCGTCTAGTTGATACATCTTCTGGTACGACCCCGAAGCGCGACGCGAAGCAAGCGTTTCAGCGCGCACGGCAGACGACGAGCAAGCGATCATTGCCCTCGACCGCCGCTACCTAGCCGGTCGCGGCGAAGCGTCCGCCTTTTGCCATGCATGCGGACAGCCGACAGCGTCGGCCGAAGCCTATTTGCTTGCCGACGCGATCGGCGATTACCTGCTCGAAAGCGGCTCTTATAAGTCGTCGTCGGATAGCATCGAGGCGCGCCTGAAGCACGTCCTGGACTTCCTAGCCGTCGAGCAAGAGCGCGGTGAGATATTCGGCATCGAGACAAGCTGCGCGGCCGCGGCCGGCAACGTGTTCATCACTGCGTTTCGCACCTGGTCGCGCGCCGAGCCGGTCACTTGGCGGAACAAGGCTGGGGTGGTGACTGTGTTCAAGCCGCGCGCGGCCGCGACGACCGAGGAATCAGTGCCGCAGGTGGCTGCAGCGCTGAACCACGCGGTCAATGCAGATCCGCCGCGTTTGGAGAAGCGGCCGGTCTATCGACCGTTGCCGCGCAAGCAGGTCTCCCTACACCAGACCGCGGCGGCACCGCGTCGACGTGCCAGTGCTCGCCGAAATGCTGACCTATGCCGCAGAGCCCGACAAGAAGCGTGCTTCGCTGCACGCGTTCATCGTCGGCTCGCTTTGTACGATCCGCCGCCCCGATTCTGTGGTCGACCTATCGGTCGCTCCCGATCGAGAGCAGTGGCACCCGGGCGTGCCGACGCTGGACCTCAACCCGTTCGGCCGCGCGCAGACGAACAAATACCGGCCAACGATCCCATTCATGCCGGTGCTCGAGCAATGGCTGCGGGCGGAATTCGCGAAGTATTAGAAGCTCGACAAGGCTGAACGCATTGGCGCTGCCCACCTGGTCAACTATTACGGCGGCTCCGTGCTCGACGTGGACACGTCATGGAACACGATGCTGAGAAACCTGAAGCTGCCTATGGGCCGCGAATGGAAGTCGTACCTGCGCTTCGCCACAGTCTCGCGACGATCCTGCGCAACCGCGGCGTAGCCAGATGGGATCTCGAAGGGTTCATGGGCCACGACGTGACCGGATCGACGGCGACCTATGCGGTCGGCCGATTCGCGACCGTCACTAAGGCTCTCGAAGAAGTTCTGGGGGAGATTGACCTCCGTGCACCGGGCGCTTTGCGCCGAAATTGCGCCGAAGTGGCTCTATCCGTCATCCCTTCGCGGAAGGTAAAAATGACAGGATAGAGCCGTTTCAGTGGTGGGCGTGGCAAGGATTGAACTTGCGACCCCTGCGATGTCAACACAGTGCTCTACCACTGAGCTACACGCCCGAGGATCGCGGCTTTAGACGGGCGATTCGGTGCTGGCAACCCGCTTTCGGAGCCTTTGCGCGAAATCATTTACGGCGCGGGCGGGCGCCCCATATTCTCCAACTCGAACATCCGGTCGACCTCCAATACCAAGTCGCGCAGATGGAACGGCTTGGATAAGATTCGCGCATTCGGCATCTCCTTGCCCGCCTTCAGCGTCACTGCCGCAAAGCCGGTGATGAACATCACCCGCATGTCCGGCGCGATCTCCCCCGCCTTCTGCGCGAGCTCGATCCCGTCCATCTCCGGCATCACGATATCGGTCAGCAGCAGGTCGAAAGCAGGCCCGGCCTCGAGCAGCGGGATCGCCGCGGTGCCGCGGTCGACAGCCGCCACGGCATAGCCCGAACGCTCGAGCGCGCGCGTCAGATATTCGCGCATCACGCGATCATCCTCAGCCAGCAGAATTCGGATCATGACGTCCCCACGGAATGCGAAACCGCACACTAGCCTAAAGCCCTTAAGAAATTCCAGTGGCGCGTGTGTTGCCGGTTGATGTCCGGAAGCCTAGCCTGAGGGTAATGCCCACGCCCCTCCCTTCGTTCGCCCCCTCCTTCGAGCGTTTCGGCCCCTCGGTCCCTGCCAGCCCAGTGGTGCTGTCGGCTCCACACGCCGGGCGCGACTACCCGCCCGCGCTGCGCGCGGGACTCCGGGTGCCAATACGGGCGCTGCTACCGCTCGAGGACCGGTTCGCCGATCTCCTGGCGCTAGCGGCGCGCGGCGGCGAAACACTGTTTGTGCAGCGCCGTGCGCGTGCCTGGATCGACCTTAATCGCGGCGAGGATGAACGCGACCCGAAACTTGACGAAGGGGCCACTATCGCGTCCCAGCCGCTCGAATCGGCCAAGATCCGCAGTGGGCTCGGATTGGTACCAAGGCGTGTGGCGGGGGCAGGCGAGATCTGGCGACGCAAATTGTCGTCGGACGACGTTGAGGCACGGATCGTCGAGAACCACCGCCCCTATCACGCCGCGCTGACCGAGGCACTTGCAGCGGCGCGAGCGCGCTTTGGAGTAGCGGTACTGCTCGACGTGCATTCGATGCCCCCGCTAGGCACCGGCGCGCAGTTGGTGGTGGGGGATCGCTTCGGGCGGGCCGCGGGAAGCCGGTTCGTGGCACGATTGGAAACAGTCGCCCAGGCGTGCGGCGTCGCCTGCGCGATCAACACGCCATATGCCGGTGGGCATATCCTCGATCGTCACGGGCGGCCCGGACAGGGTATTCATGCAATCCAGGTCGAGTTCGATCGGGCGCTCTATCTCGATGCGCAGTTCGACGCACCCGGCCCCGGCATGGCCGAAACGGCGCAAATGCTGCGGGCGATGATCGATTCGCTGGCCGACGAAGCGATCGGCGGCGGCGTGGCGTTGGCCGCCGAGTAGCACCGAATCCGTCCGCTCGGGTTACGAAAAACCTGCCGCGAGCACTCAAAAAAACCACCCCGTGCAGTGAAGCACGAGGTGGCCAAGGTTCAGGGAGGGGCGCGCTAAAAGCGCGCCGTACGATCCCGCGAAAGGGGGGAACACGAAACCGTACACCACCTATCTATGGCACCGGTCCTGCCGTTTCAACCCGGGTTTGCCGCAATGCGCAAAAGATTTGAAAAAATCAGGCGCGCCGCAAGAACGCCGGGATCATCCGCGCCAAAACGCCGTCGCGCAGCAGGAGGTGGTGGCGCAACGCCGCGGCGACGTGGATGACCAATAGCCCAATCAGCGTCCACGCCAACGCAACGTGCGCGCTATACGCCTGATCGGCGGTCGCTTCGGACACCGGCAGGAACGGTACCTGGAACAGCCCGAACCACCGAGTCGGATGCTTGTGGCTACCCGACGCCAGCATCCAACCGGTGATAGGCAAAGCCAGCATGAAACCGTAGAGCAGAATGTGCATGGTCTGCGCCGCGCCGCGCTCCCACAGCTTCATGCTTGGCGGTAAAGGTGGGGGCCGGTACGCCACCCGCCAGCCGATCCTGCCTAGGGTGAGCGCGATCACGGTGAGGCCGAAGCTCTTGTGGAGCGGGGTCACCCAACCAAGCCCATCGAGCAGCGAATCGTGCAACAGGCCGAGCGCCAGGTTCGCCACGATCAACGCGGCGATCACCCAGTGAAAGGCGATCGCCGCGTGCGAATAGCATTGGGCGCGGACCAGCGCGGCCCGCATGCTCAGGCTTCGGGCTGCAATTGGATAGTGGGCAACGGCATCTTGCCCTGCCGCACCTGCCGCCCGAACACGTCGCGCATCAGCGATAGCGAGAACAGATGGGCATAGACGATCGGCAGCAGGCCCGATTTGTGCGCCTTACGCAACTGATCGCCGCGCAGATTGGCGAGCTTTTCCTCGTTGACGATCTTGAAGCCGCGATAGACGAACGGCTGCTCGGCGCCATCGGGCTGGATGGTAACCTCACCGTCCATCAACAAGTCCATTTCGCGAAGCTCGCGCATGAAGTTGGCAGTGCGTGCGCCGGCTTCCTCGAAGCTCTCGTTGAACTTGAGGATGTCCTGGACCAGCTGGGTGGGCTTGCCATTCTCGAACAGCGCATCGCCCTCCTCGAATGGACCAACCGCGCCCGATGACGGATCGAAACACAGTGATAGCTCTTGCGCATCCGGACTTAGCCGGGCGAGCATGTACGGATAGCGACGGATATAGGCGGGGATATAAAGCGACTCGTCGAGCACCCGTCCGTCGTCACCGATGAAGACGTTGACGCCTTCGTTAAGGCCCATCAGCGCGAGCGGCACGCCATCGTCGCCATCGGCGAACACGATCGGGAAGTGTCGCTGGGCAAGCGGGAACTCATCGACCGTCACCGGCACCGCATGCTGGGTCGCCAGAAACGGCGCGGCGTCGAGCGCCTTGGTCTTGAAATTGGCGTGCTCCACGCTCGAGAGCGGCTCGAGCGCATTGTAGAACAAGGGAAGGTTGGACTGCTGCGGCGCGCTGGCCATTCTACTCTCCTGAGAACCGAACTCCGGGAAGCAACCTGCCCCCCGACACGTGGCAGCGGGCTTATTGTCCGCGCGGGTGCAGCGCAAGCCTCACCAGCTTACCAGGATTCATCAACTCTCCCGGGTCGAACGCGGCTTTCACCGCCCGCAGTGCGGTCATCCGCGCGGGGGAGGACAGGCGTTCGAGCTCGGAAAGCTTCATCTGGCCGATTCCGTGCTCGGCCGAGATCGACCCGCCGGCTGCCACCACCAGATCGTCGACGAAGCGGGTGATGCCCTCGGCCTCCTCGGCGTAGAAACGGTCCCAGTCGGCACCAGGGGTGGCGCGAACGTGAAAATGGACATTGCCGTCGCCGAGATGACCAAAGGCGCTAGCGATCTTGCCGGGAAAGCGAACCTCGCATGCCGCCGATGCCTCTATCATGAAGCGCGGCATGTCGGCGACCGGGATCGAGATGTCGTGCTGGACCGCGGGACCGGAGGCGCGTTCCGCCGCGGAAAGCGAGTCACGGATCTTCCAAAAGGCTTCGGCCTGGGCTTCGCTTGCGGCGATCACCACATCGGCAACAAGGCCTGAGACCAAGACGGGTTCGAGCAGTTGTTCGAGCAGGGCGGATGGCTCCTCCTCCGGCGACGTAGCGACGGCTTCGATCAGGACGTGCCACGCGTGCCGCGACTCGAGTGGAGCCCGAGTGCCCGGTATATGCTCGAGCACCAGATCGAGCGAGCGGCTAGCGACGATCTCGAAGCTCTCCATTGTATCGGTCCTGGCCTGTAGATGACGGAGCAGCGTCAGCGCGTTTTCCGGACTCGTCAGGCCCACCCAGGCGACCGCGCGCGCAGCAATAGCCGGCACCAGCCGTACTGAGACGGCGGTGATAAGGCCGAGTGTCCCCTCCGCGCCGACCAGAAGTTGTGTAAGGTCGTAGCCGCGATTGTCCTTCTTCAGCGCCGCCAGGCCGTCGTGGATCTGCCCATCAGGTAGAATCGCCTCTACCCCCGCGACCAGCGCCCGCATCGTCCCGAACCGCAGTACCTGGGTACCGCCGGCATTGGTCGAGGTGAGTCCGCCGATCGTCGCCGAACCGCGTGCGCCCAGCGTCAGCGGGAAGCGCATCCCCTGCCCCAGCGCCGCCTCGTGCAATGCAGCGAGGATCACGCCAGCCTCAACCACCGCCAGACCATCTTCTGGAGAAAGCGAACGAATCCGGTTCATCCGCCGGGTGGACAGGATCAGCGCACTCCCGTCGCCGGGTGGCGTGGCGCCGCCGACCATCGAGGTGTTACCGCCTTGCGGTACCAGCGCCACGCCAGCGGCATGGGCTAGGCCCAGCATCGTCGCAGCCTCATCGCGTGTGGCGGGCGCCAGGATCGCCCCGGCCACGCCACGAAAGCGGCCGCGCCAGTCGGTCAGCCATGGCGCGATGTCGGCGGGATCGGTGATCGCCGCCCTGACGCCGAATCGGTCGCGGACGGTCTGGACGAGATGGGTTTGAGCGGGGGTCATAATCGCGCTCCTACGCCCTGATGCTAATTAATGCACCGTTCAAGCACGGACACTACACCGGAAACATAGATGTCGAATCGGTCGATTCCCTCCGCAATGTTGTTGCTGATCGCCACCCCCGCGGTCGCCCAGGATTCACGCGTGCCGCAGGTCACACAATTGACGATCCGGCAGCGGATCATCATCCGCATTCCAGCGCTGCCCAGCCGCCACTCGGTGGACGCGGTACTGCCCGGCGAGATACGCTATGCCGAAAAGAGGGGGCCGAAGTGCATCGCCTCGCGGATGCTCGTCACCTCGGCGATTACCCGCCCCGACAGCATTGACCTGCTGCTGTCCGACGGCAGCCGGGTCCGTGCGAAGCTCGGTAAGCATTGCCCGGCGCTCGACTTCTACTCCGGCTTTTACCTCAAGCCCGATCGCGACGGATCGATCTGTTCGGATCGGGATTCGGTGCGATCACGCGCCGGCGACGAATGCCAGATCGACGGCTTCAAGAAACTCGTCGCCAAACACTGAGCGCCGAACACCGAATCGGGCACTAGAACTTGACATTCGCGCGCCAATCGGCAAGCGCAAACGCGCGTGCGGCCGCTACCTGACGGCCCGGCTATATTTCCGGACACTACATGACATTTGCCGATCTCGGCCTTTCCGATGAGCTCCTCGCCGCCGTGACTGAATCCGGCTATACGGAGCCGACTCCGATCCAGGCGCAAGCGATCCCTTCCGTGTTGATGGGCCGCGACCTGATCGCGATCGCCCAGACCGGCACCGGCAAGACCGCAGCCTTCGTATTGCCGATGATCGACATCCTCGGCGAAGGTCGCAGCCGCGCGCGGATGCCGCGCTCGCTGATCCTTGAGCCGACCCGCGAACTCGCCGCCCAGGTCGCCGAGAATTTCGACAAATACGGAAAAAATCATAAACTCACGATGGCGCTGCTGATCGGCGGCGTCTCGATGGGCGATCAGTTGAAAGCACTTGAAAAGGGTGTCGATGTCCTCATTGCCACTCCGGGCCGGCTGATGGACCTGTTCGGCCGCGGGAAAATCATGCTCAACGGCTGCTCGATGCTGGTAATCGACGAGGCCGACCGAATGCTCGACATGGGATTTATCCCAGATATCGAGGAAATCTGCACCAAGTTGCCCAAGCCGCGCCAGACTTTGCTCTTCTCAGCAACAATGCCGCCCCCCATCAAAAAGCTGGCCGACAAGTTTCTCGACAATCCCAAGTCGATTGAAGTCGCCCGCCCCGCGAGCGCCAACGCCAACATTACCCAGTGGGTCGTGCCGGTCTCGGCCTCGGATAAGAAAGCGAAGCTGCGCGAACTGCTCAATCAGGAGGAGGTGCGCACCGCGATCATCTTCTCCAATCGCAAGACCACGGTTCGCGAACTCAACAAGGTGTTACAGCGCGCCGGGCTCAAGTCTTCCGAAATTCACGGCGACATGGAGCAATCGGCGCGCATCGCTGAGCTCGACCGCTTCAAGCGCGGCGAAGTGACAATCCTGGTCGCCTCCGACGTCGCCGCGCGCGGGCTTGATATCAAGGGCGTCAGCCATGTGTTCAATTATGACGCACCCTGGCATCCTGACGATTACGTGCACCGCATCGGCCGTACCGGGCGGGCCGGGGCGACCGGCGTAGCCTACACCTTCGTGACGCCAGAAGATGCCGAGAATATCGATAATATCGAAAAACTCACCGGCGCGAAAATCTCGCGGTTGCCGAGCGCGCAGGCGCCGATTGCGCCAAAAGCCGACGAACCGGAAGAAGCGCCCAAGCCACGCCGCGGTCGTCCGCGCAAGATCATTGCAGTGGTCGAGGAGGAGGTCGTGGTCGAGGCTCCCGCGGCCCGCGCGCCCCGCCCCGAGCGCGAGGCCCGTACCCCTCGGGAAGAGCGTGTACCGCGCGAGGAGCGTCCCGCCCGCGAGCCGCGCCCTGCCCGCGAAGAGCGTCCCGCTCGGGAGGAACGCGTGCGCCGCGCCGAGGCCCCGCGTCGCCAGGACCGCGACGACGCGCCAGATGACGGCTGGAACGGCCCGATCCCGAGCTTCCTCTCGGCGCGCATTCCGTAAGCAGACACGTTGGACGGCAGCCAAATGCGGTACTACAGCGGGAGCTGGGCACAGCTGGGGTACCCTATCCCAGCTCCGGCATTAACGCGTCATCCTTGGCGGCCGCTACTCGATACGCCTCCCGCGCGGTCAGCCGACCGACATAGGCCGAGAACGCCTCGCGCTTAGGCATGGTGCCGAACATCTGCCCCCAGATCACCTGCGACCCAACATACACATCGGCCGCGGTGAAGCGATCACCGGCGATATAGGGATGCGCCGAGACTGCCGCTTCCAGCACGTCCACTACCTGATCAAACGTGCCGTAGCCCGCCGACATCTGCTGCTTAGCGTTCGGCGCCACGCCCAGAGATTTGTCGGTGATCGCCTGCTCGACCGGTCCGGCGGCGAAGAACAGCCAACGATAATAGGCTGCCCGCTCAGCGACCGTTGGCGCGAGCCCCGCTGCCGGAAATGCCTCCGCCAGATAGACGCAGATCGCGGCCCCTTCGGTGACGATCGCCCCGTCGTGCACGATCGCGGGCACCTTCCCCATCGGGTTGACCACAAGATAGTCCTGCGCTTTCATCGTCGTGCCATAGTCGAGCACCACCGCCTCATATTCGGCGCCAGCTTCTTCTAGCATCCAGCGCGCGATCCGGCCGCGCGACATCGGATTGGTATAGAATGTGATCTCAGTCATAGTAGCCCCCCGATAGATTGTCGAACATATAGAGAACATACTGTCGCTAGGCGAGTGTTTTTTCGAAGAGCGCGATCATTCTTTCCCATGCGCGATCGGCCTGTGCCGGGTTATAGACCTTGCTATCAGGCGGGCACCAGCCGTGCATCGTACCCGCATAGACCTCAATCTCGGCCGATAGTTTCGCGGTGGCGAACGCGGCGCGAAGCGCATCCTTGTCAGTTGGCGCACGCGCATCGTCATTGGCGGCGATCGCGATCAAATACTGCGCCTTCATGCTCGGGATCAGCAAATGCGGGCTGGTCGGCTGGTCTGTCACCAACCCGCCGCCATGGAAGGTTGCACCCGCCCGGACCCGTCCCGGGACTGCAGCGGCGGTGCGAAACACCATCGGCCCGCCCATACAATAGCCGGTCGAGGCGAGGCCTCGCGTCTTGTCGACCTGCGGCTGCGCGTCGAGGAAGCCGATGAACGCCGTCGCATCACGCGTTGTCCCGTCCGGGCTGAGCGCCTTAGTGAAGGGGGCGATCTTGGCGCGCACCTCAGGCTGGTCGAAGGCCTCGCCGGGAGCAAGAAACGGGGCCTTGGTTGAACGGTAAAATTGGTTGACCACCAGCACCGCGTAGCCCGATTGCGCGAGCCGGTCGGCCATCTGGCGGAAGGCCGGACGCAGCCCCATGATGTCAGGCCAAATCAGCACGCCGGGATGCTTACCCGCCGAGGGCGCCACGAAATAGGCGTCGGCTTTGCCGTCCGGCGTGGTGATCGACACATCGCGGCTCGCTATAACCTTGGCATCGGCCGGCGCGGAAAGCGCCAGCGACAGACCCGCAGCCCCGGTGATCGCGCCGAACCGACGGCGGGAGATCCCGGTCAGATAGACATGGTTATCGGCTGCGGTGAGTTCGTCGCACATGGGCCTCTCCTTATGAGTCGGCGGGCATTCTAGCGCGATCAGGCCCGGCTATACCACCATACACCGTCGCGCACTTCCTTGACCGCTTTGCCCTCAATCTCCAGTCGGCGCAGGTGGGCGAGTGCCTCGCCGCTGGCCATGCCAAGCACATCCTGACCGATCGCCCGGCGGAACAGCCGGCCGAAGCAATCGACCGCGCGCCGCGGCTCGGACAGGAACACCTCAAGCTCGTCAAGCCGCTCGCGATGCTCGCGAGCCATCGCGTCGAGCCGGGTGTGGAGGCCGGTGAACGGATCACCATGGCCGGGAAGGACGAGCAAGTCGGCGGGAAGCTGCTTGAGCTTGGCGATTGAGGCGAACCATTCGCCCAGCGGATCCGCGTCGGGCTCGGTAACGCCGAGTGAGACATTGGGGCTGATCCGCGGCAGCACTTGGTCGCCTGAGATCAATATACCGGCCGCCTCGTCGAGCAGGCACGCGTGTTCGGGGCTATGCCCCGATCCGATGATCACGCGCCAGTCAACATCGCCGATACGGACGTGCTGACAATCCTGCAGCCGGATGAAGCCCAGCGGCAGCGGCGTGATGATCCGCCGGAATCCCGCCCAGCCGCGCGCGCTATCCTGTGCCACCTGCTCCTCGTCCCAGCCCGCGGCTCGCCAGAAGGCGATTTGTGCGGGCGGCACGTCCTCGCGCGCATCCGCGGCGAGCATCCGCGCGGTAAGCCACTCGCCGCGCGTCATCAGCAGCGGCGCACCGTGGTGGTCGCACATCCAGCCAGCCAAACCGATATGGTCGGGATGGAAGTGCGTGCCGATCATGCGGGTGACGCGGGTCTCGGCGAGCGGGCCGGCGAAGATCGTCTTCCAGCTTTCGCGGGTTGCGGGTAGGTTCAGCCCTGTATCGACGATCGCCACGCCCTGGCCGCGCGCGTCGTCATCGTCGAGCAGCCAGCAGTTAATATGCTTGAGCGGACCCGGCACGTCGAGTCGCGCCCAGCGGATGCCGGGCGACACCTGAAGCACTGTGCCGGGAGCAGGTTCGGCACCGCCGAAGACATAGGTCATCCCGCGGAACTGGGTCGGTGTGTAGCGATCGAAGGAGAGATGCGTTGCCATGCCCCCGCGCCTAGCGCGGTTGCGCTGGGGGCGTCACGTCAAAAGCGCCCGCGGAGAGCGGAGATCATGTGTGTGACGCGCGGCAGGCACCGTCTCGCGCAGCAAGGATGGTGCCTGCAATCAATGTCGCTTGAACGGATCCTCGAACGCCGCGAAGCGCGGCTTCTGGACTTCGCCGCCAGCGGCGATGATCTCGGCATCACGCGCGGCCTGCTCGCGCTCGGCGCGCAGTTCGCTGATCAGCGCATCGCGGTCGCCCTCGAAGCGCGTATCGACCGGTGCCTCGAGGCCAGCGGCCTTGGCGGCCTTGGCGACCGCCGCGTCGAGTTCGCGCTGGGTGGTCAGGCCCAGCGTTACCGGATCCTTCGGCGTGATGTTGCTGATGTTCCAGTGGCTGCGGTCGCGCAGCGCGGCAATCGTGGTTCGGGTGGTGCCGATCAGCTTGCCGATCGCGCCGTCCGAAATCTCGGGATGATTGCGGATGATCCAAGCGATGCCGTCCGGCTTGTCCTGCCGCTTGGAGACCGGCGTGTAGCGCGGCCCCTTGGTGCGGCGAACCTGTTCGGGACCCTTGAGAATCTTCATCCGGTAATCGGGGTTGGCCTGGGCCTTATCGATCTCTTCCTGGGTGACTTCATGCGCCCGCAGCGGATCCCGGCCCGTGAGCTTGGTCGCCGCGGTGTCATCGGCGATCGCCTGAACTTCAAGGATATGCAGTCCGCAGAAATCGGCGATCTGCTCAAAGCTGAGCGAAGTGTTGTCGACCAGCCACGAAGCGGTCGCATGAGGCATGAGCGGCTGGGCCACGGCTATTCTCCAGAAACAACAAGGGCCGCCCCTCCCGGAGCGGCCGTCTATACCCTCGACTTAGTGCGTGGGGGGGAGAAGGGCAAGCGCGCTAGTGTACTCGCTACTCTTCCTCCACCACCAGCACGATCTTGCCGATATGGTCGCCGGCTTCCATCCGGCTGTGCGCACCGGCTGCATCGGCCAGCGGGAACGTCCGGTCGATTACTGGCCTTAGCTTGCCGGCTGCAACGTGCGGCCACACCGTGCGCGCCAGTTCGTCCGCGACCATTGACTTGAACGCCACGTCGCGCGGTCGCAGCGTCGACCCGGTCAACGTCAGCCGCCGGCGCATGATATCAAATATCGGAATAGTCGCACTTGCTCCGCCCTGCACTGCAATCGATACGTGGCGACCGTCCTCGGCCAAGCACTTCAGATTGCGCGGAAGATAGTCGCCGCCGATCATGTCGAGCACCGCATTGACCCCCTTTCCGCCGGTAATCTCTTTCACCCGCGCCACAAAATCCTCGGTCTTGTAGTTGATTGCATGGTTCGCACCGAGACTGAGCGCCGCGGCACATTTCTTGTCCGAGCCCGCCGTCACGATGATCGTCAGCCCGAACAGATTGGCCAGGCCGATCGCCATCGTACCGATCCCGCTGGTACCGCCGTGCACCAGCACCGAGTCACCCTCGACGGCATATGCGCGCTCAAAGAGATTGGTCCACACGGTGAACAAGGTTTCGGGCATCGCCGCCGCCTCAACCATCGTCAGCGCGTCGGGCACGTCAAGGCACTGCCCATAAGGAGCGACGGCATATTGCGCATAGGCCCCACCCGTGATCAGCGCGCACACCCGCTGGCCGATCGCCTCGACCATTACACCCTCGCCGACCGCAACGATGGTGCCGGAGATTTCCATCCCCAGGATCGAGGGCGCGCCAGGCGGTGGGGGATATTTGCCCTGGCGTTGCATCACCTCGGGCCGGTTGACCCCGGCCGCGGCGACGCGGATCAGCACCTCGCCCGGTCCCGGCGCCGGCACCGGATGCTCGGCCAGCACCAATACCTCAGGGCCACCGGGCGCCTCCGGGTCGATCGCCAGCATGGCCGTCGGGATCGGGGTCATCGCGATGCCCCGCAGCAAAAGTTCGCATTCTTCGTGCATGTCGGCTGGTGTCGCTTCAAGAAAAATGCCTTCCGGGGATCTCTGCAGCGATCCCGGAACTGATAGTGTCAAACCCCGCTGCCCTAGGACAGGCCTAAAATTACACAGGCATGACAGTTGACAGCCGCGCCTCACAGGCCGAGCTTCCTAACATGGATGCAGACGAGCTTCTGCCGCGGCGTGCGAACGATCCGCTGACCGAACTGGTCAGGCAGGACCTCGGCCCACTGTCGGTCGCCGAATTGGATGCGCGGATCGTGACGCTGGAGCGCGAAATCGAGCGGACCCGCAAACAAGCTGAAAGTGCCGTTAACCATCGCGCAACCGCCGACGCGATATTTAAACGGTGAGCGCACCCGCACCGAAGTCGGCAAGAACGGTTCGGTGCGGTGTGCTTGATGTGTGGCCCCCGGCTTCCGACATATACGGAAAGGGCCACGCGTCCGCGTTTGGCCCGCAAGGAGTATAGTAATGCCTTCATTCGCCTCCGCGCTGGAAACAACGCTCCATAAGGCACTCGAAGCCGCCTCGTCGCGCCGCCACGAATATGCCACGCTCGAGCATCTATTGCTCGCACTGATCGACGACGACCATGCCGCTAAGGTGATGGATTCGTGCGGGGTCGATACCGACGAACTCAGGACCACCGTCGCCCATTATCTTGATACTGAGCTCGAAGCGCTCAAAGTTGACGCGGCGACCGATCCCTCCCCTACAAGCGGGTTCCAGCGCGTCGTTCAGCGTGCGATCCTGCACGTCCAGTCCTCGGGCAAGGACGAGGTGACCGGTGCAAATGTGCTGGTCGCCTTGTTCAGCGAGCGCGAGAGTTACGCCGTCTATTTCCTGCAACAGCAGGACATGAGCCGCCTCGACGCGGTTTCGTTCATCAGCCACGGCGTCGGCAAGGGCGCAGGAGCATCGGAGAGCCGTGACGTGAAGGGTGCCGAGGAAGAGAAAACGACCAAACCGGACGGCAAGGGCAAAGGCGAGAGCGCGCTCAAGCAGTTCACCGTCGACCTCAACGAAAAGGCAAAGATCGGTAAAGTCGATCCGCTGATCGGCCGCACCGCCGAAGTAGATCGCACGATCCAGATCCTGTGCCGCCGCTCAAAGAACAATCCGCTCTATGTCGGCGATCCCGGCGTCGGTAAGACCGCGATTGCGGAAGGGCTCGCACGCAAGATCGTCGAGGGCGAAGTACCCGACGTGCTGTTGCCGGCGGTGATCTACTCGCTCGACATGGGCGCGTTGCTGGCCGGCACCCGCTATCGCGGCGACTTTGAGGAGCGACTCAAGGCGGTAGTCAACGAACTGGAGAAACTGCCGCACGCGATTCTGTTCATCGACGAGATTCACACGGTAATCGGCGCTGGTGCCACCAGCGGCGGCGCAATGGACGCGTCGAACCTCCTCAAGCCGGCGCTTTCCGGGGGTACGATCCGGTGCATTGGTTCGACCACGTACAAGGAATTCCGCAACCACTTCGAAAAGGACCGCGCCTTGCTGCGGCGTTTTCAGAAGATCGACGTCAATGAGCCAACGATTGAGGATACGATCAAAATCCTTACCGGGCTGCGCTCAGCGTTCGAGGCGCATCACAACGTCAAATACACCCCCGACGCGATCAAGTCGGCAGTTGAGCTGTCGGCACGCTACATCAACGATCGCAAATTGCCCGACAAGGCAATCGACGTGATCGACGAAGTCGGCGCGATGCAGATGCTGGTAGTGCCATCCAAACGCAAGAAGACGATCACCAGCAAGGAAATCGAGCAGGTCATCGCAACGATGGCGCGCATCCCGTCCAAGTCGGTCTCGGCTGACGATACCGCGGCGCTCGCCACGCTTGAAACCGATCTCAAGCGCGTCGTCTTCGGGCAGAATTCGGCGATCGAGAAGCTTAGCTCGGCGATCAAGCTCAGCCGTGCCGGCCTTCGCGATCCCGAAAAGCCGATCGGCAACTATCTGTTCACCGGCCCTACCGGCGTCGGCAAGACCGAAGTTGCCAAGCAACTCGCGACGATCCTGGGCATTCCGCTCCAGCGCTTCGACATGAGCGAATATATGGAACGGCATTCGGTCAGCCGGCTGATTGGTGCGCCTCCAGGCTATGTTGGCTTCGACCAGGGTGGACTGCTCACCGATGCTGTCGACCAGCAACCGCACTGCGTGCTGTTGCTCGACGAGATCGAAAAGGCGCATCCCGACCTGTTCAATATCCTGCTGCAGGTGATGGACAACGGGCGGCTGACCGACCAGCACGGCAAGACGGTCGACTTCCGCAATGTCATCCTGATTATGACGACCAATGCCGGCGCATCCGACATGGCGCGCGAGACGCTTGGCTTTGGCAACCTCACCCGCGAGGGAGAGGACGAGCAGGCAGTGCAGAAGATGTTCACACCCGAGTTCCGCAATCGGCTCGATGCAATCGTGCCATTCGGCTATCTGCCGACCGAGGTCGTCGCTCGAGTGGTGGAGAAGTTCATTCTCCAGCTCGAACTGCAACTGGCCGATCGCAACGTCCACATTACCCTGGATGAGCCAGCCAAGGTGTGGCTGACTGAGAAAGGCTACGACAAATTGTACGGCGCCCGGCCGATGGGGCGCCTGATTCAGGAGAAGATAAAGCAGCCGCTCGCCGAGGAATTGTTGTTTGGCAAGCTCGTTCATGGCGGCGAGGTCAATGTGAAGCTGAAGGACGGAGCGCTCGCGTTCGAGATCGTGCAAGCCGCGCCGAAGAAGCCGAAGAAGGGCCGAGGAGCGAAGGCCGTTGATCCGGTGTCGACGACGAGCGATCCGGACCGGACCGCTGCGCAGTAAATAGATGAGGGGTGGCACTCAGGTTCCACCCCTTGGCCTTTCCCGGCGGCGGCCTGGGCCAGTTGAGAGAACCCGATTGGCTACGCCTCGCAGGTGCCTCAACTTTCTCACCTGCGCCTCGGTCTTCGCCGGGGAGCGTCAAGCAGAGGACGCGGCTACCTGCTTCCAGCTAGCTTTAAACGATATATCTTAGTCCCTCGTCACCGGTTTGGCCGGCACCACCTGTGCGGCCTGGGTGGGCGGCGGGCCCTTGGCGATCACTGCCGCCAGCGCGGTCGCCTGCGGGCAAGCACTGGCGGCGCAAATCTTCTTAATCGACGCCAGATTTTGTTTGGCCCGCTCGACCGCGCCCTTGGCGACCAAAGCCTCGCCCTGCCCCTTCAGCGCCTCGACGTCATTGGGCTCGAGCAACAGTGCCTCGCGGTACAAACGGATCGCCTTGCCGGGCAGCGTGCGCGCCTCGGCGACCTCCGCCAGCACCAGAAAAGCGGGCCGATTGCGCGGATCGACCGCCAGCGCAGTCTCCAGCGTGTCAGTCGCCCCATCGAAATTGCCTGCGACGAACAGAGCTTTACCCTTGGCAACCAATGCCGCCGAACGCGAATCTATCTGGTCGTCGGCGCGCTGCGCACTGAGCGAGGTCGACATGCAGATCAAGGCGAGCGCAGCGGCAGTGCCCAAGGAAGCGATACGCATCAAACTCTCCATGTTCGTCACCCCGCAGGGCTATCACGCGCGCCGCAGCCGCGCGACAAAAAAGCCGTCGGTGCCGTCGGCCGCCGGGGTGAGCCGGATCCCACTCGCGCGCTTCTTACCGGCCGGGAGCGACAACTCTTCGGCCTTCCAGTTGCCATGACTGCTGAGAAAGCGCGCGATCTGGTCCGCACCCTCCTCGTCGAGAAGCGAGCAGACGATATAAGTCATCGTCCCACCCGACTTGACGAGCGTCGCGCCGAGATCGAGAAGCCGCACCTGGGTATTGGTGAGACGCTCAAGCCGCTCAGCGTTGAGCCGCCAGCGCGCCTCGGGATTGCGGCGCCACGTGCCGGTGCCCGAGCAGGGCGCGTCAATCACGACCACATCGGCTTTTTCTTCGAGTCCTTCGAGCGCCTCTGATTCCTTGCCCGGATCGAGCAGGCGGCTTTCTGCGATCGCGACGCCAGCGCGGGTGGCGCGGGGCGCAAGCCGCTGGAGCCGGCCGCGATCGGTGTCAGTGGCGACGATGCGGCCCTGGTTCTCCATCATTGCGGCGAGCGCAAGCGTCTTGCCGCCCGCACCGGCGCAAAGGTCGATCAGCGTGTCGCCAGGCTTGGCTCCTGTGGCCATACTCACGATCTGGCTACCCTCATCCTGCACCTCGATCGCGCCGCCGTTATAAAGTTCGAGCTGCTCGACCTGAGTGCCTGCAGGCAGGCGGATGCCGTTTGGCGCGTGGGGCAGCGCTTCGGCTTCAGCGATTCCGGCGAGCACGTCGTTGCGGGTCGCCAGCAGCGTGTTGACGCGCGCATCAAGTGAGGCGCGTTCAAGCATCGCGGGGAGCGTCTCGCCGCTGAGACCCGATTTGGCGAGTTTCTCGACCAGCCACGCCGGCGCGATACCAGGCTTTGCGCGCGGTTCCTTGGGAGAGATGGCAGCAGGAGCGTGGGTCGAACCGTCGAACTGCTTGGCGAGTTCGGGATCCGCGTCGGCCATCGCCACCACGATCGAGCGGCCAGTGGTCGGGCGCTCGCCGGCAAAACGGATCGCGGCATAGACCAGTTCACGCACTGCGCGGCGGTCCTTCGAGCCGGCGTAGCGGCGCTCGGTGAAATAGCGGGCAATCAGCGTGTCACCGGCGGGGCCGGCATCGCGCGCAGCGCGAACGATAGTGTCGAGCAGCTCGATGGCGGCCTGAACGCGGGCTTGGGGAGTCATTTTTGGTACAGACGTATTGGGGGATAAACTTCTCCCCTAGCCGGTTCGGGTAGGGCGCGGGGAATTATCTGAGATCAAGCCGTCGCGCTCGCGCACATTTGGCGGTTCGCCGTCCCCTCGTCTCAGCGCAAGATGGGATCGCCTGCGGCAAACACGAAGCAGAACTTGCCGAGACCGCGCTCGTGCTCGGTCTCGGGGCTTTGGCGAGCGCAATTATCGCGTCGGGTAGTTCGGCGCCTCGCGGGTGATCGTCACGTCATGGACATGGCTCTCGCTTAAGCCCGCATTGGTGATCTGCACGAACTTCGCTTTCTGCTGCAGCTCCAGGATAGTCTTCGATCCGGTGTAGCCCATCGCCGCCTTCACGCCGCCGACCAGCTGGTGGACCACGTCGCGAGACGTGCCCTTATATGGCACGCGGCCTTCGATTCCCTCGGGCACCAGTTTCAACTGATCGGTAATCTCCTGCTGGAAATAGCGATCCGCAGAGCCCCGCGCCATCGCGCCGACCGAGCCCATGCCGCGATAGGCTTTGTACGCCCGGCCCTGGTATAGAAAGGTCTCTCCCGGTGCTTCCTCGGTGCCCGCCAGCAATGATCCGATCATCACCGTCGAGGCGCCGGCGGCGAGCGCCTTGGCCATGTCGCCCGAGGTGCGGATGCCGCCATCGGCGATGATTGGCACACCGTGCTTGCGGCCTTCCTCGGCGCAATCCATCACTGCGGTCAATTGCGGCATGCCAACGCCGGCGACGATCCGCGTGGTACAGATTGAGCCTGGGCCGATACCGACCTTGATCCCATCCGCGCCTGCGTCGATCAGCGCGCGCACCGCATCCGCGGTCACCACATTGCCGGCAACGACCTGCACCGAATTGGAAAGTTTCTTCACCCGCTCGACCGCACGGGCGACGTCGGTATTGTGGCCATGCGCAGTGTCGATCACGATCAGATCGACTTCGGCATCGACCAAAGCAGCGGTACGCTCGAAACCCTTGTCGCCGATCGTGGTCGCGGCAGCGACGCGAAGACGCCCCGAGGCGTCCTTGGTTGCGGCGGGATAGGTAACCGCCTTCTCGATATCCTTGACCGTAATCAACCCGACGCAGCGATAGTCAGCATCGACCACCAGCAGCTTTTCGATCCGGCGTTGATGCAGGATATGCCGCGCTTCCTCGTGGCTGGTGCCGGCCGACACGGTAGCGAGGTTATCCTTGGTCATCAATTCGGCGACCGGCTGCGTTGGATTCTCGGCGAAGCGGACGTCACGGTTGGTGAGAATGCCGACGAGGCGACCGTCAGCCTCGGTAACCGGGATACCGCTAATCTTGTGGCGCGCCATCAACGCACGAGCTTCTGCCAGCGTTGATTCCGGCCCGATCGTAATCGGGTTTACGACCATCCCAGATTCGAAGCGCTTCACCTGGCGAACCGCGTCACACTGTTCAAGCACGGTCAGATTGCGGTGGAGCACGCCGATCCCACCGAGCTGCGCCATGACAATCGCCATATCTGCTTCTGTCACCGTATCCATCGCAGATGAAAGCACGGGAATGTTAAGTTTGATGCCGCGCGTAAGCATCGTGCGAGTGTCGGCGTTGGTTGGCAGAATCTCGGACTCAGCCGGCACGAGCAGGACGTCATCAAAGGTGAGACCGAGGCGGATTTCCATGGGATGCCAGTTCCTGCGCGAGGGCGATTCGTGGCGGCCCATGTAATCAAGCAGGCCGTGATTAGCCAGCGCAGGTTTCGCTATTCCCCGACCTGTTCGACATGCAGGTCGACATCAAGCTGCTCGCGCCCGGTGCCCATCCGAATTCCGGCCACGGGTGCCGCGCCTGTCGCATCGAGCCCGATCGCCACTCGGACGTAATTCTCGTCCACCGCCAGCCCGAAGCACGGATCGAATCCGGTCCATCCAAGCCTCTCGACATGCGCCTCGGCCCAGCCGTGAGGGGTCACCCCCTCCATCGCCATGTTGCAATAGCCCGACACGTAGCGCGCAGGCATCCCGATCGCGCGCGCCGCGGCCACGAACATCTGCGCCATGTCGCGCGAAGTGGCGGTCTTTCGCTCGAACGCCGCCCCCGCGCCAAGCCCCTGCTCGGGTCGCCCGAGGTCGACCGCGAATCGCCGCTTGAGCGCCGTATTGAGCAAATGCAGCCGCTCGATCCCGTCATCCGACACAGCGACCTCCTCGGCAAAGGCACGCAGCCTGGCATCCACCGGCGTGAGGTCGGTCGGGCGTAGATAGAGCGGCGGCGGCAGTGTTTCGTGCGCGCCGCGCAGCACGCCGATCGCGTCGGCGGTCAGTACCTCGCCGGTGACCGCAATCTCGATCTCGGTCACCGGCCCCTCGGCATAGAGCATCAGTATCTTGTTGCCGAAACCGTCGCGGCCGGGCTTGAGCCGCGAATCGCAGTCGACGTCGATCCGCCACGAGGCGATCGTTTGATCGTGGGTATCCTCCGGGCTCAATCGCAACAACTGCACCACCCGCGCCTGCGGCTCAGTGAAGCGATAGGTGGTGCGGTGGTCGATCGACAGTCTCATGGTGCCCCCCGCGTTTTACATGCTTTCCATTCGTTTCGAGCGATGTCGAAAAATCGACCGAAGCGCTCGGAGCCGTTCTCCTTCTACGCTCGAAACGAATGGTATTTTTCCGACTTCACTAGAACCTAAATTGCCGCGCGATCGCACCGTTGAGCAATGCATTTTCCTCAATGAACGCCTCGAGAAACTGATGCAGCCCACTGGCGATCACCTCGCCCGACCGAGTCTTGAGCATCCGCGTATGCCGCATCCGCGCCATCCGATCGGCCTCGCCCTGGAAGCCTGTGCGTTTACCGATCAAGCCCAGCAGTTCGACCGATTCCTCCACTGATGCCGCCAGGCTACGCGGCAGTTCGGCGCGCGCAAGCAGCAGGTCGATCACGCTCGCTGGCTTCAGTCCCTCGCTGTACAGCCAGCGATAGGCGGTCACTGCAGACACAGTCTGCAATATCGTCGTCCACTGGTCACGATCGACTACCCCGCCGACCGGCTCTCCGGCCGGCAATAAAAGATGGTATTTGACGTCGATCAGCCGCGCAGTGTTATCGGCCCGCTCGATCGCTTGCCCCAAGCGGATGAACCAGCTCGACTGATTGCGCAGCATGCGGTGGACTGCACCTTCGAAGCCGCGGGTCTCGCCCTCAATCGCCTCGGCAAGACTGAGCGTGGCGCGTGCAGTGATTGGGGTGGAGCGGTTGCTGAACAGCAGCCACGCGCAATTGATCGCGCTCCATGCCTCGCGGGTCAGGGCGGTGCGCACCGCTTTGGCGTTGTTGCGCGCCATGTCGAGGCAGCGGACGATCGATCCAGGATGGGATGTATCCACCGTCAGGAAGCGGGTCACGTTCTGCTGCGTTGGGCTGTGCCCGGAGGCCTCGAAGGCTTCGACGGTATCGGTGACGGCGATCGCTGACGACCAGGCCTTTTCGCCCGCCGGGCGCGCGGAGAGCACGTCGAGCCGGACGGTTGCTTCCACCAGCCGTGCGACGAAATCGGCGCGCTCGACGTAGCGCCCGAGCCAGTAGAGCGAGGATGCAGTGCGCGAGAGCATCAGGCGAACATCCCCACAAGCCCGTTATGCCGAGCTTGTTTCAGCATCCACACACGGTCAGGGGCCCCGCGCGCACTGGTTCTGGATCGGCTGAGCGCGCCTGGCTCCTGAAACGCGTTTAGGGCGATGGAGAAAGTGGGCGGACGCATCACAATTCCTCCCCGAACGCTTGGCTTTGGGTCATCCCGCCCATCGACTGGTTCTGGCCCAGCGCATCGGGCATCAGCACAAAGCTGTCCTTTGTCCCGCCGCCCTGGCTCGAATTCACCACCAGGGATCCCTCGCGCAACGCTACCCGGGTCAGCCCGCCGGGTACCACCTGGATGTCCTGCGCGCCGGTCAGAACAAACGGCCGAAAATCTACGTGGCGCGGCGCCAGCCCTGCCTCGACCAGTGTGGGCACGGTTGAGAGCGCTAGCGTCGGCTGCGCGATATAGCGTTGCGGTTCGGCGATCAGAGCGGCGCGAAAATCCTCTATCTCCTGGGATGAAGCGGTCGGCCCGACCAGCATCCCATAGCCGCCAGATCCGTCAACCAGCTTCACTACCAGTTGCTCAAGATTATCGAGCACATATTTCAGCGCCTTGGGTTCGCGGCAGCGGAATGTCTCGACATTCGGCAATTTGGGATCGCCGCCCGAATAATATTTCACGATCTCAGGCATATAACTGTAGATCGCCTTGTCGTCCGCGATGCCGTTGCCCGGCGCGTTCATCAGAGCGACGTTACCGGCCGCATAAGCCGCGATCAGTCCGGGCACGCCGAGCATTGAATCCGGCCGGAACACCAAAGGATCGAGATAATCGTCATCGATCCGACGATAGATCACGTCAACCTTCACCGGCCCCGCGATCGTCCGCATCCAGACCACGTCGTCGTCAACGTGCAAATCAGCGGCCTCGACCAATTCAATTCCCATCGAATCGGCGAGGAATGAATGCTCGTAATAGGCCGAGTTGAAATGCCCTGGTGTCAGCAACACGCACACCGGATTGGCACCAGTACCCTTGGGCGCGACCGACCGCATCGTCTGCAGCAGGCGATCGGGATAGCTATCCACCGCCGCCACCCGGAAATTGCGGAAGAGTTCAGGGCACAGCCGCAGCATCGCCTCGCGATTTTCCAGCATGTAACTGACGCCGGAAGGGGTACGCGCATTGTCTTCGAGCACGAAGAAATCGTTCGGTCCGGTGCGGACCAGATCGATCCCGCAAATGTGCGCCCAAATACCGTGCGGCGGGCGGACGCCGGCCACTTCGGGCCGGAATTGCGCATTGCCATAAATCAGGTCAGGCGGCAGGATCCCGTCGCGGACAATTTTCCGCTCGCCGTAAATGTCTTCAAGGAAGGCATTAATCGCCTGCACCCGCTGCACCAGCCCCTCGGAGAGACGCTGCCATTCGTCAGCCAGAAACACGCGCGGAACGATGTCGAACGGGATGATCCGTTCCGCCGCCTCGCTCTCGCCATAGACGGCAAAGGTGATTCCCAACTGGCGGAAGGTCGCCTCGGCCGATTGCTGACGCCGGGCGAGCTCCTCCGGCGGCGTTTCCTCGATCCAGCGGCCAAGTTCGGCCAACTCCGGGCGCGCCGATGCGTTATGCCCCAATATTTCGTCGAACGCCCCGCTTTTCACCATCAACCGTATAAGCTCCGTGCATCCGCCGGGTTCCATGCTGCCTCGCTTCGTTGCGGCGCACAAGGGGCCTTCCGGCGCTTGCCGTCCTCGGCTCACGACGCCTAGGATCGACCGCATGAAAGCCTTCGCCCCGATCGCCGCGCTAACCCTGTTCGCTTCACCTGCGCTCGCGCAGCAGGCCCCCCCGCCCCAACTCGTGGTAGCGATCTCGGTCGACCAGTTCGCAGCCGACGTGCTTGCGCGCTATCGTGGCGATTTCAGCGCAGGGTTCGTCCGGTTGCTCGGTGGCGCGAATTTCGACGGATATCAGGGCCATGCCAATACTGAAACCTGTCCCGGTCACTCCACGATCCTGACCGGCATCCGTCCGGCGCGCACCGGCATCGTCGCCAACGACTGGTATGCTGCGACCAGCCCAAGGCCCGACAAGCGCGTCTATTGCGTCGAGGACGAGACCATCCCCGGATCAACCTACCAAGACTATAAAGTCTCGCTGAAGCATCTCCGCGTACCGACACTAGGCGACCGAATGAAGGCGGCAAACCCCGCCAGTCGGGTGGTGTCAGTTGCTGGGAAGGATCGCGCGGCGGTGTTGCTGGGTGGCAAGAGCGCCGATCAGACCTGGTGGTGGTGGGTGCCGACCAGCCGCTTCGCGAGCTACGACGGCCGCCCGCTACCAGCCACGTTGGTGCGCGCCAATGCCGCGATCCAAGCGCAGTTAGCCAAACCACAACCACCTCTGGAGGAGCCACCACTGTGCGCGGGTATGGATAGAGCCGTGCCGGTCGGCAGCACCACCGTCGGGACCTTCCATTTCGGCCGTGCGATCGGCGATGCAAAGGCATTCAAGATCTCCGACGAACTCGACGGCGCGACGCTCGCGATCGCCGCTGGCCTCGTGCAGGAGATGAAGCTCGGCCGAGGCCCGGCACCGGACCTGCTCGCGGTGGGCCTTTCGGCCAATGACTATATCGGCCATGCCTATGGCAATGGCGGGCCGGAAATGTGCTTGCACCTGCTAGCGCTCGACCGGAGCCTGGGCGATTTCTTCGCCTTCCTCGATCAAACCGGGGTCGATTACGAAGTAATGCTGACAGCCGACCACGGATCGCAAGATATTCCGGAGCGAGGTGGTCCCCCGCCACGTGAGCGGATCACCAGCGACGTGAATTCGCGCAAGGTCGGCGAGACAGTCGCCGCGGCGCTGGGGCTGCCCGCCAACCCGCTGCACGCGCTCGACGCCTATGGCGACGTGTGGATCGACCCCTCCGTAACCGGCGCGGTGCGGAACGAGGTGATCGCGGCGACGGTGGCGGCCTATCAGGCGCTGCCGCAAGTCGCGACCGTGCTGACTCATGCACAGCTTCTAGCAACGCCAATCCCTACCAGTGCGCCGGACAAATGGACGCTGGCCGAAAAGGCGCGCGCCTCGTTCGATGCCGAACGCTCAGGTGACTTGGTGGTTCTGCTCAAGCAGGGCGTGGTGCCGATTGCCAAGCCCAGCGAAACCCATGTTGACGCGCATGGCGTCCCCTGGGATTCGGATCGGCGCGTGCCGATCCTATTCTGGCGCAAAGGAATAGCGGGCTTCACTGATCCGCGGCCAGTGGAAACCGTAGACATCATGCCAACACTGGCGGCGACGTTGCACCTGCCGCTGCCGGTGAAGGATTATGATGGCAAGTGCCTAAATCTGGGACCGAGCACGACCTGTCCTCGATAAAGGTCCTCCCTCCCCATTCGCCCTGACCTTGTCGAAGGGCCGTTCTTTTTTCCTCAGACAAGAAAAGGAACAGTGCTTCGACACGCTCGGCACGCAGGAGGAGAGGACGGCGCTTTGGAGCGTTACCGCGTCTCGAACGCCCGCACGCCTGCACCCAGCCGGTTGTCGCCGATCTGCAGTCGCTCGTGGCTATAGTCCGCCACGAACGCGGGGCTGCGGGTCTCTCCCGGCGCGAGATTCGCGATATTCCCGGTCACGACCAGCCCGGCCGAAGAATAGCTCTTGGCTTCGGCGGCGACGACGATAAAGCCTGTCCAATTCTCCTTGTTGCGCCCCTGCACGAAGGTGTTGCCGGAAATCCGCCCGCTCGCGCCCTGCGGCAGATCGATCATATAGTTGGTCTTGGAACCCGCAGTGTCGTCAAAGCTGTTGTCAGCGATCGTCACATTGGGCACGCGCAGCTTGATATAATGGCCGCCATGCCCACGTTCGAAACGCGAATGGGTGACCGTCACCGATCCCTGGTTGCCGATGTAGATCGAATGCGCGCAATCGGTGCTTTCATCGCACTGGCCGAGCCCGGCGAAGGTGGTGTGGTCGATCACCACCTTTTGCGGGCCAGACATGCCGCCGAGTATTCCCTCCTGGCTGTCGAGAAACATTGAATTGAGCACGGTGAGATCACCGATTTCGGTTCGGATTCCCGCACCATTGCCGTCACCGACGCGGACGCCTTTGAAGATGATCCCGTCGATCGTCGCGCCGCCGCCGCGCAGCACGAGAACTGCCTTGCCCTCGCATGGGGAACCCTCAAACACAACGGTGCCGGGTTGGGCGGCCCTGAATGTCATCACTCCGCCCTGTTGGATCGCACATTCGTGGTAGGTGCCCGGCGCGATCAGGATCGTGCCGCGGCCGATACGGATCGAAGTGACCGCTTCCTGGAGCGTGGCGAAGCCTTGCCCGCTTTCTTGGACGGTGAAGGGAGCGGGCGATTGTTGCGCGGCGGCGGCGGTGGCGAACGTCAAGGCAAGGACGGGAAGCAGGCAGCGCATCAGGCGTATCTCCGGGATTTTGCGGAGGTGTAGCCGTGCAAAGGCGAAGGGAGAGTTAACTGCCCAGGTCGCTGCTATCCGACGTGATCGACGGGAATCTTCATATACGCGCACCGGCGAAGATCGAGGTCCCGTTGGAGAGGTCTTCATGGGTCGTGAAGCGATCCCAACTGGGCTCCGACGTCTGCCGCGAAACGACTCCTTTAAGCGCTACGGCCTCAATCGAGATTCGGCCGCAGCCAGCGCTCGGCGATCCGTAGCTCTACGCCGCGCCGCTCGGCATATTCCGCAACCTGATCCTGACCGATCCGGGCGACGCCAAAATACTCCGCTTGTGGGTGGCCGAAATAGAAACCCGACACAGCCGCGGTCGGCAGCATCGCGAAGCTGTCGGTCAGGGTGATACCGGTCGCGTCGGTCGCCTTCAGCAGGTCGAACAGCATTGGCTTCTCGCTGTGGTCCGGGCAGGCCGGATAGCCGGGCGCCGGGCGGATGCCACGATATTGCTCGCGGATCAGAGCTTCGTTCGTCAACTGCTCCCCCTCGGCATAGCCCCAGAGCGCTATCCGCACATGCTGATGCAGACGCTCGGCAAATGCCTCGGCCAGGCGATCCGCCAATGCTTTCAGCAGGATATCCTGATAGTCGTCATGCTCTGCCTTGAAGCGTGCGAGATGCGCGTCGATGCCGTGGCCGGCGGTGACCGCGAAGCCGCCGATCCAATCGCCTGCGGGATCGATGAAGTCGGTCAGGCACATGTTAGCGCGGCCCTCGCGCTTGGCGATCTGCTGGCGCAGGAACGGCATTCGGATTTCGCCGCCTTCCGTCTCGATCATCACATCGTCTTCCTCGCGGTGGCAAGGCCAAAGACCAGCGACACCCTTAGCAGTCAGCCACTTTTCGGCGATGATCTGATCGAGCATCTTTTGCGCATCGGCGAACAGCGAGCTGGCACTTTCGCCGACCACCGGATCAGTGAGGATCGCAGGGTAATTGCCTGCCAGTTCCCAGGCGCGGAAGAATGGCGTCCAGTCGATTAGCTCGCGTAGGTCCGCTAGGTTCCAGTCTTCAAAGACATGTACGCCCGGCTGCTTCGGCGTGCCCGGCTTGAGGGTGAGATCGGTCGGGAAGGCGTTCGCGCGGGCCTCCGCGATCGGGACCAGTGCGCTCTGGCCCTTATTGGCGCGGGCGACGCGCACCGCCTCATATTCGTCAGCGGTCTTGGTCACGAATTCGTCCCGAATCGTGTCGCTGACCAGGGTGGATGCCACGCCCACCGCGCGGCTCGCGTCGAGCACGTGCACCACCGGACCGTCATAAGCTGGCGCAATGCGCAGCGCGGTGTGAACCTTCGAGGTGGTCGCGCCACCGATCAGCAGCGGCATCGTCATACCGGAACGCTTCATTTCCTCGGCCACTGTCACCATCTCGTCGAGCGAAGGGGTAATGAGACCGGACAGACCAATCATGTCTGCGTCATGCTCCTTGGCGGCGGCGAGGATCGTCGACCATGCCACCATCACGCCCAGGTCGACCACGTCGAACCCGTTGCACTGTAACACCACGCCGACGATGTTCTTGCCGATATCGTGGACGTCACCCTTCACGGTGGCCATCACGATCTTACCCTTGCCACGCGCGCCGGGCTCCTTGCCAGCTTCGATGAACGGCAGGAGATGTGCCACCGCCTTCTTCATTACCCGCGCCGACTTCACCACTTGCGGCAGGAACATTTTGCCGGAGCCGAACAGGTCACCGACCACGTTCATGCCGTCCATCAACGGCCCCTCGATCACCTCGATTGGCCGTCCGCCTTTGTCGAATATTGCCTGTCGCGCTTCCTCGGTATCCTCAACGACGTACATGTCGATGCCTTTAACGAGCGCATATTCGAGCCGCTTGTTGACCTCTAGGCCCCGCCATTCCGCCGCCTGCTTCTCGGCCACCGCGTCGGTGCCACGATAACGCTCGGCGAGCGCCACCAGCCGGTCGCCGGCCTCGGGATCGCGGTTGAGCACCACGTCCTCGCAGGCAGTGCGCAATTCGGGATCGATCGTGTCGTACACGTCGAGCTGCCCGGCGTTAACGATCGCCATGTCGAGCCCGGCGGGGATCGCGTAATACAGGAACACCGAATGCATCGCGCGGCGCACCGGCTCGTTACCGCGGAATGAGAAACTGAAGTTGGATAACCCGCCCGAAATATGCGCATGCGGGCACGCCTGCTTGATGTCACGACATGCCTCGATGAAGTCGACACCGTAATTGTTATGCTCCTCGATCCCCGTCGCCACCGCGAAGATGTTGGGATCGAAGATGATGTCTTCCGGAGGAAAACCGATCCCCATCAGCAGTTCGTAGGCGCGCGAGCAGATCTCCACCTTCCGCTTGCGGGTGTCGGCTTGCCCCACCTCGTCAAACGCCATCACCACCACGGCGGCACCGTAGTTCATCACCTTCTTGGCCTGCGCGAGGAATTGCGCCTCACCTTCCTTCATGCTGATCGAATTGACGATCGGCTTGCCCGAGACGCACTTGAGGCCGGCCTCGATAACCGACCATTTTGAGCTGTCGATCATGAACGGCACGCGCGCGATGTCCGGCTCGGCCGAGATCAGCTTTACATAAGTGACCATCGCTTCTTCCGAATCGAGCAGTCCCTCATCCATGTTAATGTCGATCACCTGCGCGCCATTCTCGACCTGCTGGCGCGCGACCTCGACTGCGCGAGGGTAGTCGCCCGCCATGATCAGCTTTTTGAACGCAGCAGAACCGGTGACGTTGGTTCGCTCGCCGATGTTCACGAACTGGGCGGAGGAGGTGGTGGTGTTCATTAATCTTCCTAGAGCCTCCCCCGGAAGGGGAGGGGGACCGCCGGCGGAGCCGGGGATGCAGGGGTATTCACCGCGGACGGTACGCCGGTGGAAAGTAGCTCCCACCAGCTGCGTCAGTCCCCTCCCTTCCTGGGGGAGGATTTTAGGTCAGGCCGCCATCGTGAACGGCTCTAGGCCCGCCAGCTTGGTACGCACCTCCGGTGACGCAATCGCGCGCGCGGGCAGGCCCTGCACCGCTTTGGCCATCGCTGCGATATGCGCCGGTGTTGATCCGCAGCACCCACCGAGCACGTTGACCTGCTTGGCCGCCGCCCATTCGCGCACCAGCCCTGCAGTCGTCACTGGCTGCTCATCATACTCGCCGAGCTCATTGGGAAGCCCAGCGTTGGGATAGACCATGATCAGCGTATCCGCGACTGCGGACAACGTCTTCACGTGCGGCCGCAGCTGCTCTGCACCAAATGAGCAGTTAAGCCCGATCGTCACCGGCCTGGCATGGCGCACCGCATGCCAAAAGGCTTCGACGGTGTGGCCCGAAAGATTGCGGCCGGACAGATCGGTCAGCGTCATCGACAGCATGATCGGCACGTCGCGACCGAGATCGTCGGCGGCCTCGATCGCCGCCATGATCCCGGCCTTAGCATTGAGCGTATCGAATACGGTTTCGATCAAGATAAAGTCGACCCCCCCTTCGAGTAAGGCATCAATCTGCTCACGGTACACGCCCTTGAGATAATCGAAGGTGATCTCGCGATAACCGGGATCGTTAACGTCCGGCGAAAGCGACAACGTCTTGTTGGTCGGCCCGATCGCGCCGGCCACGAAGCGCGGGCGGCCGTCCTTAGCGGCATATTCGTCGGCCAGTCGCCGCGCGATATGCGCCGATGCCAGGTTGATCTCCTTCACCAGATGCTCGGCGCCATAATCGGCCTGGGAGATCAGATTGGCGCTGAACGTGTTGGTCGAAACGATATCCGATCCCGCATCGAGATATTCACGGGTGATCGTCTCTGGCACCATCGGCTTGGTGATCGCGAGGATATCATTATTGCCCTTCTGGTCATGCGGCAGACCCAAGTCGCCAGCATAATCGGCTTCCTGCAGCTTCCAGTTCTGGATTTCGGTGCCGAACGCGCCATCGGTGATCAGGATGCGCTTGGCCGCCTCGGCGAGGAATTTTTGACGTGGGGTCATCGTTTTCTCCGTCATCCCAGCGCAAACCGGGATATCATGCCGCACGGGCACGCTTTGTTACCATGAGGTCCCGGCTTGCGCCGGGATGACGATTTAGGCTGCCTGCTCGCCGAGCACTGGGACCTTCGCCCTCAACCCGAGCAGATGGCAAATCGCAAAACTTAATTCCGCGCGATTCAGCGTGTAGAAATGGAAATTCCGCACGTCGCCTGCATAAAGCCGCCGGCACATCTCGGCCGCGACTGTCGCCGCCACCAACTGCCGCGCGCCGGGATGGTCGTCGAGCCCCTCGAACAGCCGCCCCATCCACGCCGGAATCTCCGCGCCGCACATCGCTGCAAATTTGCGCGTCTGAGCAACGTTCGACACCGGCAGGATTCCCGGCACGATTTCGCCGGTGATTCCGGCCGCCGCCGCTCGGTCGCGAAAACGGAAGAAGGCCTCCGGCGAGAAGAAAAATTGAGTGATCGCGCGGGTCGCGCCGGCATCGAACTTGCGCTTGAGATTCTCGATGTCAGCCGCCGTATCGGGCGAGTCCGGGTGATTTTCGGGGTAAGCTGCGACCGAAATCTCGAACGGATGGAGCTTCTTCAAGCCTGCCACCAGATCAGCGGCGTTTTGATAGCCGCCCGGATGCGCTTCGAACTTGGCACCCTCGCGCGGCGGATCGCCGCGAAGTGCCACGATATGCCGCACGCCGGCCGCCCAATAGTCCTCCGCGATCGCATCGATCTCTGCGCGCGTCGCCTCGACGCAGGTGAGGTGCGCGGCCGCAGCCATGCTCGTCTCGCGCTGGATTCGCGTCACCGTGGCATGGGTGCGTTCGCGCGTCGAACCGCCCGCACCATAGGTAACCGACACAAAGCGCGGGCCGAGCGGCTCAAGCGCCTTGATCACCTCCCACAAGGCCGCCTCTGACTTTTCGGTCTTGGGCGGAAAAAATTCGAACGACACCGCCGCGTCCCCTGCCAGATCAGCGAATAGCGGTGTGTCGAGCGCGCGACGCGCCTCTTCCATCGCGGACAAACTACTCATGCTACTTTCACCTCGCGTGTGGCGGCGCCAATCTTGCGGCCCAACCATAATTTCACCGTCAACTCGCCGCCCTCGAGCGTCTCGATGCGCGCTGGGGTCAGCCCCGCGGCCTCGAACCAGCCGAGGATCTGATCGTCAGCAAATCCCAATCGCGCATGCGCATCGCGCACGCGCAGGTCCTCGCGCTCATGTGGCGCGAAATCCGCGATCAGCAGCCGCCCACCGGACGCCAGCACCCGGCCCGCCTCGGCGATCGCTGCGCCCGGCTGCTGTGCGAAGTGCAGCACGTGATGCAATATCGCCACGTCTGCAGCACCATCGCTCAACGGCAGCGCATACAAATCCGCTTGGCGCAACTCGGCATGCTCCAGTCCGCGCTCGGACAGTTTCGCGCGCGCTAGACGCAGCATTTCCGAGCTTCGATCGATCCCCAGCGCCTGTTGCGCGCGATCCCCGAACAGCTCCAGCATCCGCCCGGTCCCGGTGCCGATATCGATTAGCGTGCCGACGCTCTCATCGCCCAGCACTGCGCCGATCGCGGCTTCGACTTCGCACTCCGCGACATGCAACGAGCGGATCGCATCCCATTCCCCGGCATGGTTCTCGAACCATTGCGACGCCGACGCCGCCCGATCGGCACGCACTGCCGCGAGCCGCGCCGCATCCGCCACCGCCCAGTGGTCGCCATCGGCGCCGTCGAGCGCGGTGATCGCCGACAGCACCGGCTTGAGCCGGTCTGCCCCGCCCAGCGCGACGAACACCCAACTGCCCTCCTTGCGCCGCTCGGCAAGCCCCGCGTCGCAAAGGATTTTCACATGGCGCGAAACCCGCGGCTGACTCTGCCCAAGCACCTGTGCAAGTTCGCCGACCGACAATTCCATCGACTGCAGCAGCGCGACAATGCGCAGCCGCGTCGCGTCGGCTAGCGCGCGAAAAATGTCGAGGGAAGCGGTCATCACGAGATCATATAAAGATATCTTTATATGTCGTCAACGGACCCTGGCGGCATTGCGGACGTTACGTCCCGCGACTAGGCCTAACGACGCACTCCGGGAGTTTTAAGATGCGCAAGACGATCCTCATTTCCCTGGCGGCAGTCGCCGCCATGAGCATGACCGCCTGCAGCAAGAAGGCCGCCAACGAGACTTCGGAGGCCGCTGATGCGGTCGCCGCCGACGCCAATGCGACGATGTCCGCCGCTACCACCGACGTCCGCAATGCTACCGACGCAGCGTTCGGCTCGGCCGAGACCCATATGGACAAGGCTGCTGGCGACATTGGCAATGCGACTGACAAGGCCAAGGGCAAGGCCGGCGCTGCTCTCCACGACATGGGCAATGAAATCGAAGAGTGATCGAAGCTTGAGACTCACCCTTCTCCTGCTCCCGCTGGCGCTGGCTGCCTGCGGGTCCGGCAAGAACGATCCTGGCGGCGTCTCGCCCGGCGAGGCGCGCCAACTCAACGATGCGGCGGCAATGCTTGATGCCAATAGTGTGACAGCTGAGACGATCGACGTCCCTGGCCCCGACGACACCGAAGGAAACACCCAGTGACCACCCTCCGCCGCTTAGGCGCCACCGATCTTCACATCGCCCCACTCGTGCTGGGCGGCAACGTCTTCGACTGGACTGCCGACCGGGCGACCAGCTTCGCGGTGCTCGACGCCTTCGTGGCGGGCGGCGGAACGATGATAGACACCGCCGATGTCTATTCGGCCTGGGTGCCCGGCCATAAAGGCGGCGAATCGGAAAGCATGATCGGCGCTTGGCTCAAGGCCAGCGGCAAGCGTGACCAGGTGTTGATCGCCACCAAGGTTGGCATGCTTCCCGGCGAAGGCGGCGAGAAACTCGCGCCCGCCCGTATCGCCGCCGCAGCGGAAGCGTCGCTAGGCCGGCTCGGCACCGATCGCATCGATCTCTATTACGCCCATCAGGACGACGAATCCGTGCCGCAGGAGGCCGTGCTCGAAGCATTCGGCACGCTGGTCGATGCGGGCAAGGTCCGCGTGATCGGCGCGTCCAATTTTCATGCCGCGCGGCTGAAGTCCGCACTCGATGTGGCGGCCGCTAAAGACCTGCCGCGCTACCATGTGCTGCAGCCCGAATATAATCTCGTCAGCCGCCACAAGTTCGAGGGACAGCTCCAGGACCTGTGCGTCGAGCATAACATCGGTGCTTTACCCTATTACGGGCTCGCCGCGGGCTTCCTCACTGGAAAATATCGTTCGGCTGCCGATCTTGGCAAGAGCGTGCGCGGCGGGCGGATGACTGAATTGCTCGAAGGTAAGGGCAAGGCCGTGCTCGTGGCGATGGACGCGGTCGCCGAGGAGACCGGCGCCAGCCTCGCACAGATCGCGCTGGCGTGGCTCACGGCGCAGCCGGGCGTGACTGCGCCGATCGCAAGCGCGACTAGTGTACAGCAGCTGGAGGAACTGCTCGGATCGATGACGCTGGAGCTGACCATAGCGCAACTCGACCGGCTGACCAACGCAGGAGCATGAGCCGTCGTGGCGTCCCCGGAAATGGGTTCAGCGTGATGAAAGGATGAGTAGGCCACCGCTCCCAACCCTCCGCCCAACGCACCAGCGCTTGACGTAACCCATCCTCGCGCGCCCAAGCGGCGCCCGACCTCGCGAAAGATTGCCCACCCGAATGCAGCTTCCCCGCTTTTTAACGCTCGCATCCAAGGACATGGCGATTGACCTCGGTACGGTGAACACCGTGGTCTATCTACGCGACAAGGGAATCGTGCTCAACGAGCCGTCAGTGGTCGCGCTGGAGACGATCAACGGTATCCAACGGGTTCGCGCGATCGGCACCGACGCCAAGCTAATGCTCGGCAAGACTCCCGAGAACATTCGCACTGTGCGGCCACTTCGCGACGGGGTAATCGCCGACATCGACGTCGCCGAACAGATGATTAAACACTTCATCGACAAGGCGCACGGCGGCAAGAGCCGTATTCCGCGCCGTCCGGAGATCGCGATCTGCGTGCCGTCGGGCGCTACCTCGGTCGAACGCCGCGCGATTCGCCAAGCCGCGACCAACGCCGGCGCATGGAAAGTTCACTTGATCGAGGAGCCGATGGCGGCGGCGATCGGCGCCGGGCTGCCAGTAACCGAGCCAATCGGCGCGATGGTGGTCGATATCGGCGGCGGCACGACGGAAGTCGCGATCCTGTCGCTGCGCGGCCTAGCTTACAGCACCTCGGCGCGAGTCGGCGGCGACCGGATGGACGATGCGATCGCCTCTTACATCCGCCGCAAGCATAACCTCATGATTGGCGAATCCACCGCCGAACGGATCAAGCACGAGATCGGCATGGCGTGTCTGCCGGACGACGGCGTCGGCACAATGATGCGCGTGAAAGGTCGCGACCTGGTCGCAGGCGTCCCCACCGAGATCGAGGTTAGCCAGGCCGAAATCGCCGGCGCACTTGCGGAGTTGGTCAGCCAGATCGTGCAAACCGTGCTCAGCGCGCTCGAGAATACCGAACCGGAGCTCGCCGCCGATATTTGTGACAAGGGCATCGTCATGACCGGCGGCGGCGCGCTGCTGATGCGTATCGACGAAGTGTTGTCACTCGCCACTGGGCTACCGGTCGTGGTCGCCGAGAATGCCCTGACCTGTGTTGCGCTCGGTGCCGGGCGCGCACTGGAAGATCCGGTGTACCAAGGGGTGATGACGACGGCGTAAGATTACCTTTCCTCCCCATCGCCTTTCCGAACACGTTTGTGCGCTGACGAAGATGTCGGAAAAAGGGTCAGGGGCGAATGTCCTCTCTCGACTTGGCTCGAAACGAACGGGGAAAAAGAAGGATTTTGAGCGACGTCGTCCGCTCTAGGCAGCGAACTGATTCATGGTGTTGTGTGCGCCGCCCGCTTTCAGCGCCGCCTCGCCCGCAAAATATTCCTTGTGATCGTCGCCAATGTCGGAGCCGGACATGTTCTGGTGCTTCACGCATGCGATCCCCTGGCGGATCTCCGGCCGCTGCACGCCCAACACATAACCAAGCATTCCCGCCTCGCCGAAATACTCCCGCGCCAGATTATCGGTCGACAGCGCCGCGGTGTGATAGGTCGGCAGTGTGATCAGATGGTGGAAAATCCCCGCGCGCGCAGCGCTCTCCGATTGGAAGGTGCGGATGCGTTCGTCGGCTTCGTCGGCCAATGCCGTGCCGTCATAGTCCTCACTCATCAGCTTGGCACGATCATAACCTGATAAATCGTGTTCTTTCGAGTGCCAGTCGTCGAACACCTGCTGGCGGAAGTTGAGCGTCCAGTTGAACGACGGCGAGTTATTGTAGACCAGTTTGGCGTTCGGAACCGCCGCGCGAATCCGGTCGACCATTCCCACGATCTGCTCGATGTGCGGCTTCTCGGTCTCTATCCACAGCAGATCCGCCCCGTTCTGCAGCGAGGTAATACAATCCAGCACGCAGCGATCCTCGCCGCTGCCGCTGCGGAACTGGTAAAGGTTCGACGCCAGCCGTTTGGGTCGCATCAGCTTGCCATCGCGGCGCAAGATCACGTCACCGTCCCGCGCGGTCTGCGCGGTTACCTCCTCGCAATCGAGGAAGGCATTATATTGGTCGCCGAGGTCGCCGGGCGCATGGCTTATCGCGATCTGCTTGGTGAGCCCGGCACCCAGCGAATCGGTTCGGGTAACGATCACCCCGTCATCGACGCCCAGTTCCAGAAAAGCGTAACGGCAGGCGCGCACCTTCGCCAGGAAGTCCTCATGCGGCACAGTGACCTTGCCGTCTTGATGTCCGCATTGCTTCTCGTCGGACACCTGATTTTCGATCTGCAACGCGCACGCCCCAGCCTCGATCATTTTCCGGGCGAGCAGATAAGTCGCCTCCGCATTGCCGAAGCCAGCGTCGATGTCAGCGATGATTGGCACGACATGAGTCTGATGATTATCGATCGCCGAGAGCAGCTGCTTCTCCTTGATCTGATCGCCGGCTGCCCGCGCGGCGTCTACCTCGCGGAACATCGTGCCGAGCTCGCGCGCGTCGGCCTGACGCAGAAAGGTATAGAGCTCCGCGATGAGCGCGGGCACGCTGGTCTTCTCGTGCATCGACTGGTCGGGCAGCGGCCCGAAGTCCGATCGCAGCGCGGCGATCATCCACCCCGACAGATACAAGTAGCGCCGGTCGGTGCTGCCGAAGTGCTTCTTAATGCTGATCATCTTCTGCTGGCCGATAAAGCCGTGCCAGCAGCCCAGTGACTGGGTGTAAAGCGACGGATCGGCATCATAAGCGGCCATATCGTGGCGCAGGATCGCGGCAGTGTAGCGCGCAATATCGAGTCCCGTGCGGAAGCGGTTCTGAAGACGCATCCGCGCAACCGATTCGGCATGAATGCCATCCCAGGTGCTGCTCTGGCGGTTGATGAGTTGGTGCAGGTGGGTGATATGGCTCTGGTAGGTCACGGGCAAATCCTCACGGCTAATGCGAGCGGTCTAAACAGGTTTACATCCCCGGCCTCGTCTCTCCTCAATCGTGAAAGGTCCTTTTGTCACGTTTCGATCAAAGTCTCGGTCTTCTTGCAATTAATTTACAGTCGATTTGCATCCAACAGACGCATTGCTACCCCGATGGCATTCCGGGGGGGCCGGCATGAACGCTGCGGCAACGGGGCAGACGATCGAGATTGACGGCGCACCGCGCCTCGTCACGCTGGATATACTGCGCGGGATCGCGATCCTCGGCATCCTCTGCATGAACTTCAACGCCATGCGGCAGTCAATAATCGCCTCGGGTCGCGTAGTGGCTCGGCGACGGGACTGAACGGGGTCAGGTGGAACTGCTGTTCGGCGCGAGAATGGTGGTCCTAACCGATTGCGCGATCGGCGCGGCGGGGCGCTGGGCGCCTCTGAGGCGACACGGTTCGACGACGACCGCAGACGATCTTTGCGACCCACGAATATGCACGGCTGGCGACCACACTGGGGCATCTCGGGTTGATCTTGCCACTGGCGGCGAGCGCGCTCGGCGCGCAGCTGCTGCGCCCATTCGTCGCAGCAGAGCGCACCGCGCTGTCGATCTATTTCACACAAAGCCTGATCCTGCTGTGGATGCTGTTCCCGCCGTTCGGTTTCGCCCTCTAGGCAGCCTGAACTGGGCGCCGCTGATGCTGGTCGCGTTCGCGCTGGACGTGGCCCTGTTATGGGGCGCCAACCGATATCTGCGGCGCTACCGGATCGGACCGGTCGCATAGGCACGGCGCTCGATCGTTGAGCGGCGACTGGCGTTTCGCTGCGCGTCCTAACGCGCTACCATGTCCGCCACCCGCGCGCCCAACGCCTCGATCGTGAACGGCTTGGTGAGCAATTCCATCCCAGCCTCCAGTGGCGCGTTGCCGATCACCGCATGTTCGGCATAGCCGGTAATAAATAGCACACCGAGCGACGGCCGCGCTGCGCGCGCCGCCTCCGCCACCTGCCGCCCATTGATCCCGCCGGGCAGGCCTACGTCGGTGACCAGCAGGTCGATCCGGGCGTCGGACGCCAGGATCATCACCGCGCCAGCGCCGTCCTCCGCCTCGATCACTGCATAATCGAGTTCGGTGAGCGCCTCGTTGACTAGCATCCGCACCCCCGCCTCGTCGTCAACCACCAATACGGTCCGTCCCGCCCCGCGGCGCGGCGGACCGCCGCCGGAGTCGGCCGGGGCAGCGTCCGCAGCGCCGGCGTGGCGCGGCAGGTATAAGGACATGGTAGTGCCACGCCCCTTGGCCGAGTGGATCGCGATCTGCCCGCCCGACTGGCGCGCGAAGCCATAGATCATCGACAACCCGAGGCCGGTCCCCTCGCCCATTGGCTTGGTGGTGAAGAACGGGTCGAAGGCCCGCGCCGCCACCTGCGGCGACATGCCACGTCCGCTATCGACAATGTCAAGCCGCAGATACCCGCCGGGCGCCACGTCGAGTTCCTCGCACGCCCCGTCCGTAAGCGTTACGTTACGGGTGACGATCCGGATTGCTCCGGTACCGCCCCTCGTGCCCGCCATCGCGTCGCGTGCGTTGAGACACAGGTTGAGCAGCGCATTCTCGAGTTGGTTGGCATCGATCAACGCCACCGCTAGCGCTGGATCGGCATCGACCTCAACCCGCACGCCCGGCCCCACGCTACGCCGCACCAGATCCTCGATCTCGCCGATCAGCCGGTTGACGTCGGTAGGCCGCGGATCAAGCGTCTGCCGGCGCGAGAAAGCGAGCAGCCGGTGGGTCAGCGCCGCCGCGCGCCGTGTAGCGCCTTGCGCCGCCTCAATATAGGCGGGTAACGCCTCGTACCGGCCTTGGCCGAGCCGGACCTGCATCAACTCCATCGCCCCGGAAATGCCGGTCAGCAGATTGTTGAAGTCATGCGCGAGCCCCCCGGTGAGTTGGCCGACCGCCTCCATTTTCTGCGCCTGGCGCAGCTGCTCTTCGAGTGCACGTTGTGCAGTCACATCGAGTACCACGCCGATTGCGGTCGCCGCTGCGCCCTGAGCGCCGGCGATGGTACGGGTCCGCGACAGCACCCAGCGGATACTGCCGTCGGGATCGAGCAGCCGATATTCTCCCTCACCGAACCCCACGGTCCGGTTCGAGGCGAGCTTGGCGACGACGGCCTCACCATCATCGGGATGGATGTGCCGCATCGCCTCCGCGATCGGCACACCGGCGGCGCCGCGCTCGGGATCGATCGCATAGAGCCGCGCGAAACCCGCATCCACCACTAACCGATCGCTCGCGATGTCGTAATTCCAGGTGCCGACGCCGTTGACGCTGGCCATGGCGAGTCGCGACAGTTCCTCGGCCTCGAGCAGCGCGGCCAGTTGCTGATCGCGTTGCTCGACGGTCGCTTCGACTTGACCGGCGAGCGCGCGATTGTGGGCCCGGAGTTCGGCAAGCGCCTCGGCCCGCGCCACCGCATCCCACGAAAGCTGTGCGACCTCCTCGACGAGCGCTATCTCCTCGGCAGTCCACGTCCGCGGGCACGGTTCGCTGAGGTAGAAGCTCCCGTTCCACTGCCCGCCGCGGACCAGCGGCACGCCGATTCCGGCGCGTGCTTCAATCGCTGCAAATCCAGAATCGGTTACCTGGGGATCGCGCGCGAGGTCGCCATAAACCAGGGTCATCCCGCGCGAGGCAATATTGCGGACGTGGCGACCGAGCCTCTCCGCCGGCACTCTTCCGATCAGTGGCGACACCCGTCCGTCGGTCCAGCACGCACCATAAACGATGGTCTCGCCCTTGTCCGTCATGCGGAAGAAGCCGGCCCGCGACACCCCCAGTCGGCGCGCCATCGCCTCGGCTGTCATCTGCATGATGCCATCGGCATCGGGCTGGGCGCGCTGCCCTTCGGTCAGCGACAGGACGAAATCGCGTTCCTCCTTGGCGCGGCGCAGGCCGAGTTCAGCTCGCTTGCGCCGCGTGAACTCGAAACTGACCCCGGAAAAACGCACGGGCTTGCCGTCGTCGAATCGGCAGCTGCCCCGCGCCACCAGCCAGCGCTCCTGCCGCGAGGGGGTGAGGATACGATATTCAGCCTCGAAATCCGCGCCGGTCCGTAGCGTACGGACGAAGGCGGCGTTGATCGCGTCGCGGTCGTCGGGATGCACGCGATCGAGGAAATCGGCGATCCGCGCGGTGCCGGAGGTGGTATGCTCGGCCGGTACGCCAAGCAGTTCGGCGAAACGCGGATCGGCGGTGGCGCGGTCGGCGGCGACGTCCCAATCCCAGATACCTATGCTGTTCGACGCGGTGAGTGCCAGCCGCAACCTTTCTTGGCTGGTGGCAAGCGCATCCTTGGCGCGGACACCGGCGGTGGCGTCGCTAGCCTGAGTGAAGACGCCAAGCACCGGGCCACCGCGGTCGCGAATTGGAGTGAAGGAGTAATTGAGCCAGATCGTCTCGAGCCCGCCGTCGCGGCGCACCACCAGCGGCACTTCAACGCCGGTGACGCTGCCGCCGGTTGCCACGATCCGGGCGAAGGTCTCGCTCAGTCGAATCCAAGCCTCGGGCCACATCTCCTCGCCTGGCGCACCGAGTGCGGCCGGATGGCGATCACCAATCAGCACCGCACTGGCATCATTGTAGAACGCGCGAAACTGCGCGCCCCAATAGACAGCGCTCGGAACGCTGGAGGCTAGGCACAGATCGAGCGTGACATCGAGCGCCGCCGGCCACGCGGCCCGCGGCCCGAGCGACGTGGCCGACCAGTCGTGTGCCGCGATTCTCGCGGCCATTCCGTGATCCGGACGATCGGTCGGCAAGTCTACTTCCCTCGACAAGGCCTTGAGTTTCGCGATGGACGGCGTGGTGTCAACCGATGCAACCAAAGTACCGGGCACTGGGAGAAGTTCCGCGCAACGGCGGGGTGACGCGCCAGCGTCGACTGGGCTATACTCGCTCGCGGCACTGACGCCCCGATCCTTCGAATGATTGACGAGAATATGAACGGCTGGTCGATCGGCATCATCGGAGGTTCTGGCCTGTATGACATCGCAGGGCTTGAAGATATTGAGCGGCGGACGGTGGATACGCCATGGGGAGCGCCCTCGGACGAGATCGTCACCGGCCGGCTCGGCCATATCCGCATCGCTTTTCTCCCTCGCCACGGACGCGGCCACCGGATCTCGCCGTCCGAGATCAACGCGCGCGCAAACGTAGATGCGCTTAAGCGGCTCGGGGTGACCGACGTGCTGGCGATCTCGTCGGTCGGCAGTCTCGTCGAGGAGCGCCCGCCGGGCAGTTTCACGATGGCCGACCAGTTCATCGACCGCACCCAGGGCCGCGCCTCGAGCTTCTTCGGCAGTGGATGCGTGGCACATGTGTCGATGGCGGATCCGGTATGCCCGCGGCTTGCCGGCTTCGCGGCCGAGGCAGCGCGCGACGTCGGCGCCGCTGTGTCCGAGGGCGGCACCTGCATCGTGATGGAGGGGCCGCAATTTTCATCGCGTGCCGAAAGTCGGCTTTATCGGCAGTGGGGCGCACACATCATCGGCATGACCGCCTATCCTGAAGCCAAGCTCTGCCGCGAAGCGGAACTGCCCTATGCGCTGGTCGGAATGGTCACCGACTATGACTGCTGGCGCGAGGAAGAAGCGGGAGTCGATGTGTCGGAGGTGATCGCGCGGATGCACGACAATAGCGCGAAGGCGCGAGCGATGGTTGAATTGTTGGCGAAGGCGCTGCCGGAAGTACGGGAGGCATCGCCGATCGACACGTGCCTGGACAACGCGATCCTCACCGGGGCGGGCAAGCGAGATCCGGCGTTGGTGGCAAAGCTTGACGCGGTCGCGGGGCGTGCGTTTCGGCTCCACGCTGCCTAATTATTGGAATCGGTCAAAGCCAGAGTCACAAGCGACTCCTGGCCCACCCACTACATGAGATCCCAGTGTCGCTCGGATGACGATTGAGTGTCAGTTCGCCCGTGTCCACAGCTGCGTTTTGCACAACGGGCCGAACAGACACCCCTTCACGTTAAGCGTATCCCCCGTCCGGCGTAGCTCCGAGCGATAGGTCTTGCCGCTCTCCGGATCGTAGATTTTGCCTTTCCAGATATCGCCGTCGGCCGTGAAGCCGGACAACAGCGTCAGCCCAGCCAATGGCCGATTGCGCAAGGTCTTGTCGGGATTTTCGATGTCCGTCTGTACCCGGCCTGGGGTAGGCTTCAAGATACGGACAATGTGGCCGCACAGTTGCGCCCCGCACGCGCCGATCTCGACCAATGCCTTGCCCTCGACGGTCGTCCAATGGCCGGTCACCGGCACCGGGGCGGCGAACGCCGGAGCCACTGCACCGGCGAGAAGGGCAAGAGCGAGTAAGCGCTTCATCAGACACTCTCCTAAGATATTATTTCTTATCGTTTTTCGGCAGGCATAGCGCAAGTGTGGGGCGGGACACCTGTCCCGCCCCTAAAAGGTATCTCAGGCGGCAAGCTTGCGGAGCACGTATTGCAGAATGCCGCCGTTGAGGAAGTATTCGAGTTCGTTGACGGTATCGATCCGGCAGCGGGTCTGGAATTCCTCAACCGCGCCGTCGGCGCGGGTGAGCACCACAGTCACGTCCTGGCGGGGGCGGATCTCCGCCACGCCGGTCACCGTGAAAGTCTCCGAGCCGTCGAGCTTGAGTGTTTGGCGCGTCACGCCATCGGCGAACTGCAGCGGTAGCACACCCATGCCGACCAGGTTCGAACGGTGAATGCGCTCGAAGCTCTCGGTGATGACGGCGCGCACTCCGAGCAGATTAGTGCCCTTCGCCGCCCAATCGCGAGACGAGCCGGTGCCATATTCCTTGCCCGCGATCACAACGAGCGGCACGCCGTCCGCTTTGTAGCGCATCGCGGCGTCGTAGATCGGCATCGTCTCGCCCTTGTACGAGGACATGCCGCCCTCGACGCCGGGGACCATCTCGTTTTTGATGCGGATGTTGGCGAAGGTGCCGCGCATCATCACATCATGGTTGCCGCGGCGCGCGCCATAGCTGTTAAAGTCCGCTTTCGAGACCTGATGCTCCATCAGGAATTTGCCCGCGGGACTGTCGGCCTTGATCGAGCCGGCCGGCGAGATGTGATCAGTGGTGATTGAATCGCCCAGGATCGCGAGCGGCTTGGCGTCGATGATGTCGTTCACCGGCGCCGGGGTCATCGACATTCCATCGAAATACGGGGGATTGGCGACATAGGTGCTGCCCACGCGCCAGGTATAGGTGTCCGACCCCTCGATCTGGATTTCCTGCCACTTCGCGTCCCCCGCGTAGACGTTGCCATAGCGCGCGCCGAACATGCCTGCGTCGATATTGGCTGTCATCACGCTCGAGATCTCGGCGTTCGAAGGCCAGATGTCCTTGAGGTAGACGTCATGGCCATCGGTGGCTTGGCCGATCGGAGTCTCGACCATGTCGGTAGTGACGGTACCCTTGAGGGCGTAAGCGACCACCAGCGGCGGCGAGGCGAGGAAGTTGGCCCGCACGTCCGGCGACACGCGGCCCTCAAAGTTGCGGTTGCCCGACAGCACCGAGGCGGCGACGAGATCGTTCTCGTTGATCGCCGCGGAAATCGCGGGCGCCAGCGGGCCCGAATTGCCGATGCATGTGGTGCAACCGTAGCCGACCAGGTTGAAACCCATCGCGTTGAGGTCTTCGGTCAGACCCGCCTTGTCGAGATAGTCTGTCACGACCTGCGAACCGGGCGCAAGCGAGGTCTTCACCCACGGCTTGGGGCTGAGGCCCAGCGCGCGCGCCTTGCGGGCGACGAGACCGGCAGCGACCAGCACCGACGGGTTCGAGGTGTTGGTGCAGCTGGTAATCGCGGCGATCACGACGTCGCCGTCGCCGATGTCATGCGAGGCGCCTTCCACGGCGACGCGGGCGGGTTGCTCCTTGTGGTACAGTTTGAACAGGTCACCGTTGAACACTTCGTCAACCTTGTTGAGCGACACCTTGTCCTGCGGGCGCTTCGGGCCGGCAAGGCTCGGCACTACTTCGCTCATGTCGAGCTCAAGCGTGTCGGTGAACACCGGGTCCGGTGAGGTCTCGTCATGCCACATGCCCTGCGCCTTGGCGTAGGCTTCCACGAGCGCGATCGTCTCGGCCGGACGCGCGGTCAGGCGCAGATAGTCGAGCGTCTTGTCGTCGATCGGGAAGAAGCCGCAGGTCGCGCCATATTCGGGCGCCATGTTGGCGATCGTCGCGCGATCGGCGAGCGTCATTGTATCGAGGCCGGGGCCGTAGAACTCGACGAACCGACCGACCACGCCCTTGGCGCGCAGCATCTGCGTGACGGTCAGCACCAGATCGGTTGCGGTGATGCCTTCGTTCATAGCACCGGTCAGCTTGAAGCCGACCACCTCGGGGATTAGCATCGACACCGGCTGGCCGAGCATCGCGGCCTCGGCCTCGATCCCGCCGACGCCCCAACCGAGCACGCCCATGCCGTTGACCATCGTCGTGTGGCTGTCGGTGCCGACCAAAGTGTCCGGATAGGCGATGGTGCGGCCGTCGCCATTCTCGCCGACGCTATCCGACGACCACACCGCGTGGCCGATATATTCCAAGTTCACCTGGTGGCAGATGCCGGTGCCGGGGGGCACGACTTGGAAGTTGTCGAGCGCCTTGCTGCCCCATTTGAGGAACTCGTAGCGCTCGAAATTGCGCTCATACTCGAGTTCGACGTTGTCGTGAAATGCCTGCGGCGTACCGAATTCGTCGACCATTACCGAGTGATCGATCACGAGATGAACCGGAACCAGCGGGTTGATCTTAGCCGCGTCACCGCCAAGTTTGGTGATCGCATCGCGCATCGCTGCGAGATCGACCACGCAGGGCACGCCGGTGAAATCCTGCATCAGGACGCGGGCCGGACGGTATTGGATTTCGCGATCTGAGCGCTTGTCTTTCTGCCAGTCGACAATCGCCTGGATATCCGCTTCGGTAACGGTCACGCCGTCCTCGAAGCGCAGCATATTCTCAAGCAGCACCTTCATCGAGAAGGGAAGCCGCGAGATGTCGCCATACTTCTCCGCAGCCTTGGCGAGCGAGTAATAATCATACTCCTTGCCGGCTGCGGTGAGCGTGGCGCGGGCGCCGAGAGTGTCCTGGCCGATGGCGGTCATTGGGGGTCCTTCCCTGTGTGTCCGTCCTCGGGCCGCGTAGCGGGCGGCTGTAAGCCGCAGGCGCGAAGGCGAAACGGATGCGAGAGTCGCGCGGCCTTAGCAACGGAGGATGGATTGGGGAAGGCTTTGGCGTCGATTGCGAGTGAGTCGCAAAACGGGCATCGATTAATCGATGCACATCAATTTTCAAAATGAAATTTTGCCGGGCTGGGGCCGCCTTGCCAGTGGGCCCTGCTTGGCGTACCCGGCGCCCCGACAGGCCCGAGGCTGGTTGACGATGCCGCCTAGTGTGCTGCGCTTCACTCCATTCGTTGGGATTACGATGAGCCTCTACCTCGACTACCTGGCCGAAATCAAAAGCAGAGCAACTCACGGGCTTGCTCCCAAGCCGATCGACGACAACGGCCTCACCGCTGAAATCATCGCCCTGATCCAGGATGTCGGTAACACGCACCGTGCCGAGGCACTGAAGTTCTTCATTTATAATACGCTACCCGGCACCACGAGCGCCGCGGTCGTCAAGGCGGGTTTCCTAAAGGCGATCATTCTCGGCGAGTGGGTCGTCCCCGAGATCACCCCCGACTTCGCGTTCGAACTGTTGTCGCACATGCGCGGCGGCCCTTCGATCGACGTGCTGCTCGACATCGCGCTGGGCGAAGACCTCGTGCTCGCGGAGCAGGCCGGAGAGGTGCTCAAGACCCAGGTCTTCCTCTACGACGCCGATATGGCCCGTCTACGCGACGCCTTTCTGGGCGGCCATATCGTCGCCCATGCCATTCTCGAAAGCTATGCGCAGGCAGAATTCTTCACCAAGCTCCCGGACGTCGAGGACGAGATCAAGGTCGTCACCTTCATCGCAGGCGAAGGCGATATCTCGACCGACCTGCTCTCCCCCGGCAACCAGGCACATTCGCGCTCGGACCGCGAGTTGCACGGCCAGTGCATGATCACGCCGGCTGCGCAGAAGGCGATCGTCGCGCTCAAGGCACAGCACCCGGACAAGCGGGTGATGTTGATCGCCGAGAAGGGCACGATGGGCGTGGGCTCGTCGCGCATGTCCGGTGTGAACAATGTGGCGCTGTGGACCGGCAAGCAATCCAGCCCTTACGTCCCGTTCGTCAACTTCGCGCCCGTAGTTGCCGGCACGAACGGCATCTCGCCGATCTTCGGCACCACTGTCGACGTCACCGGCGGCATAGGCATCAACCTGAAGAACTGGGCCAAGCAGACCGGCGCAGACGGCCAGCCGATCCTCAACAATGATGGCAACCCGGTGCTCGAAGAGCTGTTCTCGGTCGAAACCGGCACCGTGCTGACGATCGACGTGAAAAACCGGAAGTTGCGCAACGAGAGCGGCACGGAACTGGTCGACGTGGCCGCCGCCTTCACGCCGCAGAAGATGGAGTTCATGAAGGCCGGCAGCTCCTATGCCATTGTCTTCGGTAAGAAGGTCCAGACTTTCGCGGCGCAGACGCTCAGCATCGAGCCAACCCCGGTCTACGCGCCGAACAAGGAGATCACCGTCGAGGGCCAGGGCCTGACCGCGGTCGAGAAGATCTTCAACCGCAACGCCGTCGGCGTGACGCCGGGTAAGATCCTGCATGCTGGGTCCGACGCGCGGGTAAAAGTGAACATCGTTGGTTCACAGGACACCACCGGCCTAATGACCGCGCAGGAGCTGGAGGCGATGGCGGCGACCGTCATCTCGCCGCTCGTGGACGGCGCCTATCAGTCGGGCTGCCACACCGCCTCGGTCTGGGACAAGAAGGCGCAGGCCAACATTCCGAAGTTAATGACTTTCATGAACAATTTCGGCCTGATCACCGCGCGCGATCCAAAGGACGTGTACCATGCGATGACCGATGTCATCCACAAAGTGCTCAACGATCTTACGGTAGACGACTGGGCGATCATCATCGGCGGCGACAGCCACACCCGCATGTCGAAGGGCGTCGCGTTCGGCGCGGATTCCGGCACCGTCGCGCTGGCGCTGGCTACCGGCGAGGCGACCATGCCGATCCCGCAGTCGGTTAAGGTGACCTTCAAGGGCTCGATGCAGCCGCACATGGACTTCCGCGACGTGGTGCACGCTACCCAGCAGCAGATGCTCAAGCAGTGCGGCGACAACGTCTTCCAGGGACGTGTCATCGAAGTGCACCTCGGCACGTTGCTGGCCGACCAGGCCTTTACCTTCACCGACTGGACGGCTGAGATGAAGGCCAAGGCGTCGATCTGCATCTCGCAGGACGACACACTAATCAAATCGTTGGAAATCGCGAAGTCGCGCATCCAGATCATGATCGACAAGGGCATGGACAATGCCGCGGGCACGCTTAAGGGCCTGATCGCCAAGGCCGATACCCGCATCGCCGAAATCCGCCTGGGCGAGAAGCCTGCGCTCACCCCCGACGACAATGCAAAATACTTTGCCGAGGTCGTCGTCGATCTCGACCTGATTGACGAGCCGATGATCGCCGATCCGGACGTGAACAACGCGGACGTGTCCAAGCGCTACACCCACGACACGATCCGCCCGGTTTCTTATTACGGCGGCACCAAGAAGGTCGATCTGGGCTTCGTAGGCTCGTGCATGGTCCACAAGGGCGACATGAAGATTGTCGCGCAGATGCTCAAGAACATCGAGAAGACCCATGGCAAGGTCGAATTTAAAGCACCGCTGGTCGTCGCCGCGCCGACATATAACATCATCGACGAGCTGAAGGCCGAGGGCGACTGGGAGATCCTGCAAAAATATTCGGGCTTTGAGTTCGATGACCTGCAGCCGAAGACCACTACCCGGACCGCCTATGAGAACATCCTCTATCTCGAGCGTCCGGGCTGCAACCTATGCATGGGCAACCAAGAGAAAGCCGAGAAGGGCGACACCGTCCTCGCCACCTCGACCCGGCTGTTCCAGGGCCGCGTCGTCGAGGACACCGCCGAGAAGAAGGGGGAGTCGCTGCTTGCTTCGACCCCGGTCGTGGTGCTGTCAGCGATTCTCGGCCGCACGCCGAGCGCCGCGGAGTATAAGGCCGCGGTCGAAGGTGTCGAACTGACCAAGTTCGCACCGCCGAAAACGGCGCGGATCGATCCCTTGTCCGTCATATTCTAAGGCCCGGACCGGCGCTGTCAGAGCACCGGCGCCGGCAGACTAGGGTCCGCGTCTGCAGCGGACCCTAGTTTGAGCTGGAGAGGATCATCGTCCCGTTGGGCCCTAATTTCTTCGGACCGCCCGCTCAGATAGGGCAGCAGTCGGAGCCGCGGGAACACCTCGTCGAGCGGCTTGGTGTCGGGCAATATATAGACCACGCCGCCCCTCCGGAACATCGGCAGCACATGCTTGGTGTAAAAACCAGTGCCGACGTTGATGCAGCCGAAGGAAATACGATTGTCGTCGGGCGTGGGGGACAGCAGCCGCGCGACGCGGCGCTCCTTTTTGTTGGTGGTGATCACCGCATGCAGCGCCACCGAATCGGCATAGTCAACCCACAGCACCTGCTCATGGCCGAACGCGAGCCCGAATTTGGCGACGAACCGACCCGCCGGAGTGGTGCGCTCAGCCGGTCCGATCGCGGCGAGGGTCTTGGCGCCGACTCCAGGCGAGGAATCGTCGCCTACGCCCATGCCGAGCAGGACTGGTGTCTGCCCCACGGCCTCGCCGTTCGCCTTGAACAGCGTCAGCGTCGCGGTCGGCTTGTCGATGACGATATAGGGGAGCGATCCATTGTCCTGCGCCGCCGCGACCCATTGTGAAACGCGGCCGGCAGACTCTGACAGGACCAGCTCGGGCGGAGTCGGAGCGGGGCGGGCCTTGGCCGGCTTGCGCTTGTGGGCCGGCGGCTTAACGGTCTTGACGACGGTATGGAGGGGATGCGCGACCGGCGTCGCCGCCGAAGCGAGCGACACCGATACGAGCATCACCGCAGCGACCAGGCCGCTGCGGTGACCGATGCGAAACAGCTCTGTAAACATGGGGACCTTGTTCAGCAGAGATGCCCACACAGGCAAGAGGTTTCAGGCAGCGTCGCGCTCAACCGCGCGGCTTGCGCTGCTGTTTCTGCCGCACCTGCTGCACCTGTTGATCGAGACCATCGACCCGACCGTTGAGCTGGTCGATCCGCTGCCCATCCTGCTGCGCTTGGCCGGCCGCTGCCTGTGCTTGGGTCAGCGCTTGGCCGGCCGTGCCCTCGACGGTGTGCAGCCGCCCGTCGATGCCGTCGACTCGCGCGTTCACGGTGGCGATCTCGCGGTTCACATATCCCTTCGTGGCGCAGCCGCCGAGGCCGACCGAACCGATCAGGATCACAGCCGCAGCCGAAGTCTTCGATAGCAAAAAGGGCATTAACTCACCTCTACGTAGGTTGGGGTGTGCCGACCAAGCTCCGGCCGGGCCGGTTTGGCAAACCCGATCGGTCGAGATGTGCCTCGAATGGGGTGAAGGCACGGCGATTGGAGAAATGCCCACCCCGTTTGCGTAACCCGTTGAAGTTGCTTCTCTGCTAGATACCCGCCACCTTGCGCGGCTTAACACTGAGCCGCGCCTGCCATCCCGGCCCTAGCGCGCGTAGCTGTTCGAGCAGATCGAGATCGAGCCGCCGCGAGACCAAATACTGGGCGGCGATCGCGAGTGGACGGCCGGCTTGGAGCGCCGCCGTGATCTCCGGGAAATCACTCGTCGAGCGCGCCCGCGCGAAATCCTCACTCGGTTCATTCGGGATTGTCATCGTCAAATACGATCGGCGAGAAGAGCTTATCGGTTATAACGGCACATCTCCTTGTCATGTACCCGACGAAGGCTGATCGGTCGGATGACAAAGTCCCGGACGGTAAAACACTAGACAATGCCCCTTGCCGCCCCCCCGTTCGAAGGCGCGATAAACCTCTCGCCATAATCCACGCGCGCATCCTCAAAGATCGCCGCGCCGCCCCCGGCAAGATCCAGTGCATCGGCCAGCGACAGCCCGTGTGTGGCGATATTCGCCGCATCCTTGGCGGGGATCGAACTCCACGTCGGTGGCTATCGGCCGTCCCACCCAGGGCAATCGAATGGGTTAAAGCGAGACAGAGGGGTAAACGCTGAGTCAGTCAAAGAGCTGGCAACACACCACGCGACCGGTGCTATATTACTGCCGCGACAGCGGGATGCCCCGCCGCACCCTCGACTCCCTTCAGGCGCTGGCCGACGCCGCCTGTGTGAAGCAGGCCCGCGCCAAGATCGGCGTATCGAGCACCACCGCCTATTCGCCTCGCAAGGCCGACGGGCATTTCACGCGCCGCTGGGAACGCGCGGTAGCGCTTAACGTGCCCGCGCTGGTAGACGACGTTTATATCCGCGCGGAAGGCTGGGACAGGCTGCGTCCATACGGGCGAGATGGTCGGCCAGCGCCGGCACTGTTTGGAGCGCCTGCTGCACTTGCTGAGCCAGCGCGCGGATGCGGCCGCCGCCCGAATAGCAGTCGTTTTGGCCGACGGCGCGCGACGCGCGTGAAGTCGAAACCGCGATCCTCAATAAGCTCAATGCGATCGAAACGCACGATCGACAGGCTGCACGAGAGAACGTGTGGGAGGAAATCGACCAGCTGAGCGTGCTAGGAATACGTCTCTGAGCTCGGGATCCGCAAATAGCCTGCTTCGGCGATTGAGCCCCGCGTCCGATCTGGGGTAAGCGAGGTCATGGCGTCGGATCGCATCCACGAACTTACCCAACGCGAACGGGAGTGCCTGCGGCTGGTTAGCCGCGATCGATCCTCCAAGCAGATCGGGCTCGAACTCGGCATCTCGCCGCACACGGTGGACGTGCGCCTGAAGCGCGCGATCCGATTGCTCGGGGTGGCGTCGCGGTTCGATGCCGCGCGGCTGCTCGCCGAGGACGAATCCGGCGTTTTCACCTCATACCAACCTTTGGTATCCCAACCGCCCCCCCTTCCCTCGGCGGCGTCGGACGTGTTGAAAGATCCCCGACGGAGCGACGGTGCGGGTACAAGGAGGCCCCTGCCGTTTCTTCGCCAGGGGAGACGATCGAATGACCTGACGCCGGCGCAACGCTTATTCTGGATAGTCGCGGGCGCCGTGGTGATCCTGATCGCCTTCGCCAATTTCGCCAATGCCATCGACGTGCTCCAGACCCTGACTCACCGCGCAGGGCACTGACACTCCACGACCTCACTATCGGCCAACAGGACAATCGCGCGACACCGTCGCCGCGAAAGGGGAAAACATGCGTTCCAAACACACGATGACCGCGATCCGGATCGCCCGCAAACTGGCGCCAGCCGAAACCGCGATGAACGAGGCCGCGGTGCGGATACTGCACCTCGGCGCCGAAGTGCTCGCCGCGCGCACCACCGGCGAATTTCACCCGATCGAAAGCCAGGACACGGTGGACCGTATCGGCCGCGCGACGACGATGATGTTCACCGCGATGCGCGAAATGGCCGATGCCCACGGCGGGCTGCGCCGGGCTGCCGCAGATCGCCAGATCCTCGGCTTCGGTGACGAAGTACCGTGCCCCGACATCGATCAGGACCACGAGCTGGGCGGTAATGTCGCGGCGATCGCCGTGGCCGCCTGATCGACGGCCCTTGACCGCTTTACCCGCGAGTGATGCTGTCGGAGCCGATGGTGCATACGATGGTCTTCAACGCCCTGTTGTTCTCGAGCTGCGGCTATGCCCTGTGGCGGGGGGCGGCGCCCGAACGCGCCGCCGCTGCGATCATGCTCGCGGCGACGGTGGCGACGGTGGTCGCTTTCCGCGCCGGTCCGACGCGCTTTTCGAGCGTCGAGGCCGGCGTGCTGGCAGTCGACGTCGCTACGCTGTTGGCGTTCGTCGCGCTGGCGCTGCGGGCGCAGCGCTATTGGCCGATGTGGATCGCCGCGCTGCAGGTCGATGCAGTGGTCACACACCTAGCGATTCTGGTCGCGCCGCGAGCGATGCCTTGGGCCTATGCGGTGCTGATCGCGGGCTGGAGTTATCCTTCTGTGCTGTTGCTGGCGGCGGGTACGCTGCGTCACCGCCAGCGCCTGTCGCGTTATGGCGACGATCCGGCTTGGTCCTCGTCCAGATCGACGCCCGGCTCGCCTCCTGCCTTCTGAAAGAAATCCGTAATGTCCGCTGACCCTAACGGCTTGCCGTCGCGACTTGCGCGGCTGTTCCGACGGCTCAACACCCACCACGCTCCAAGCGGAATCGACTCAGCCACACGTCGCCGGGCGGCCAATGCGTTCCAGGCGCGGCGCGCGCGCGAAATCCTTTTCGGCGAACATGCGATTTTGTTCGGTGAACCCGCGTGGGACATATTGCTCGACCTGTTCCTCGCCCAGGCGGTGGGCCGCACCCGTACGCTCGACCAATTGTGCGGGCGGGTCGGCATTTCCGCGAGCAGCGCGCGCCGCTGGATCGACACACTGATCGATCGTCAGATGCTGGTGCGGCGCGCGCAGGGCGGCGACATGCAGGAGGCTGAGATGTCGCTTTCCAGCACCGGCGTGCGGCTGGTCGCGGCTAGCCTAAAGCCCGCACGCAGCCCGGGCTGATACCAAAAGGGCCGCCCCGATTCCCGGAGCGGCCCTTTCGTCGCACTGGAGCAGGATCGATCAGAGATCGTTGATCGCGCCCTTCACGTCGCCCTTGACGCTCTGCGCCGAGCCCTTGAGCTTCTGCGCATCGCCTTCGGCTTCGAGTTGCTCGTTGTGGGTGACTTTGCCAATGGCTTCCTTGACGGTGCCAGCGATCTTGTTTCCGGCGGCGTCCAGCTTGTCGGTGAATTCGCTCATGATGTCCTCCGGTGGGGCTGGAAATAGCCCCTCTGACTTCGAAAGGCTTAACCCCGATCAAGCCGATCGGTTCCGTCGACCGGTGCCCCGAGTCATTGGAGAGGGTTTGCGAGGCGGGGTCCAGTCGACGGGCCGCGCCGGGCGGGGGTGCTGCGAGCCGATCCCCATCGCGCCGGGCTGCTGGCGGCGGACGCCGGCGTAGTCCGCTTCCTCGGCGCCCGCGCTTTCACCACCAGCGGCGCGGGCGATGAACAATCGGTTGCGCAGCCGCGCAGCCTCCTCGAAATCTTCGCGCGCGGCCGCCTCGATCATAGCGCGCTCGAGCGCGGCGAGGGTGTCGTCGGTCATCCGCCTACAACCCATGTGAAGACGTTCGGGTCCGCAGGCGAGTAGCCACCGCACGCGGCTTGCGCTACGAGCGCGCGCCATGAACGACCCGACCACCATCCGACGCCTCTATGGCCGCCGCCAGGGCCACAAATTGCGGCTCGGCCAAGCAGCACTCGTCGAGGAACTTTTGCCCGCGGTCAGCGTGCCCGAAACCGGGCCGCTCGATGCGCGCACCCTGTTCGGCACCGACATGCCGCTGCAGGTCGAGATCGGTTTCGGCGCGGGTGAGCATCTCGCCGGGCAGGCGGAGGCCAATCCCGGCACGGGCTTCATCGGCTGCGAGCCCTTCCTCAACGGCGTGGTTGGCGCGCTCAACCATATCCGCGACCGGGAGCTGGACAACGTTCGACTCTATATGGGCGATGCGCTTGAGGTGCTCGAGCGGCTGCCGGACGCGAGCCTCGACCGGCTGTACCTCCTCCACCCCGATCCATGGCGCAAGGCGCGTCACGCCAAGAGGCGGATGGTCAACCACGGCCCGCTCGACCTAATCGCGGCCAAATTGAAGCCGGGCGCCGAATTCCGGCTGGGCACCGATGATCCGACCTATTGCCGCTGGTCGCTGATGGTGATGAACGCGAGGCAAGACCTGATCTGGCAGGCACAGACCCCAGCCGACTTCCTCGACCGCCCCGTCGACTGGCCCGAGACTCGCTACGAGCGCAAGGCGCGGCGGCAGGGGCGCGAGGTCTGGTACTTTCGATACCGGCGTATTTAGGTCAAAAACTTGGGATAATTAACGTATCGAAAATAGTAACTTAGCTACGATCTGGTGCAACTGACTACGCTGCGATTTCCGACTTGATGATTACTCGATGCTTATTTTGTGGTGCACGATCCGATAAACCTCGATCCCGATATTGCGCGGGGAGGCGAAAGCGGCCTGCCCATTTCCAAACGTCGCTGAACATTCGCTTGTGCAGCTCGCGCAGAAACGCATCGTCGAGGACCTCGACCGAGCGCGCTCGCGCCAGCGAGCGCATGGCTTGGGTGATGTTGACCTGTTCGGCTTCGTTTAACTCAGCGCGCACGCTGATATAGGTCGAAATCAGCTGCTCGCGCTCTTCTTCCGTCAGCGGCGTGTTTGCCTCGTCATCTCCGTCAAAGAGTGGATCGCTCACTTGTCCTCCCAGAGAAAGCGAAGTGGCTCTACAAGGATCTCTTCGGTCAGCCGCTCGATCTCCTCGTTCATTTGCGAGACCGTGAGCGACTGGTTTTCGAGAAGCATGCCTTGATCGACGGCCTTGTCGCGCGCGCGCTTTCGAAGAGTTTCGTCGAGCGGTCGGATCGGCACCAGCGCGTAAACGAGTTTGCAATCGAGCGCTTCGGCGGCCTCGCGCAGTGACTTGAGCGTTGTCGATCCGGTCGCCTCGGCCTTCTCCAGCGCCACAATTCGGGATTGGGCGACGTTCATGCGGCCGGCCAATTGGCGTGACGAGATGCCCAAGGCATCGCGGATCGCGCGGATCCATCCGCCACGCGAGCGGGCGAAGTCCGCAGCTCGTAGCGCACATAGATCAAATTATATAGATATGATCATTTTTAGGTGATCAAAAGTGCGCAAGACGCTGTCAAGAACATGCGGCTTCAGCCCAAGCTGCCTTGGGTAAACTGATGAAGATCGCAACGTGGTGACGATGACGCTTTGACAGGTCTTACGATCAGCCGGACCGATTTCCGCGTCCCGTGAACCACAGCCGCAGCGTGGACCGATGACAGCACATCCCCTTTGACCTCGTCTCAAGGATCTATGGTCAGCGCACCGCCCACCGTCGGCGCCAGCGCGCGCCTCGCCGGCGCGATCGAGAATACGCCATGCCTGGAAAGCTGCACGCTTTCGAGGATTTGCGGATGCACACTTTCCTCAAATTCGAGAATCTGCAATCCACTGCCTCGTTCAAGGAACACGGCCCGCTCAACAAGCTTCTGTAACTCAGCCAGGCCGAGCGCGATGTGGGCGTCTGTGCGATGTCCGCCGGCAATCATGCGCAAGGCGTCGCGCACCATGCACGCCGGCTGGAATCCTGGCAGCGATCGTCATGCCGCGCGGCACGCCGCTCACAAAGATCGCCCGGATTCGCGATCACGGCGCGACTGTGCTGGTTGACGGTGCGAACCTGTCGGAGGCGATGGAGATCGCGAGGAGCATCGAAACGAGGCGGATTGTCCTTTGTCCATACCTGCGACGATGCGGCGGTGATCGCAGGTCAGGCGACGATGACTGTGGAGATCCTCGAGCAAGTCGCCAATCTTGATGCCTAGCCGTCCCGATCGGCGGTGGTGCGCTGATCGCTGGTGCGCTGATCGCTGCGAAGACCCTGCGTCCCCACCTAAGGTCTATGGGCTCCAGTCGAAGACCTATCCGTCGATGGTGCGGGCGCTCGACGGAGACGATGAACCTTGCGGTGACGGGTGACGATCAGCGAGGGCACTGTCGCCAAGACGGCGGGCAAGCTCACGCGAGAGATCGTGTGGGAGCTCGTCAACGAGGTACTTCTGGTCGAGGGAAATTCGATTGAGCGCGCCGTCGCGCTGTTGCTTTAGGTCGAGAAAACCGTCGTCGAAGGCGCCGGTGCTGCCCGCGTCGCGGCGATTCTCGAGCATCCTGAACTCTTCCGCGGGCTGCGAGCCGCCCCGCCATTCACTGGCGGCAACATCGATCTGCACATGCTTGAATTGGTTGCGACGGGGGAGCTGATTCGCACCATCGATGTCGCCCATGATCGATTGTCGCTCTCAAAGCAGACTCTCGCCGTTGCCCAAGGCTGTCAATCGGCGTTGTCCTCATGCGCCACGCCGCGCACAACAATCCCAAGCTGCGCGCGCAGCCGTCTCGTCGATGGAAGTCGGCCATCGCTACGAAAATCTGCGCCGTGCTTTCTTCGCCGAGACCGGATCGCGCGACGCCAATGGTGCGGTGACCGCCGGCACCTATGGCGCCCTCGTCGCCCAGCTCCGCGACCTGCGCACGGTGGGCGTGCGCGGATCGTTCAACTTCTGAGCCGATTGCCGCTTCCCGGGCATGTGCTTGGTAAGCGGTCACCTATCCTCCCCGCTCCTGCTGAGCTTGTCGAAGAGCGACGGAGGAGGAGAAGTTCCCCTTTACGCGACGCGCCCTTACCGCTTGAACCACATATCCGAGCGAAGCACCGCATTGGCACGCACGTCAGCATAGAATAGCCCGAGGTCGTGATAGTGCATCACCGCCCCGCCCGGCAGCGGCTTGAGCTCGAGTGTCGGATCGGGCTCGACCACCAGCAGGCCCCGCTCGCAGTGCGCCGCGACCTTGCCCGCCACCAGTGGCCGCAACGCCCCATCTCCAGGATCGCCCGGCACTGCGCCCAAGCTGCGCATCGCCTCGGCCGCCGGCATCGACCGGTCGAACGTCAGCGGGTTGACGCACAAGGTCTGCTTTCCCGGGATATCGCCATAAGCATCGACGAACTTCTGCTCATAGCGTTTCGCACTGACCGCTAGGCCGGGGCCAGGCAGCAGCGAATTCCACTGCACCACGCAACCGGTCTGCGCGCGCGTTTCGCAGGGCGCGACATGCTTGAAGCGGCGCGGGAAATCGCCCTCGGCGATGCCGATGCCGATGATATAGGCGGCGACCAACTTCTTCTGCAGCGGCGTGCCGTCGATTCGCTTTTCGAGAAGCTCGGCAATCTCCCAACCTCCCTGGCTGTGCCCGGCGAGAATGAACGGGCGGCCGTGATTCTGGTGCTTCAGATAATAATCGAACGCGCGCTCGACGTCGGTATAGGCCAACCGCAACGCGAGCTCACGTCCGCCGTCCTTATTGAGCAGCGAGGCCTGGCGATAGCGCGGCGCGAACACCCGGCAGCAGCCGTTAAACACGCTCGCCTGGCGCGCGATCACGCTGGCGTCGGTCCAGGCATTGACGATCTGATCCGACACGTCCTGGTTCCAGCGGGTGACGCTCTTGTAGGTGGTCGGGTGGATGTAGAACACGTCGACCCGGGGCCGTCGCGCCGCGGGAGTCGCGCCCGCGGGCACCGCCGCGCTGGCGCCCGGACCGAACGGTCCCGCCGCCCAGGATCCGGGCAGCCCATAATCGGGAACGGACGGCGACACCTGGTCGGCGAAAGCGGGGACGGCGCTCGCGGAAACTGCTGGGCCCTGCGCCCCCGCACCGCTCGCCGCCGTGGCGATCAGGACCAAAGCTGCCGGGATCTTCATTCACGCTACCTTTCGTCGTTGCCGTAGACCGCGATCGCATCCCGTCGGGGCCGGTGGCAACGGCGCGATGCGCAGCTCTCCACACAGCGAGATATCGTGCCCCCGAATCGCCGCTGCGTGGGACGCCTGTTTCCCGATAATCCCCATGCGGGAAATGCATCGTAGACAAGCAAATAATCCACTGGCAGCATGAGCCCCATAGAAGCGCGCCCAATCGTCGCCCCAATATGGTCCGTACCGACACTGTCGGTCGCGGCCACCGGACACGTCTATTCAAGGGAATACAGACATGAAAAAGGGGTTCCGATCCGTTCGATCAGCCGCTGCCTCGCGGCGCTGATCGCGATCAACAAGCACGGCTCGCTGACGATGATGGAGATCGCACGCGCCGCAGGAGTGCCCTATCCCATGGCCTGCCGGACCGTGCAGACACTGCTCCATGAGGGGATGATCGAGCAGGAGCCGGCGCGCAAATAATTTCGCTCCACCGCGATGGTGCAGGCACTGTCTTATGGTTCCAGAGCGACGGCAAGCTGGTCAACGCCGCGCGGCCGCATATCACCGCACTCATCAAGCGGGTCGGCTGGCCGGTGTCGATCGCGACGCGGGCGGGCGGCAAGATGATGCTGCGCGACAGCACTCACGCCAATACCTCGCTGACCTTCGAGCAATATTATCCAGGCTTCACTCTCCCGATTCTCGACAGCGCCTCGGGCAAATTATCGATGGCTTATGCCGAACCCGAGGAGCGCGAGACAATCCTGCGCTGGATGCGGATGTCGGAGGATATCGACGCCAATTACCTTAAGATCGCCGAAGGGCGGCTCGATATCGAGAAGACTCAGAAGCACGGCTATGCGCTGCAGGGTCGCAACGATTTCAACCTCAATCCCGGCAAGACCGCGTCAATCGCGGTCCCGATCTTCCTCAACGGCAATTTCGAGGCGGCCATGACAATGGTGTTCTTCGTCGCGGCGATGCGGATCGGCACCGCGGTGACCACCTATATCGACGATCTGAAGGCCACCGCTGCCGCGATTAGCAAGAGCCTGAGCGAGGTCGATCGCAGACCGAGTTCGATTTCACCGGCCTCGATCTCGCCCTTCCTGCAGCGGCGCGCGGCAATGCGCTCGAAATACGCGCCGGCCGCCTGAGCGGTTCGGCCCCGGTTTAGCCCTGGTTTGGCCCGGGTTTGGTAAGGCGACGCATTCCTGGCATAAGCAAAGCGACACCCCCCGATCCGGCCCGGGAGTTTCGGATCGGGAGCGCCATGAAGACCGGCAGCCTGGCGAACATCGATCTCAACCTGATCAAGGTGTTCTCTGCGATCTTGAGGAACGCAACGTCACCCGCGCGGCCAAACGCCTGATGATGAGCCAGTCTGGGGTCAGTCACGCGCTGCGCAATCTGCGCGCCTTGGTCAACGATCCGCTGTTCGTCCGCACGCCGACCGGCATGATTCCCAGCGCGCTTACCGAGCGGGTCTCGATCCGGGTCAATTTCGCATTGAACGAGATGCAGGACGTGCTGTCGGTGCGCAGCGAATTCGATCCCGCCACCACCGAGGCGCACGTCACGATCGGGCTGCTGTCGACGCCGCCAATGTTCGTCGCCGGACTGTGCCGCGTGATCCAGGACCGCGCGCCCGGGATCAGCCTGGCATTCCGCATGATCACCCCCGACATCATGCCGGAAATGGTGGACAATCGCCTGGTCGATATCGCGATCGGCGCGCCCGATCCTGATCACATGGATCACCGCAGGCGCTTCACCTACGATGAGCTGTTCCGCGACGACCTGGTCTGCGTGGTGGGCCGGGACAATCCTCGCGTCGGCCAGGTGCTAGCATCGGAACCTATGCCGGGCTGCGCCATCTGCAGTGGCAGCGGCCCGATTTCGGAAAACCTGGATTGACGATGTGCTGACCCGGCACGGCCTAGGCCGGACGACCGCCGCGGTGGTGCCCGCGCCGTTCTTCGTCGCGGAGATCCTGGCGAGCACTGATCTGGCGTGCATCATCATGCGAAACTTCGCGCCGCGCGACGATCGGCTGCTGCCGCTACCTTTTCCGAGCAAGGTCCATCCGTTCGGGCAATTCTCGCACGCCCGCGACGACGACAATCCACTGATCCTGTGGTTACGGCAGGTAATGCGCGAGGTAGTCGCGACCTGCCTCGTCTCCGACATGCCGGCAAATCTCCGAACAGTGGATGACGCAGCGGTTAGTTGACCATAGCGACCGCTGCCGCCCTAACCGAAACCTTCCCGCAAACCGCCCGAGTATATACCAATGAAGCCTGTCATGATCGCCCTGCTCGGCGGGGTTGCCCTCGCCGTCACCGGAAACGGCGTCGCTCGGAACACCGCGCCGGTTCCCACCACACCGGCGGCCCCCGCAACTGCACCCTGGAACAATCAGGGGCTATCCCCCGATCGCCGCGCAGGGCTCGTGGTGGCGGCGATGACGCTCGACGAGAAGATTGCGATGGTCAACGGCACCTTTGGCAGCAAGCTGAAGAAGACCGATCCGAACGAGAAGCGCACCGGCGCAGGCCATGTTCCCGGCGTGCCAAGACTCGGCATCCCCGATCTGTTCGAAAGCGACGCGAGCCTGGGCGTCGCCAACAGCGGCGCAATGCGCCCGGGCGACGTCGCCACCGCACTGCCCTCCAGCCTGGCGACCGCAGCGAGCTTTGATCCCCGGATCGCCTTTGCCGGCGGCGCGATGATTGGCGCCGAGGCGCGCGCGAAAGGCTTCAACGTGCTGCTCGCCGGCGGCGCGAACCTGGTCCGCGATCCGTGGAACGGCCGTAATTTCGAATATTTGAGTGAAGACCCGCTGCTGACCTCCGTGATTGCCGGCGAAAGCATCCGCGGCGTGCAGTCCAACGGCATCATCTCGACGATCAAGCACTATGCGCTCAACGCGCAGGAGAGCGGCCGCTACGTGCTCGACGCGGAAATCGGCGAGGCGGAGTTGCGTGAAAGCGACCTGCTCGCCTTCGAGATGGCGATCGAGCGCGGCCGTCCGGGGTCGGTGATGTGCGGCTATAACAAGGTCAACGGCGACTGGGCGTGCGAGAATGCGCATCTACTCACCGACGTGCTCAAGCGCGACTGGGCCTTTCCCGGTTGGGTGATGTCGGACTGGGGTGCGGTGCATTCGACCGCCAAGGCGGCCAGCGCCGGGCTCGATCAGGAATCCGGACAGGAACTCGATGCCAAGCCATTCTTCGGAGCGCCTCTCAAGGCGGCGGTAGAGGCGGGGCAAGTGCCAGTCGCGCGGCTCGACAACATGGTGCGCCGCATCCTGCGCACGATGTTCGCGCACGGGCTGGTCGATGCCCCCGCACCGACCACGCCACAGCCGATCGACTATGCTCCGCATGCATCGGTCGCGCAGCGGGCGGCCGAAGCCGGGATCGTGCTCCTCAAGAATGAGGGCGGCCTGCTGCCGGTCGCCCGCACCGCGCAGCGGATCGTGGTGATCGGCGGCCATGCCGATATCGGCGTACTGTCAGGCGGCGGGTCGTCGCAGGTGCAGCCGGCCTCGGGCACGCCGCTGCGGCTGCCGATGCCCGGCGGCGGCCCGCTGTCAGGCTTCATCAAGGTTACCTATCAGGGTGCCGCGCCGCTGACCGCGATCCGTGCGCGCCGCGCCGACGTGCGCTTCGTCGACGGCAACGATTCCGCCGCAGCGGCCTCGGCAGCCAAAGATGCCGATCTGGTATTAGTTTTCGCCGAGCAGTGGCGCACCGAGGCGCTCGATTTGGAGTCGCTCGCTCTGGGCGGCGGGCAGAACGCGCTGATCGCGGCTGTCGCCGCCGCCAATCCCAAGACGGTGGTGGTGCTGGAGACCGGCGGCGCGGTGGCAATGCCGTGGCTGACGCAAGTCGCCGGCGTGGTCGAGGTTTGGTATCCGGGCGAGCGGGGCGCCGAGGCGATTGCGCGCGTGCTGTTCGGCGAAGTCGATGCGACCGGCCGCCTGCCGATCACCTTTCCCGCGCAGCAAAGCGACGCGCCGCGCCCGGAGGTTCCCGGGATCGGTAACGTGAAAGCCGCGGCCGAGGCTGCGAAAAGCGCTCCCAAACGAACCGACCTCAGCACGGTCGACATTACCGGCGGGGTGCAGGGCTTTCGGGTCGACTATCCGGAAGGCGCCGACGCCGGTTATCGCTGGTATCAGCGACGCGGCGTCAAGCCGCTGTTCGCCTTCGGTCAGGGCCTGTCCTACACCCGCTTCGATTATGCTAAGTTGCGCTTGGCGGCCGGCGAGATCCGCTTCACTGTTACCAACCGCGGCGCCCGCGCCGGTTCCGACGTGCCGCAGGTCTATGCCGCAATGCCCGGCCCGGACGGCAGGCCGATCCGTCGGCTGATCGGCTTCGAACGGGTGATCCTGGCGCCGGGCGCGAGCCGCACGGTCAGCGTGCGTTTTGATCCGCGGCTGATCGCGCGCTACGACACGGCGCAACCCGGCTGGGTGGTCGACGCCGGACGCATACCCGTCGGCGTGGGTCGCAATGTGGAGGAGATCGTGCTCGACGGCACGCTGCCGGTACCGACGATGCGACTGAAGCCGTAAGACGGGGGCGCCCGGATTTCCTTGAAAACCCTCCCGCCGGCCGGGGGGGGGTAGGCTTAACCTGATGGAGGAAGCGGTAAGGAGCACGCCTGTTTCGTGTTCGCCTCTGCGTCGGGTTCGGCGCCCCTCCCCCGGCAGAGGCAGGTTTCTAAGCGTCCCCGCGAATCTGGCCATCAGGCGACCATAGTGCACTGCGCCTCCTTCCGAGCCTTGGAGCGCCCGTTTAGACCCGGCACACCGGAGTCCAAGGGAGCCACCGTGAGTCTGCCCACCCCACTTATCCACCGCGTCCGTGCCGAACAGGTAATGCAGCAATTCGGCGTTTCCGCGCTGATCCTCGCCGATCCAGTCAACATCTATTATGCCACCGGTTTCTGGCCGCAGACATTGGTGATGGGCCATGTCGGCTCGTCGCTGGCGGTGATCCCGGCTGATCGCAGCAAACCGGTGACGCTGATTACCGCGCAATTTCTGCACTATTTCTTCGACCTCGACGACGTGCCGGCGGGCAGCCCGTTGCGAATCCTGCTTTACACCGCACCCGATCAAGACAGCGAGAATGCGCTGCCGCCGATGTTCTTCCGATCGGCCGGCGGCGCACCCGATCCTTATGAGCGGGCCACCCGTGAGAGCACCACCGCGCATCTCGAGACCCACCCGGCGTTTGCCACCTCCACTCAGGCGCTACGCGCGGCGCTCGACGGGATCGAGGGAAGCTATGCGACCGACAATGTCGTCGGCGGCACGGTGCTCGGTGGAGGCGCGCGCCATGCGTCAGCGGGCCCGCTGCTGCGCCGGATCCGGATGATCAAGTCGGTCCACGAGATCGCCCTGATGCGTCATGCTGCGCAACAAAATTGCGAGGCAGCCACCATCGCGATCCGATCGATGCAGCCCGGTGATCGCTATACCGACCTGCAGAACGCCTTTTTCGGCGAAACCGGGCGGCGCGGCGGCAAGCCGGTGTTCCTGTCGGTCGACCATGCCGCCTATCGCCAGCGCGACGGGCTGATCACCGAAGGCCGGGCCTTTTCGATCGACGCGGTCGCCAGCTATGCCGGCTATCACGGCGATTACGGTCGAACGATCCTGGTCGGCACCCCGCAACCGCAATTGCTGCGCGCAGTGGACGCAGCGATGCTGTGCAACGCGGCGGTAGCCAAGGCACTACGCCCGGGGCTGTATTATTCCGACATCACCCGCATCGGCCGCGATGCGATCCGGCAGGCGGGGCACGACATCTTCACGCCCTCGGCCCCGCACAGCGTAGGGCTGGTCCACACCGACGAAGCGTTCCTCGACGACGGATTGCTGTTCGCCAAGGCAGATCACCTAATCGAAGAAAATATGATCCTCAGCATAGACTGCCCAATGCTGCAGACCGACATGGGCGGCACCGTTCATCTCGAGGATCTATGGCTGGTCACCACCGACGGATGCGAGCCGCTGAACGATACGGCCAACCCCTATTTTCAGCTCTGAGCCGGGGCGCCTTTTTCAATTAGGTCACACCAGTGTGCCGGAGTGACCTATTCCTCTATTCCCCAGGCGGCGCGCGTAGCGGAGGCATGTGCGGATTTGGATCGAGCAGCATGTCGATCCCGACGCAGGTCGGCTTGCTCGACTCCGCGCAGCCCGAGCGATGGCCTTTCCGGCCCAGTCCTCGGCCAGGATCGCCTCGCCCCGCTTGAGGCGCAGCATAGTACCGTCGCCCGTATCGAACACCAGTTCGCCCTGCAGAGGAATGATCAGGTGACGGCTCTCGTAAGCATATCCCAAGTGAGCATCGATCCGCTCTTAGAGCGGCCGATCCGCACCTTTTCCGGCTTGAGATCGCAATCCATTTGCGAGGTCCCGGTGCCGGTAGTTAACTCGCTCGCCGGAATCGAGATCTGCTCGATATAGGTGCGGCCGTCGCTCGCCGAAAAGGCGTGGTAGATCTTCAGTGCGCGAAGATCGTCCCACGTGAACAGCGAGTCCGCGCCGAGGGCCGGACTCGCGCAGGCGAACAGCGCCAGAACGGCGCTTTTCCAGATGGGCTTCATTGATAGTCTCCCGTGGCGAAAATGGGTCAGGCGAGGAAGCGCTCGATCTCGCCGTCGACGCGGTCGTGCTTGATGGTCAGCACGCCGTGAGCGACGCCGGGCATGTCGTAGCGGGTGTTGTGGCGCAGCAGATGCGAAGTCTCCTGAGTGACCATCCACAGATGTCCTCGGGGTTAAAAACCGACGTCTCGGCCTCGACCTCGGCTAGCGCAGCGAGGAAATCGTAGCGATAGACTGAGATATAACCCCACGGCATCCGCGACCCGAGCCGGAAGCATTCGGCCATGCCGATGTGGCGCTCCTCGGCAGTGACGCGCGGATCGCTCAGCTTGGAGATGATCGCCCAGAGCTTCTCGACATGGTGCAGACTGTTCGCTGGCACCGGGAAGGTGTCGGGCAGCCGAGCGAGCTTGCCGGCGCGGACCTCGGCGGAATACGCCGCCAAGCCGAATAGCCATCCGCCGCACCTTGGCGGGAAGCTCTTCGCCAATTCTGTGGCGATCACCGATCCGGTGTGAAAGCCCATTACGTCGAACGGAACGGTGGGCACCACGCCGTCCACCGCCAGATCGTCCATCAACTGCGCCATCCCCAGCGCGAAATTTTCGATTTTGCCCGGCTCGGGGGAAATCGCTCATACCGCACCCAGGCGTGTCGGCGGCGATCACCACCCGGTTGCAGCCGAGCGCGGGCAACACCGCCATCCAGTCCTTGCCGTTGCCAGGCGTCTGGTGGAGGCACAACAATGGCGGCGTCGACATCGGCGTGGCTGGCGTAACCATGCGATAAGGACTCCCCGCGCCATCCGCGACGAGGCGCGCCAGTGGCCCCTCGCGATCGCAACACGCCCCGTTTCGGTCGCGCGAACTTGAGCTTTTTGCCGCTGCGATGGAGGCCGGCGGCAGCGCGCCGTGCCGGTGGATCGACACTAACTGGAGCTATGAAAACGGGGTCGCCGTCCCGACGCGATATTCGCGGCTTCCGACACGCTTGTAATTGGCTTCCTCGACGCAGCGCGCAGCCGCTACGGCTTGGACGCGCCGCGCGATTTCTTAATTGTTGGTTTCGGCAACACCGCGCCATCGGATTGGATATTGCACAGGCTGTCGACTGTCCGCGTGCCAATCCCAGCTCTGATTCGGACCGCTGTCGCGACACTGATGGCGCGCATCGACGACGCGCGCGAACCAGCGCCGCGAATCTGGCTGGGCTGCGACATTATCGAGCGCGACACCACGCTTGGGTGGACCTCGGCCTGACCGGACGGCGAACGCTGGGTTTCCGGACCGGCGATTGCTGCGCAGGCTGGCCTGTCGCAGAGCGGTGCGGATCTCGAGGAACCCACGTATGAACCATCGCACCCTTGCCGCCCAGCATACCGCCTATCGCGACGACATCGTCGATCTCGTCACGCGGCGGCCGGTGCCTGGCCCCGGGCTGGAGCAGGTCGATCCGTTCCTGTTCCTCAACCACCACGGCCCCCAGGTCTATCGTGCAGACAACCACGGCCTGCCTTTCGGCCCACATCCGCACCGCGGGTTCGAGACCGTGACCTTCATCCTCACCGGCAGCCTGGCGCATCACGACACTGGCGGGCATGAAAGCGTGATCGAGGCCGGCGGCGTGCAGTGGATGACTGCCGGGTCGGGCCTGATCCACGCCGAGGTCTCGCCGCCGGAGTTCAAGCGCAGCGGTGGGCGGCTCGAGATCCTGCAATTGTGGATCAATCTGCCCGCGCGGCTGAAAATGACCGCGCCGCGCTACACCGGGGTGCAGGCGAGCGAGATCCCCATCGTGCCGATTCCGGGCGGCGTGCTGAACTTGGTGTCGGGGGAGTTCGCCGGCACGATCGGACCGATCCCGTCGCTGACCGGCGTGTTCATGGCCACCGTCGAATTGGCTGCGGGTGCACGCGCAGAACTCCCTGCGCCGGCCGGACGTAGCGTGTTTCTGTACGTGGTGTCAGGCAATGTCCGGGTCGCAAAAGAGGCCGTAGCGCCGTGGCAGTTGGTGACGCTGCACGACGACGGCGATACGGTGGTGGTCCAGGCGCTCGAGGATGCGGTGCTGCTCTACAGCCACGCCGACCCGATCCGCGAGCCGATGGTCGCGCAAGGACCATTCGTGATGAACACACGCGAGGAGATCGGGGAAGCGATCCGCGATTACCACGCGGGCAAGTTCAACGGGACAGGGCCCTTGCTGAGAGTGGGAGTCTGAACATCCCCGCCTCAACGGCGGTGGTCATCGCCGTATAATCCTCCGCTCAAGCGCTGGGGTGTCCGGCAGGTTCGGCTCCTAAATCCTAGCCTGCGCGCGGATGACGGAGTTGGTCGGAGGCACGACTCCTAGACCCAGACCTTGTCGAGCGCAGTGCAGAACGCCTTCATCTCGTCCATCGACCCCACGGTCACCCGCGAGACCGTCGGCCAGATCGGCCACGACCGGCCGATCTCCACGCTTTGAGTGCGAAAAGCCGCCTGCATCGCGGCCGCCGGTCGAGTCTTCCAGTCGACCATGAACATATTGGCGTCGGTCGGCAGTACCGTCAGTTTGCGCATCTTGAGATGATCGAGCGCCACCCCACGCGCATCCTGCATCTGCAGCCGGCGCGCGGTGATCAGGGGAATCGCTGTGACGCTCGCCGTCCCACACGCCAGCGACGGCAGCGGCAGCGCGCCAGACTGCATCCCTCCGTCATAGCGCATCATCCGCGCAATAATGTCAGGCCGCGCCATCGTGTAGCCCATCCGCATACCGGCCATTCCGAAGATCTTCGAGAAGGTGCGCATCACGATCACGTCCTTTCCTGCGATCACCATCGGCGAGGCGACTGGAACGCCTGCAAAATGGGTATAGGCCTCGTCAACCAGCACGATCGAGCCCTCGGGCTTGTTGGCAATCAGCCAGGCGATGTCGGCGAGCGGAGTGATCGTGCCGGTCGGGTTGTTAGGGGTGCAGACGTAATAAAGGCCGGCGTTCGGATCAGCCGCCAGCATCGCCTTCACATCGTGCGTAAAGTCGGTCTTGAGCGGCACCCTTTTGACTGGGACCTTGAGCCACTCGGCGGTGCGCCCGGCGAGTTCGAAGGTCGGATCGGCAGTAACCAGGCCCCGGGTAGGCGAGCAGAAGGTGACCACTGCGCGCGAGAGCGGGTCGCTCGACCCCGGCCAGGGCGCGACATGGTCGAACGGCACGCCTTCGACTTTCATTACCGCGTTGATGAAGTCGCTGCGTTCGTCATGCGGCGAATAGCGATTGCCTGAAGCGATGATCGCTGCTGCAGCCTTCTGCCCGGGCTCCAACGGTCCGGTCCAGCATTCATTGGCGCCGATTCGCACCCTCGCGGAGGGCGCCGGATCGGGCACCCCACCCGAGGCCCAGGCCGGACGCCCCGCACTGGCCGCCATCGCTCCCACCCCGAAGATGGTTACCATGCGTGCGAGCTGCCGCCGCGAATAGCCCCGCTCCAACAGGTCCTCGCGTCCCTCGCCATCCGATTGCCAGTCGTTGCCCGTCTCGAACGTCATGATCGTCCCCTTGCGCTTGGTCTCCGGGGTCGATGGCCGACTCTCGAAGTCGATGGTGCAGCGCGGAACATGCCATACCGATCAGCAAAAGATAGAGGAGATCTGCCACATCACGTCTGCCGGCGGAACCCTCCTGATTTGAGCACGTTTGGAACCTGCCAGCGGCAAGGGGGTCCGCGCCGCGCTGGCGGAAATTTGAAAGGAAAAGCCGATGCTTGGGATTATTGCCGCAGTCTTGGTCGTTTTGTGGTTGCTCGGCTTCTTTGCCTTCCACATCGGCGGCATCATCCACCTGCTTTTGGTGATCGCGGTGATCGTAATTCTTGTCAACTTCATCACCGGACGCCGAACGGTTTAGACGTCCCGCCGGGGTATTGCCCAATCGTCGGCCGTTGTTTCAGAGCCCATGCTCGGTCAGAGGAACTACGAGCGTCGTCAATGACGCGGAGGGCCGGAGTGGACGCTGAAACCCGTTCACCGCGACGACTGACGAGCCACCGAAAAATACAAAGGAAGGCTTTGTAGTTTACCTTTGCAGCTGTTAGGGGAGCGTGGTGAACGACTCCCCTAACACTGCGTACACTACCGCCCTGGCAGCGGAGTTGCGCATCGCACTCGGGCGGCTGGTCCGCAAGCTGCGCGAGCACAGCCGGTCCGGCGACCTCACCCCGTCGCAACGCGCCGTGCTGATCCATCTCGAACGGGAAGGGCCGACGACGGTTACCGGGCTCGCCCGCGCCGAGGGCGTACGCCCACAATCGATGGGCGCCACCGTCGCTGCGCTTGAGGCCGCTAGGCATGTGGCAGGCGTTTCAGATCCAAGCGATGGCCGCCAGACGCTGATATCGCTGACCGACGACAGCCGCGAGATGCTTCTCGCCGGCCGCGCCGCGCGTGAAGATTGGCTGTTCCATGGACTCGACATCTTTTCCCCGGCCGAGCGCGATCAGCTCGCCGTGGCCATCCCGCTGCTCCGGCGGCTGGCTGATTCCCCGTTTTACCAAAGGAAGACCCCATGACCGTCACCGCTCTCGACTCAAAGACCGCGCTTGTCCTGATCGATCTCCAAAAAGGCATTCTCGGCTATCCGACCGTGCATCCCACGGACGAGATCGTCGGCAAGGCCGTAGCGCTCGCCGATGCCTTCCGCGCCAAGAGCCTGCCGGTGGTGTTCGTCAACGTCACTGGCGGCGCGCCCGGGCGCAACGAAGGCAAGCCGATGGGCGACTTTCCCGCTGGTTTCGCCGACCTCGCCCCTGAGCTCAAGCGCGCCGACGACGAGCATCTCGTCACCAAAAAGACTTGGGGCGCCTTCACCAACACCGATCTCGACGCGTATCTAAAGGGCCTGGGCATTACCCAGATCGTGCTGGCCGGTGTCGCCACCAGCATCGGCGTGGAATCGACCGCCCGCTTCGCCAGCGAGCTCGGTTACAACATCACGCTGGCTGTCGATGCGATGACAGACATGAACGCTGACGCGCACGCCAACAGCATAGAACGGATCTTCCCGCGGTTGGGCGAGACCGGCACCACACAGGACGTGATTGCGCTGCTCGGCACCCGCGGCTAACCTGATGGCAGGCACGTTCCGGTCGCTGCGCGGCTATAATTACCGGCTGTGGGCGTCGGGGTCGATCATATCGAACCTTGGCACCTGGATGCAGCGCACCGCGCAGGACTGGCTCGTGCTGACCGAACTGACGCGCCACAACGCCACTGCAGTGGGGATCGTGATGGCGTTTCAGTTCGGGCCGCATCTGTTGCTACTGCCGCTGACCGGCTTTGCCGCCGACCATTTCGATCGGCGCAAAGTGCTGTTTGTCACTCAAATCGTGCTCGCGCTGCTATCGCTGGGGCTCGGCATCCTGACGCTCACGGGCCTGGTGGTGCTGTGGCACGTCTACCTGTTTGCTTTCCTGCTCGGCTGCACAACCGCCTTCGATGCGCCGGTGCGACAAACCTTTGTGTCGGAACTGGTACTGGAAGGCGATCTGTCGAACGCAGTGGGGCTCAATTCTACTTCGTTCAACATCGCCCGGATGATTGGACCGGCGGTGGCGGGCGTGCTGATTGCACGGGTCGGCACCGGCTGGGTGTTCCTGATCAACGCGGTGTCGTTCGTGACGGTAATCGCGGCGCTGGCGATGCTGCGCATCGACGAACTCCACCGCGAGACGCGCGCCCCGCACTCTCGCGGCAGCTTCGTCGACGGCTTCCGCTATGTCGCGTCGCGGCCGGACCTGCGCGCGATCATCACGATGATGTTCCTGTTCGGCACCTTCGGGCTTAATTTCCCGATCTTCATCTCGACCATGTCGGTGACCGCCTTCCAGGAGGGCGCGGGGCGCTATGGCCTGCTGACTTCGATCCTGGCGATCGGATCGGTCGCAGGAGCCTTGCTGTCGGCGCAACGCGGGCGGCCGCATCTCGCGATCTTGACGGGTGCCGCGGCGGTATTCGGAATCGGCTTCACGCTGGCGGCCGTGATGCCGAATTACTGGCTGTTCGCGCTCATGCTGATCGTGATCGGCGTCTCGGCGCAGACCTTCAACACCGGCACCAGCAGCCTCGTGCAGCTGTCCACAGCACCAGCGATGCGGGGCCGGGTTATGGCGATCCTGATGGCGATCGCGATGGGCGGCACGCCGTTGGGCGCGCCGATCATCGGCTGGGTGGTCGACCATTTCGGACCGCGGATCGCGCTGGGCGTGGGTGCCGCCGGCGGGTTTGGGGCAGCGCTGGTGGGACTGCACTATCTTTGGAAGTACCGCGGGCTACGGGCCTGGGTAGAGGCTGGGCGGGTGCGATTCAGTCTGAAGCCGGTGGTCCAAACCTAAGCTTCCTTCCGTCCCGCAAGCGCGTAGCTCTCATACCTGTCCCGTTCGCGGTGAGTGTCGAAAGGCAGTTCTTTTTCTGCGTCACCGAGAGACGGTACTTCGACACGTTCAGCACGAATGGGAGAGCGTATCGCCCGAAACCGATAAGGCCGCGCTTTCGCGGGCGTAGAAATACCCCGATCAATCTCTAGCAAGATCCAGCAACGCCAGCGCATTGGGCAGCGCCGCACCGAGTGCGGTGTTGTCGTAGATCACCCAAGCCTGCGAAGCCGTGTGAACTGCCCGGATATGCGCCGCGATCGCCGTGGCGTTATAGCTTGACCTATACATCTCGGGGGATCCGTGCAGTCGAAGATAATCTAGATCGAGCGACCCGCCCGGCCTTGCGGCCGCTGGCACCGGCGCCGGGTCTGCGGCGACCCGGGCAATGCCGTGCGCGGCGAGTAGCCCATCGGCGCCATCGTCAAACCAGCTTGGGTGGCGCGGCTCGCACGCGATCTGTCCCGGGAGCACCCTCCCCAGCATAGCGAAGAAATTACCCGCCAGCTCCGCCGCGAAGGGGAAGCTGGGCGGCAGTTGCACCAGCACCGGTCCGCACTTGTCACCTAGCCCGCCGCTCTCGTCGGCGAATTGAGCGACCAACGCTTCGCAGTCGACGAAGCGACGATCGTGGGTGATCGTCCTGGGCAGCTTCACCGCGAACCGGAAGCCATCCGGCACACTCGCTGCCCAGTGTTTGTAGGTAATGCGGCGATGCGGGCGATAGAAACTGCTGTTAATCTCGACGGCATTCAGTCGCGCCGCATAGCGCTGGAGGTGGGAGCCCTCGCCGAGGAAATCGGCGGCGAGGGCTTTCGGCAGCGACCAGCCAGCCGTGCCGATCCGGATCACGGCAGGATGCGGACGCCGGGCTCTCGCGCCCAGTAACGCTTGGCCGCCGCGACGACGAAGCCCTTGTCGAGCGGCACCACGCCTGCGTCGGGCACTACGCCCGCCTTGTCGAGCAAGGGTTGCGCCTCGGGCGTGTGGCCGATCGCTTTCAGATGGCCAAACGCGTCCATCACGAACTGCACCGCGGCAGCTTCCTTGAGCAACATCGCTGTGCCTTCGTCCGACAGCGCTATCGCTACCGCATCGGCCAGCACAGATGGATAGCCGGCGAGTTGCGCGTCCGCCTTGAGCAGCGACCCGTCGGAGAGCGTCGCGCCGCCGACCTTCGGCGCGACGATAACCGCGCGAGCACCAGCGGATTCGATCGACTTGGTGATGGTCGACACCACCGTGGCGTCCGATCCATCAGCAACCAATATCGCGATCGAGCGGCCCTGAATGTCGTGGGGCTCGAGCGGCCCGTCGATGATCCGGACCGCAGGCGACAAGTCGAAATCCTGCACCTTGGCCGCCGGTTTGGACGCCTTGGGAAGCGGCATGTTGAGTCCGTCTGCGACGCGCGCTGCGAGATCGGGATCGACGTTCCCCAGATTGGAAAGCACCCGAAGCCGTACATGCTCCAGTCCGACCTTGGACAGTTCGAACACCAGGGCGAAAGCGAGATGCGCTTGTTCTGGGTCAGCCAAGGAGCGGAAGAACATCCGCGCCTGGCTATAGTGATCGGCAAAACTCTCCGGGCGAAGACGGAGCTTGTCGCCCTGCTCCTCCTCGGAGGCGCCACCAGGGAAAGTCTGGAACCCATCCATCGGGCATTCACGCGGGCCGGTGCTTTCGCCGACCTCGCTCAAGCTATTTGGCTCGTAATTGGCGCGCCCCTTCGGCACCGCCATCTGCATCTGGCCGTCGCGCTGGAAGTTCATTACCGGGCATTTAGCAGCGTTGATCGGCAGCTGGTGGAAATTGGCCGTACCAAGCCGCGACTTCTGCGTGTCCAGGTAAGAGAATAGCCGCCCCTGCAACAGCGGATCGTTCGAGAAATCCACTCCTGGCACGATGTTCGCCGGACAATAAGCGACCTGCTCGGTCTCGGCGAAGAAATTGTCCGGGTAGCGATTCAGGACCATCTTGCCGACCGGTTGCACCGGCAGCAATTCTTCCGGAATGATCTTGGTCGGATCGAGCACGTCGAACGGCAAGCTCTCGGCAAAGGCCTCGTCGAACGCCTGGATGCCGAGCTCCCACTCTGGGAAGTTGCCCTGGTCGATCGCCTCGAATAAGTCGCGGCGGTGAAAATCGGGGTCGGCGCCGGCGATCTTGACGGCCTCGTCCCAGCAGGTCGACTGCACGCCCTGCTTAGGCTTCCAGTGAAATTTGACGAAGGTCGACTTGCCCTTGGCATTGATCAGCCGGAAGGTATGGATGCCAAAGCCTTGCATCGTCCGCAGGCTACGCGGAATCGTGCGATCCGACATTTGCCACATCACCATGTGCATGGATTCGGGCATTAGCCCGATGAAGTCCCAGAAAGTATCGTGCGCGCTGGCCGCTTGTGGATAGCCAGTCTGCGCCTCCATCTTCACCGAGTGGATCAGATCCGGAAATTTGATCGCGTCCTGGATGAAGAACACCGGGATATTGTTGCCGACCAGATCCCAATTGCCCTCTTGGGTATAGAATTTGACGGCAAAACCGCGCACATCGCGCGGTGTGTCAACCGAACCTGCCCCCCCCGCAACGGTGGAGAAGCGGGTGAACACCGGAGTCTGCTTGCCGGCTTCGCTAAACAGGTCAGCCTTGGTCAGGTCCGACAGATCCTCATAGCATTCGAAATAGCCGTGCGCGGCGGAGCCCCGCGCATGGACGATCCGCTCGGGGATGCGCTCATGATCGAAATGGAAGATCTTCTCGCGCAGCACGAAATCCTCGAGCAGCACGGGGCCACGCGCACCGGATTTCAGCTGGTTCTGGTTGTCGGAGACGGGGATGCCTTGGTTGGTGGTGAGCGCACCCTCACCTTCCACCTGGTGCGTTTCGCCGCCCTCGGGGCTAGTGATCTTCGTCGCCATCGCCTTGGTTCCTTTGCAAAATGCTCGGGCGCTCAACCGTTCAGGGCGCGTGGAGGTCCGTCCAAAGCGTCGGCTTGAGGTGGATCAATATCATTTGCGGGGCCATGCGAAAGGATTAGGACACCGGATCGGTGCAGTCGTCGAACCTGCCACTGCGAAATCTCAAGGAAAATCCATGTCGCTGTCGATGTATCAGGCTTCCGTTCCCGTCTTCCTGCGTCAACTCGGCGCGCTCTCCAAGGTGCTCGCGATCGGCGCGGCCTATGGCGCCGAGCATGAAATCGAAGAAGCCGCTTTTATGGAATTGCGTCTTGCCCCCGACATGCTGCCGCTTCCCCGGCAAGTCCAAGTCGCGACCGACGGCGCCAAAGGCGGCGTGGGCCGGCTCGCGGGACTTGAGATACCAGCCTATGAGGATAACGAGAATACCTTCGCCGAACTGCAGGCGCGGATCGCCAAGACTATCGCTTTCCTCCAGACCGCCACCCCCGAACAGATTGACGGCAGCGAGGAAAAGGCAATCACCGTCAAGCTGCCGAGCCGCGAACTGAACTTCGTCGGACAACCGTTCCTGCTGCATTTCGTGCTGCCGAACTTCTTCTTCCACGTGACGATCGCCTACGCGCTGCTGCGCGCTAAAGGCGTTAAACTCGGCAAAGCGGACTATCTCGGCGGCTTGTAAGATTGCCGTTCGCCCTCCATATACCATCCACATGGATGGTACAGGGCTGGGGTATGACTGCAATTCTGCATGAAATGAAGTCCCGGGCAGACAGTGAGAAGATCACCGTCAACCTGGGCTTCGTCGATCTAGGGCACGTCGACCTGCTGGTTCGCGACGGCCATTATTCGAACCGCACAGACTTCATCCGCACCGCAATCCGTAACCAGCTTGAACGCCATGCCGAGGAAGCCCGCAAAGCAGTAACCCGGCGCGGGCTCGAACTCGGTGTAAGCCATTATTCTCGCGCCGACCTCGAAGCCGCGCGCGAGGTGGGAGCGATGCTCGATATCAAGGTGCTCGGCTTGGCCGCGATTGCCAGCGACGTGACCCCCGACCTAGCACGTGCGACGATCGCCTCGCTGACCGTGCTCGGCGCATTGCACGCGAGCCCCGCGGTGAAGGCCGCGCTCGCGGATCGGCTGTCGTGAAGCCGCTCCCCTCGATGCTCGCCGCCACTCGCCTCACCCAGGCCGGAAAATTACTCGAAGCCGGCGAAATGCTGCGCGAGATGTTCGGCGGCGGTGCCGCCGCACCTGAGCCGGTCGCGCGGACTGGCCAGTTCCTTGAGCGTAGCTACACCGGGCCGGCGGGCAGGATCGATTATAAACTCTATGTGCCGCTGAATGCGACCGCGGGCGCTCCGCTGGTGGTGATGCTGCACGGCTGCACTCAGTCGCCCGACGATTTCGCGACCGGCACACGGATGAATGCGCTGGCAGACGCCCACGGCGTGCTGGTTGCCTATCCGGCACAGGCCCGCACCGCCAATGCGCAGAAGTGCTGGAACTGGTTCGTCCCCGCGCACCAGACGCGCGACCGCGGCGAGCCCGCGCTGATCGCCGGCCTGACTCGGGAGATCATCGCCGGCTATGCGGTGGATCGGACGCGGGTGTTCGTGGCGGGGTTGTCGGCCGGGGGTGCGGCCGCAGCGGTGATGGCCGAGACTTATCCGGAACTGTTCGCGGCGGTCGGCGTGCATTCCGGCATCGCCTGCGGCGCGGCGCGCGATCTTTCGAGCGCAATGCAGACGATGCAGCGTGGCAGCGGCAAGCCGGGCGTGGCGGCGCGTTTGGTGCCGACGATCACCTTCCACGGCGACCGCGATTCCACCGTGAACGAGGCCAATGCTGGCGAAGTGGTGGCGCGCGCGGGCGGCGCGGCACGCGGGCTGACTACCCTTGTAACAAGCGGCGTCAGCACGGGCGGACGGCACTATACCCAGGCGGTCAGTCGCGACTCAAGTGGACGGGCAATGATCGAGCAATGGACGATCCACGGTGCGGGCCACGCCTGGTCGGGCGGAGACGCGGCCGGCAGCTATACCGACCCGTTGGGGCCAGATGCGTCGAGCGAGATGCTGCGCTTTTTTCTGCAGCGTTAGAATTCCAGAATCTCGACAGCGTTAACCGGGGTAACGGCAGATGTGGAGCTACCCGAACACCACCCCGTCCATCAGTTTTCGCGCGGTGCGCAGCAACGCCGCGGTCGCCACCTGGCCATCATCGCCCAACTCCAGAACGCACGACATTTCACCGGTGGGATGCTCGACCGACAGCGTCTTGCGCGGGCCATCCGGGATCACTGCCACCTCTGCCGCGGGCGAGCCCGCCACCATGCATGCAGTCGCCACGCTCACCGCGCCGAGCACGCCGATCGTCGCATGCGCGCGATGCGGGATAAAGCTGCGCACCGTGACCGCGCCGCCGTGTGCCGGCGCAGCGACCAGCATCATCTTGGGCACCGATTTGTTGGTCACGTCGCCCAGATTCATCAGCGGCCCGGCCTTCAGTCGGATTTCCTCGATACGGGCTTTCAGCGCAGCCGCCGCGTCGAGCGTCTCGCGATCCTCATAGCCAGTCGCGCCGACGTCGACGGCCTTGAACACCACGCACGGCATGCCGTTGTCGATCAGCGTGCAGGCCACGCCATCGATCATATCGAAGGGGTTGCCGGTCGGCAGCAGCGCGCCGCACGATGATCCCGCAGTATCGCGAAATTCGAGCGGGATCGGTGCGGCGGTGCCGGGCACCCCGTCGATCTGGCCATCGCCTTCATAGGTCGGCACGCCGCCGGGGGTTTGACACGTGGCGACCGCGATTTGCCGGGTATTGACCATGAAGATCGCCACCCGCGTTTCGTCGCCCGTCGCCGGCACCAACCCGCGCTCGATCGCGAACGGACCGACCGCGGCCAGCATGTTGCCGCAATTCTGCTGGTCCGAGACGAGTGGTTGATCGACGAATACCTGCAGGAACAGATAGTCGATGTCCACGCCCGCGCGGGCCGATTTGGATACGACCGCGACCTTCGAGGTGAGCGGATCCGCGCCGCCCATGCCGTCGATCTGCCGCGGATCCGGTGATCCCATGACGCGCAGCAAAAATGCATCCCGCGCGGCCGCTTCGGCAGGCAGGTCCGAGGCGAGGAACACCGCTCCCTTTGACGTGCCGCCGCGCATCCACAGGACGGGGGCGCTATTCATATTTAAGCCCCATCTCAGCCAGCTTGCCGCGCATGTCGTAAATGTCGAGTCCAAGTTCGCCTGCCGCCAGCCGCACCCGCTTCGATTCTTCATTGGCCTCGCGCGCCTGCGCCTTCTTGAGGACCTCGGCGGCGACGACGCGCTTGACCACGCACACGCCATCATCGTCGGCGATGATCACGTCGCCGGGCTCGATTGCCGCATCGGCGCAGACAATCGGCACATTGACCGACCCCAAAGTCGCCTTAATCGTGCCCTGTGCGAATACCGCCTTCGACCAGACCGGGAAATTCATCTGGGTCAGGTCGCGCACGTCGCGCACGCCGGCGTCGATGATCAGCCCGCGGCAGCCGCGCGCCTGCGCTGAGGTCGCAAGCAGGTCGCCGAAATAGCCGTCCTCACTGGGACTGGTTGGCGCGAGCACCAGAATGTCGCCTTCCCTAAGCTGCTCGACTGCAACGTGGATCATCCAGTTATCGCCGGGAGGCGCCGAGATCGTGACCGCTGAACCAGCAATCCGCGCGCCTGGGAAGATCGGACGTAGCCGGCTGGCGAGCAGACCGATCCGGCCTTGCGCTTCATGGACGGTGGCAACGCCAGCGGCGGCGAGGCCGTTGATGACCGCCGGATCGGCGCGCGGAATCTGGGTGACGACCTTGGCCATGAAACTCTCCTACAAGGATTTTACCGCTGCGTGCGCATGAGCCTTTCGTAGCGGCAATTCGGAAGTGTGCGCAGCCGATAAGATTTCCCTATAGATAAACAGATGGACCCGTTCGATCTTAACCTGCGCCATCTGCGTGCGCTCGCCGCGATCGTCGCGCGCGGCAGCATGAGCGCCGCCGCCGAAGTGGTGAGCCTGTCGCAGCCGGCGCTGACCCAGGGGCTCGCAAAACTGGAGCGCCAACTCGGCGCCGCGCTATTCGATCGGCATTCGGACGGGATGACACCGACTGAGGCCGGTCTGGCACTCGCCGCGCGCACGGAGGCAGCGTTCGGACGGCTAGGTGGGGCGGTGCCAGGCGGCAGACGCGGCTTCGCCCGGCCCGAAAGGCTGATGACCGCAACCCAGCTGCGCGCTTTCCTGGCGCTGGCCGATGCCGGCAGTTTCGTCGGTGCGGGCGTGGCGACCGAGCTGTCACAACCCGCGATCCATCGGGCGGTGCGCGATCTGGAGCAGGTGTGTGGGGTCGTGCTGGTCGAGCGCCGCGGGCGCGGGATCGCACTCAGCGACGCCGGGCGGCGGCTCACGCGCGGGACCCGCCTTGCCGCCGCGGAAATCGCCGCGGGCATCGTCGAGGCCGCACCCGACCTGCATGGCGGACAGATCGCAATTGGCGCGATGCCGCTGTCGCGTGCGCTGTTGTTGCCCCGCGCGGTGGCACGAATTGCGCGGGAGATGCCGGCGACGCAGTTCGACATATCCGAAGGAAGCTGGCGCGATCTGGTCGAACCGCTGCGCGACGGCGCAATCGACATGATGATCGGCGCGCTGCGCGACCAATCCGCGCCGGACTTGCATCAAGCGCCCCTGCTTGACGACCGACTGGTAATCGTCGGCCGCGTCGACCACCCGCTGGCCGGCGGCGCGATGCCAGGCCGAGCCGCGCTCGCTGCCTATCCATGGATCGTCGCCCGCGCGGGTGCGCCGTTGCGCACGCTATGGGAGGGCCTGTTTGCAGGCGATCCGCCGCCAGCTCCAATCGAATGCGGATCGGTGATGGTGATCCGCGGCATCCTCCGCGATGGCGACTTCCTCACCATGCTGTCACCCGACCAGGTGGCGCTGGAGATCGCCAGCGGAATGCTCGCCATGGTCGGCCCCGAACTAGAAGCCAGCGGGCGGGTGATTGGAGTGACGACCCGCGCCGGCTGGCGACCAACACGGGTACAGGCGCGCTTCCTGGAGGTATTGAGTGAATGCGCCGAGGAAATCACGAATCAGGATTTCGAATAGGGTATACCGCATTCCAATTAGCCGCTCGGGCTGGTCCGACCGTAACCCGCCGCTCATGGAGAGAAGACTCGCAATGATCGGGTTTGGAGAGGCCGCGAATGCATTCGCGCCCGGCCTCGACGCGGTACGCACCCCTTTCGACCTCAAGCCCGAGCGATCGGCCACCGCCTCCGATGCGGAAGCTCTGGCCGGGGCGGACGCCGTGCTGTCGCTGGTAACCGCCGACCAAGCGCTCCCGGCCGCACTTTGTGCCGCGCAGCATTTTCCGGCTGGCGCTTTTTGGTTCGACATGAACAGCGTAGCCCCCGACACCAAGCGTGCGGCTGCCTGCGCGATTGAGGCCGCTGGCGGGCGCTATGTCGATGTCGCGGTGATGGCGCCGGTTTATCCCGCACAGACTAATGTCCCGCTGTTGATATCCGGTCCCCATGCCGAAGCAGGAGCGACTTTCCTGCAGGCAATCGGGTTCGGCAAGGTCCGGGTAGTACCCGGCGATGTCGGACGCGCGTCGTCGATCAAGATGATTCGATCGGTCATGATCAAGGGGATCGAGGCGCTGACCGCCGAGTGTGTGCTCGCCGCCAATCGCGCGGACGTGTTGGACGAGGTGATCACCTCGCTCGACGCAAGCCCTGCGCCCGCCGAATGGGGCGTGCGCGCCGACTATAATCTCGAACGCATGATCGAGCACGGTCTGCGCCGGGCCGCCGAGATGGAAGAAGTGGTCAAGACGCTCGATGCGCTTGGCACCGGCAGCGCGATGACCCGCGGCACCGTGCTGCGACAGCGCGCGATCGGCGCACTGGGGATCCAGGCGCCCGACACGCTGGCCGGAAAACTTGCCGCCCTTTCTCTGCCCGTCACCCCAGCAAAAGCTGGGGTCTCCGCGTTATCACACGAGTCTTTGCGGCTCGAGCCCCCCGCTTTCGCTGGGGTGGTGCATTCAGGACACTCCGCATGATCATCGATTGCCACGGCCATTACACCGTCCTTCCCAAGGCGCACGATGCGTGGCGCGAGCAGCAGAAGGCGACATTCAAGGCCGGTACCCCCTGCCCGCCCTATCCCGATATCTCCGATGCCGACATCCGCGAGACGATCGAGGCCAATCAGTTGCGCCTGGTGAAGGAGCGCGGCGCGGACATGACGATCTTCTCGCCCCGCGCCTCGGCAATGGCGCCACACTTTGGCGATGCCGCAGTCGCGATCGAATGGGCCAGGCGCTGCAACGATCTGATCGCGCGCGTCGTCACCATGTATCCCGAGACGTTCGCTGGCGTGTGCATGTTGCCGCAATCACCGGGTACGGACCTAGCCAGCTCGATCGCTGAGCTCGAGCGGTGCGTAACCGAGCACGGCTTCATCGGCTGCAATCTCAATCCTGATCCGTCGGGCGGCCATTTCGACAGCCCGCCGCTGACCGATCGATATTGGTATCCTTTCTACGAGAAGATGGTCGAGCTCGACGTGCCGGCGATGATCCACGTTTCGGGCAGCTGCAACCCGGCGATGCACGCCACCGGCGCCTATTATATCGCCGCCGACACAATCGCCTTCATGCAGTTGCTGGAGGGCGATCTGTTCGCAGACTTCCCGACACTGCGCTTCATCATCCCGCATGGCGGTGGTGCGGTGCCTTATCATTGGGGGCGCTACCGCGGCCTCGCCGACATGCTCAAGAAGCCGTCGGTCGACGACTATCTAATGAAGAACATTTTCTTCGATACGTGCGTGTATCACCAGCCGGGGATCAATCTGCTCGCCGAGGTGATCGAGAATAAGAACATTCTGTTCGGCTCGGAAATGGTCGGTGCGGTGCGCGGGATCGATCCCCGCACCGGCCACTATTTCGACGACACCAAGCGCTATGTCGATGCGCTCGATATTTCCGAGGAAGCGCGCGCGGCGATTTTCTCCGGAAATACCCGCAAGGTGTTCCCGCGGCTCGACGCCAAGTTGAAGGTGCGCGGGCTGTGAGCGTCCATCTCTCCCTCACCATCCTTCCAGCCAAAGCTGGGATCTCCCCATTGCGAAGCAAGCCCGTGCAGCACGAAACCCTGGTTTTCGCCGAGATCATGGGGAAAGTATTGTGAGCGCCTTCGCGATGGATGCCAACTGGCTCTGCTTCGATCCCGCGCCCTCGAAGCCCGACTTCACCCCGCCCCCTGGCGCGGTTGACGCGCATTGCCACGTCTTTGGCCCCGGCGACGAATTTCCCTTCGCGCCGGAGCGCAAATACACTCCCTGCGACGCGGGTAAGACCAAGCTCTACGACCTACGCGACTTCCTCGGCTTTTCGCGCAACGTGGTGGTGCAGGCGACCTGCCACGGCACCGACAATCGCGCGATGATCGACGCGCTCGTCCATTCCGACGGCAAGGCGCGCGGCGTCGCGACCGTAAAAGCCGACATCTCAACCGACGAGTTGGCCGAGATGCACGGGGCCGGTGTGCGCGGGGTACGCTTCAACTATGTGAAGCGGCTCGTGGATCCCAAACCTGACGCTTATTACCGCGGCATCATCGAGAAGATCGCCGCTTTCGGCTGGCACATCGTCGTCTATTTCGAGGCGGCCGATCTTGAGGAGAAATGGGACTTCTTCACCTCGCTTCCCACCACGGTCGTGGTCGATCATATGGGCCGGCCCGACGTAAGCAAGTCGCCGGACGGCCCGGAGTTCGCGCGATTCCTGGAGTTCATGGGCCGCGACAATATCTGGTCCAAGGTGACTTGCCCCGAGCGGCTCTCCAAATTCGGGCCACCGACCTATGACGATTTCGTGCCCTTCGCCAGGAAAGTGGTCGAGAGTTTCCCCGAGCGCGTATTGTGGGGCACCGATTGGCCGCACCCCAACCTCAACATGGTCGGCCACATGCCCGACGACGGCGGGCTGGTAAACATCATCCCGCGCATCGCCGCGACCGAGGAACTGCAGCGCAAACTCCTCGTCGATAATCCGATGCGCCTGTATTGGGGAGACGCCGCATGACGAGCCCACGCGACATTCACGCATATCTCGCCGAGTTCGACGATATTCCGGGGACCCGCGTCTACACCGCGGCGCGCGCGCGCGTCGGCTACCAGCTCAACCAGTTCGCGATGAGCCTGATGAAGCCCGAGAATCGCACACGCTGGAAGGCCGACGAGCTTGCTTATCTGAGTGAGTGGAAACTCACCCCAGAGCAGAAGCAGGGCGTGCTCGACCGCGACTACAACCGGCTGCTCGATCTGGGCGGCAATATTTATTTCCTCGCCAAAGTGTTCAGCACCGATGGTCTCTCCTTCCTGCAGGCGGTGAGCACTATGAGCGGCATGAACATTGATGATTATTCGGCGATGATGATCGCTGGCGGTCGCTCTCCGGAGGGCGTGCGCTCGATTAGAGAAAATGCGGATAAAGCGGCCGCCGACGAGGCGATCGCCTCCACCGACGTTTCCGGAATGGGAGACCAATAATGGCGCGCATCACCGCCGGCGTAGCGTGCAGCCATATCCCCGCGCTCGGCGTCGCGGTCGACCTCGACAAGACCGCCGAGGCCTATTGGCAGCCCGCCTTCGCCGGGTTCGAATGGACTAAACAGTGGGAGAAAGCCGAAAAACCCGACGTCGTGATCTTGGTTTATAATGACCATGCCTCTGCGTTCGACATGAAGATCATCCCGACCTTCGCGATCGGCTGCGCGGAGGAGTTCCAGCCCGCCGACGAAGGCTGGGGGCCGCGCAAAGTGCCGACGGTGATAGGACATCCCGATCTCGCATGGCATATCGCGCAGAGCCTAATTCTCGACGAATTCGATATGACGATCATCAATGAGATGGACGTCGACCACGGACTGACCGTGCCGCTGTCGATGATGTTCGGACAGCCCGAGGCATGGCCTTGCAAGGTGATCCCGCTGGCAGTGAACGTGGTCACCTACCCACCACCTTCAGGCAACCGCTGCTGGGCGCTCGGCGAGGCCATCGCGCGCGCGGTCGCAAGCTTCGATGAGGATCTGAACGTACAAGTCTGGGGTACGGGTGGTATGAGCCACCAGCTTCAGGGACCCCGTGCGGGTCTGATCAATAAGAAATGGGACAATGCCTTCCTCGACGGTCTGGTGGGGGACAGCGATGCACTTAGGCACATCCCGCACATCGAATATCTGCGCGAGACCGGCTCCGAGGGCATTGAGATGGTGATGTGGCTGATCATGCGCGGCGCGATGGGCAAGGCGACGCGCGAGTTGCACCGGCATTATCACGTCCCCGCGAGCAACACCGCGGTCGGGCATATCGTTCTTGAACCCACGCCATAGCCGTCGCCCCAGCGAAAGCTGGGAATCTCGTGCAGCTTGAGACCCCAGCTTTCCCTGGGCGACGAATTTTGAAGACAGGAGTAACCCCATGAAAATCGCCCTTGCTGGTGCCGGTGCGTTCGGAGAAAAGCATCTCGACGGCCTCAAGCTGATCGACGGAGTCGAGGTCACCAGCTTAGTTGGTCGCCGGCTCGAACCCACCCAGGCGATTGCCGACAAATATGGCATCGGCCACGCCACCACCGACCTTGCCGAGACGCTCGCGCGCGACGACGTCGATGCAGTGATCCTGTGCACCCCTACCCAGATGCACGCCAGCCAGGCGATCCAGTGCATGGACGCCGGCAAGCATGTCCAGGTCGAGATCCCGCTCGCCGACAGCCTCGCCGATGCCGAGGCCGTACTCGCCAAGGCCAAGGAGACCGGCCTGACCTGCATGGTCGGCCACACCCGGCGCTTCAATCCGTCACACCAGTACATTCACGACCGGATCAAACACGGCGAGTTCGACATCCAGCAGATGGACGTCCAGACCTATTTTTTCCGACGGAAAAACATGAATGCGAAGGGCGAGGCGCGATCCTGGACTGATCATCTGCTCTGGCACCACGCCGCGCATACCGTCGATCTGTTTGCCTATCAGGCGGGGCCGATCATCACGGCCAATGCCATCGAAGGTCCGATCCATCCCGAACTCGGCATCGCTATGGATATGTCGATCCAGCTGAAGGCGGAAAGCGGGGCGATCTGCACGCTCTCACTCAGCTTTAACAACGACGGGCCGCTCGGCACCTTCTTCCGCTACATCGGCGACAGCGCGACCTATCTGGCACGCTACGATGATCTGTTCACTGGCAAGGAAGAGCAGATCGACGTGTCCAAGGTGGCGGTATCTATGAACGGCATCGAGCTGCAAGACCGCGAGTTTATCGCTGCAATCCGCGAAGGCCGCGAGCCGAACAGCTCGGTCGCGCAGGTCCTCCCTTGCTATCGGGTGCTTGACGCACTCGAGAAGCAGCTCAACGCCGGTTGATATCCCCCCTCCCCTCGTTCGGGCGAACGGGGGAGCGCTACTTCGAGGACTATCATGAAGACCCAGGTTGCGATCATCGGCTCCGGTCCGTCCGGGCTTCTCCTCGGCCATTTGCTCCGCGCGGCGGGGATCGACTGCGTGATCGTCGAGCGCCAAGCGCCCGAGTATGTCCTGTCCCGCATTCGGGCGGGCGTGCTTGAAACTGTCGCCACGGATCTCATGACCCGGCTCGGGGTCGATGCGCGAATGAACGCGGAGGGCATGATCGAGCACGGCTTCAACCTTGCCGACGGCAACAACCTCATCCGTATCGACATCGCCCGCCTCACCGGCAAGCACGTTATGGTCTATGGCCAGACAGAATTGACCCGCGATCTGATGGACGCAGCGCCCGCGCGCGGGCTCGAGGTCGTCTATGAGGCAAAGAACGTAGCGCTCCACGACCTGGAAAGTGATACGCCCTCGGTCAGCTACACCAAGAATGGCATTGAGCATCTGATCCGTGCCGACTTCATCGCCGGCTGCGACGGCTTCCACGGCCCCTCCCGGAAAAGCATTCCCGCGGCCAAGACGCATGAATATGAGCGCGAATATCCGTTCGGTTGGCTCGGCATCCTCGCCGATGTGCCGCCGTGCCATCCCGAGCTGATCTATTCGAACAGCGACCGGGGCTTTGCACTCGCCTCCATGCGTTCGCCCACCCGCAGCCGCTATTACATCCAAGTGCCGCTGACCGACACGGTCGAGCAATGGCCCGAGGATCGGCTGTGGGACGAACTCGCGTTGCGCTTCGACCCAATCTCACAGCACAAAGTGACCCGCGGGCCGGCGCTAGAAATGTCGATCGCCCCTTTGCGCTCCTACGTGTTCGAAACAATGCGCCACGGCCGACTGTTCCTGGCCGGCGACGCCGCGCACATCGTGCCGCCGACCGGCGCCAAGGGACTCAACTTGGCGGCGTCCGATGTGCTGTACCTCTCAGAGGCTTTCACCGCCTATTATAAACAGGGCGAAGAGACTGCGCTCACCGGCTACGAGACCAAGGCGCTCGCGCGCATCTGGAAGGCGGAACGCTTCAGCTGGTATTTGACCAAGCTGATGCACCGCTTCCCGGAGGACGGCGCATTTGAGCGGCAGATGCAGATCGCCGAACTCGCCTATGTCGCCGGTTCCGCCGCGATGCAGACCGCGATCGCGGAGAATTATGTGGGACTGCCGCTTTAACGTTTCTCAATATTATCCTTTCTCGTTCGCGCTGAGCGTGTCGATGGGTATTTCGTCACTCCACTGTTGCAAAGGTAGTGCTTCGACAGACTGCTCACACAGGTAAGAAGCAGCATCAATCCTCAAGCTGGCAGGAAAGTGAACGGTGACCTTTTCGTCCGCAACTGTTGGTATATCGCCGCCTGGGACGCGTAAATCGTGCGCGCTCGTACGCACCATCTGCGGCGAGCCTGTAGCTCTTTGGCGTGAGCTCGGCCGCGGGACCATCGCGCTGCGCGACACCTGTCCGCACCGGTTGCCGCGGCTGCTATTACCATCCCCAGTGCCATTACCGTCTGGTGATCGCCAACCTCGTGGACCTCACCAACAAGACCTGTGCGCACGCCGATTCGATCGGTCAGCTCGAGACCAACCAAGCCCCAATCGAGATCGAAACCCGCGCCAACGAGGTGCTGATCCAGCGCGGGATGCCTAGGATCGCCCCTTTTTGACGCGATGCGCTCGAGCAGGACAGGCCCGTCGACCGCTGGCATATCTGCCACTTCCTGCCACCTTCGTCGGTGCTAATCGACGTCGGCACGGGCGCAACGCCGGCACGCCACGACTAAGTGGGCGCGGCACGGTCGTGGATGCGATCACCCCCCGCAGAGCAACGGCAACCGCCATTATTTCTGGGGCATGGCGTACAATTTTAACATTCAAGGCGCCGGCTGCACCAGGCTTCAGGCACAGCAGGGCACTGTCTTTCTCGAGGACTGCGAGCTTCTCGAAGCGTAGCAGCGCGCAATGAATGCCGCTCCCGATCTCAACCGGCGGGACGGGCAACTTTGAGGCGATGCTCTTGCGCTATTACGATTGTTGCGCTCGATAGCAAATCCCCTCAAGATCGCCGCCAGAACAGATCGAGAGGATAATATGGCCACTGACCCCCGCGCGATTCTGGATTCGCGCCCAATGTCGCGTTTCCAATGGGGGATCGTCGCCATCATGGTCGGGCTCAATGCGCTCGACGGTTTCGACGTGCTCTCGATCAGCTTCGCCTCCCCGGGCATCGTCAAGGACTGGGGGATCGATCGCGCCGCGCTCGGCATCGTCTTATCGATGGAGTTGATCGGCATGGCGCTGGGATCGCTGGTGCTCGGTGGGATCGCCGATCGGATTGGGCGGCGGCGGACAATCCTGGGCTGCTTGGCGGTGATGGTTGTAGGCATGCTCGGGGCCTCGAGCGCACACGACGTGATCACGCTGTCGCTGTGGCGGGTGCTCACCGGCCTGGGCATCGGCGGAATGCTCGCCGCGACCAACGCGGCGGTCGCCGAGGCGAGCAACGCCAGCCGCCGCAGCCTGTGCGTGGTAATCATGGCCGGCGGTTATCCGGTGGGGGCGGTCATCGGCGGATCGATCTCGGCGGTGCTGCTGCAGCATTTCGACTGGCCGGCAGTGTTTCAATTCGGTGCCTTCGCCACCTTCTGCTTCGTGCCGTTGGTGTGGTGGCGGGCACCCGAGTCGATTGCCTTCCTGATGGCGCGGCGCAAGCCTGGCGCGCTCGCCGAAATCAACGCGACGCTCGTTCGGATGGGCCACCCAAGCGTCGTCGCGTTGCCCGAGGTGACCGGCGGAGCCGAGCGTGTGCCGCTCGCCATGCTCTTTTCGCCGGGGCTGCTGCGGCTGACGGTGTTGCTGACGCTGGCCTATCTCGCGCATATCATGACCTTCTACTTCATCCTCAAATGGATTCCGAAGATCGTCGTCGACATGGGCTTTGCCGCGTCCTCAGCTGGATTCGTGCTGGTCTGGGCCAATGTCGGCGGCGCCATCGGATCAGTGACGCTGGGGCTGCTGACCGCCAAGGTTCGAGTTCGCACGCTGACCATATTGGCAATGGCGGTGTCGGCAGCGATGGTCTTGCTGTTCGGGCGCGGCCAGGCCGATCTAGCGACGCTGACGCTTGTCGCAGCAGCAGCAGGCTTCTTCACCAATGCCGGCGTGGTTGGCCTCTACGCACTGCTCGCGCAATCTTTCCCCACCGAAGTGCGCGCCACCGCGACCGGCTTTGCGATCGGCATCGGCCGCGGCGGCTCGGCGCTGGCGCCGGCGCTGGCAGGCTTCCTGTTCGCAGTCGGCTATGGATTGCAGACGGTGGCGGCGTTGATGGCGCTCGGATCAGTGGTCGGCTTGCTCGCACTGCTGGGGTTGGGCAATAAGAAGGGATAACCCGGAAGGACTTGGATTGGCGACCATCGACGACGACACTGCGAGCCTCGGCGGGCTCGGCGACCTGGCCGGCTATCATTTGCGTCGCGCGTCGAGTGCCTTTGCTACCGATTTCGCGCGGGCGCTGACCGGCACTGGGATGCGGCAGGTGCTATTCGGCATCCTATCCGTCGTCGATGCCAATCCGGGCATCAATCAAGGTGCGGTCGGCCGTAGTCTAGGGGTGCAGCGCGCCAATATGGTGGCGCTGATCAACGAGTTGGTTGACCTGGGGTTGGTGCTGCGTCGTGTGTCGGACGGGGACCGCCGTGCGTTCGCGCTGACCATGGCTCCGGCAGGGACGGCGATGCTGACTGAGTGCCTCACTCGCATTCGCACGCATGAGGAAGAGATGCTGTCAGACCTGTCGGCAGCAGAGCGCACGCAATTGATCGCGTTGCTCACCAAGGTGGAAGCCAAGGAGCGGTAGCATGAATTTCGTCATTTCAAAGAAAGCTGGGATGACGAATCTGCCGCGCGAGACAACGTTCAATCCCGTCCGAACGATAATCCGCTGACCCCGCGCTCGCGCTCGTTGATCAGCAACGCCCTGCCCGCCGGCGGCGCCGAGCGCTGGGGGCATTCGGAACGCAGACACGCGCGGCACCCCAGCCCGATCGGAGTCGCCTCGCCGCGCAGGTCCAGCCCGCGTGCCGCCGCCAACGTGCCGGCGAACTCTGCCGCCACCCCCAAGCCGACCGCGAACTCGGCCCGCACCGCGCCATAGCGACCGCCCGGCGGCGATACGGCCCGCGACAACGTCAGCCAGCGTGCGCCGTCCTCGAGCTCAACCAATTGCACCTCCAATGTTCCTGGTCGGTCGAACGCCTGGTGCACCCGCCACAACGGGCAACGCCCCTCGCCTTCGGCCAGCGGCGATCCGCTGGCGCCAGAGAAGCGTTTGGACGCCTGCCCAGCGCGATCAATCCGCACCAGGAAGAACGGTAGACCCCGCGCGCCGACCCGGTGCAAGCTGGTCAACCGATGCGCCACCTGCTCATAGCCGGCGCCGAATCGTCGCTGCAGCAATTCGAGGTCGTAGCCGGTCGCTTCGCACGCGCGCAGGAAGCGCGCATAAGGCATCATCACCGCTGCCGCGAAATAGCCGGCGAGGTGGCGTCGGAAGAGCCGCTCCGCGGCGCGATCGGCAAAGGCGGCACCCTTGGCGAGCGCGTCAATCTCGCTACGCGCCTCGATCTGCGCGAGCTGAAAACCGGCGGCGAAGGTGCGCGAAGCTGAGTTGAGTGTCTCGCTGAGTTGAAGCTGACGCGCGTGCAGGTCGAGCCGGCGCAGCAAGTCTGGCATCACATCGACCGGCAGAATACGGATCGATAGCTGGTGCTTCACCCGCAGCCGCTCGGCGATCGCGCCATAGAGATCACCCGCCCCAAGCCGCAACTCGTCGGCGAGCGTTTCCGCCATCGCGTCGAGATCAGCGAAATGGCCGCGCCAGCGCTCAATCTCGCGGCGGACCTCGACCACCGGATCGCTTATGACGGAGGGCCCCGTGCCCGAGCCGATCCGGTCGAAGGCGCGCGCGAAGGCTTCCGCGCCGCCAGGCGCGCCAGCCAGCCATTCCTCGACCTCGTTGCGGTCGATCTCAAGGTCTGCGAACATCGGATCGGCCAGACGCCGCCGGATCGCTGCCTCGCCGCCGCCGGGATCGCCCGCTGCCAATGCGCGCGGATCGAAATCGAACGACTCGGCAAGTTTCACCAGCAGCACCGCCGACAGCGGGCGTTGGTTTCGCTCGACCAGATTAAGGTAACTTGGCGAGATCGTCAGCACCTCCGCCATTGCCGCTTGGGTCAGCCCCGCGTGTCGACGCATTCGCCGCACCGCGTGCCCTACGAAAATCTTCCGGTCGGCCATTCTGGTCTCCCCCCGGCCAGAAAGCTGGAGCATATGACAATTGTCAACTATTTACACAAATACCACAATATCCCTTGATCGAACCGACAAGGAGACGCCGATGCGCGGCGCTTTGCCGATATCCACGGTGAATTTGGGGTTATGCAGACAGCAAGAGGTGAAACACTGTAAAGGAGCCGACACGATGACCGAACCCGCCCGCAGCCGCGCCGTCTTCTCGACGGAGGATTTTACGCTGATGAAAGAGGCTGTCGCCGATTATATCAAGAAAATCGCCGATGACCCGAAGTCGTCCAAGTTCAGCAATCTCTATCATCGCCTCGGCCGGCTCGGCTGACCTGATCCCGAGTTCCTGGGGAGGAAGGATGCCCGTCGGAGCGTTTCCGGCGGGCATTTCCGTGTTACCTTCCCATTTCGTCCATGGAACGAACCGCTCGCCCGCGACATAACACTCGCAACAACGGGAGCGAGCATGGCGAATACCAAAGGCAGTTGGCGCGACGATATCGTCCTCTATGGCGCGCTGGCCGCGAACCTTGGAATCGGGGTGGCCAAGTTCGTGGCAGCAGCGATCACTGGATCGTCGTCGATGCTGACCGAGGGCTTCCACTCCTGCGTCGATAGCGGCAATCAGATCCTGCTGCTCTACGGCCAAAAGGCGGCGAAACGCCCACCTGACCATATTCACCCGTTCGGCTACGGCCGCGAACTCTATTTCTGGGCGTTTGTGGTGGCAATCCTCATTTTCGCGGTCGGCGCAGGCGTGTCGATCTATGAGGGCTTCGTCCACATCGCCAATCCCGAGCCGCTCCGCGACCCGTTGATCAACTACATCGTGCTCGGCTTCGCGTTCCTACTCGAGGGCGGATCATGGTTGCTAGCGTTGCGCGAGTTCGGCGCGGCCAAGGGCAATCGCGGTTGGTGGCAGGCAATACGACGTTCGAAAGACCCCGCTGCGTTCATCGTGCTATTCGAAGATTCGGCGGCGCTCGCCGGGCTGGCGGTAGCGGCGATCGGCGTGTGGGCGAGCCATCACTTCGCCGAACCGCGGGTTGACGGGATCGCCTCTATCGTAATCGGCTGCATCCTGACCTTGGTCGCTATCCTGCTCGCGCGAGAATCCAAGGGCTTGCTGATCGGTGAGCGCGCCGACCCCGACATTGTCGAAGCGGTGCGGAAAATCGTCGCCGCGCATCCGGCTATTGAGCGGGTTAACCATGTCCGCACGATCCATACCGCACCCGATTCAATCTTCGTGGCGATCAGCGCGGACTTCCGCGATGCGGTGACGATGGGCGAAGGCGAGACAATGATTGAGGCGATCGAAACTGAGCTGAAGACAAAGCTGCCGATGCTGTCATCGATTTACATCCGCCCGGAGAAGACCCGCGATGCGGCGATCCTCGCGCCAGTGACGGAATAACCATCCAAAGGCCAACTCTCCAGGATGTCCGCGGTCTCGTGCAGCGCCTGCGCTGTGCTGGCCGCCCAAAAGCCCTGTGTTCGCTGGGACAATGGGAACGTCGAGGCCTGACCCTTATAGGGGTTCGCCGATACCGCCGAGGCACTGGTTGCGATCCTTCTGCAGCGATCCTTCCGCTTTCGGTCAATAATCCTTTGAATAGCGCAGATTCAGCGCGGTCCCGTTCGACCCGCCGGTCTGGCTGAGGATGCTCAGCGCCTTGGACAAGGCGATCTCGAGTTGGGTGGCGGTGAAGCCCTTGGTATCGGTGATGATCTCGACATAAATGTTTTTGGCGATGTACTTGCCCGCCGCCACCGAGGTACCGCGGCCGGTGGCCTCGTCCGCGCCCAGTATCCGCAGTCGGTCGATTCCCGTCGCCGAACGCAGCTTGCCGAGCGGGTTGAGCCCGCCTCCACCAGAGCCGCGCAGCGAATTCAGCGCCGAGGCGAGTTGCAGCGCCTGGACCGGCGTCAGCGACGTCACCGGGCCGCCGAACAAGATCAGCGACAGGATTTCGTCCTGCGGCAGACTCGGCGTCGAGGTCAGCGTGATCTGCGGGTTCGCACCTGTGCCGGCGATATTGAGCGTCACGGCGGTCCCCGAGATCGTCGAGGTCGCCGTGATCGCCAGCGACGGATTCGACAGCTCGCCGCCGGTGAAGCGGATCACGCTCGACTGGTCGAGCGCGAAATTGCGCCCCGAGAAACTGTAGGTACCGCGCACCAACTCGACATTGCCGACGACCTGCGGCGTGGTTGAGGTGCCAGTGATACGCAGGTCCGCGCTCCATTCGCTCTCCAGCCCCATGCCGCTGACGAACAGGCGTTCGGGCGCGTGGACATGCAGGTCGAGCTTGAACAGGCTGGGCGCCGCGGCACTCGCTGCCGCGACCGCCTGCGCCTTGGTGGTGCCCTTGCGGCGAACGCCCTCCAGCTCAGCAACTTCGGCCGCGCCCTGACGAATGATCGCATAGCGCACCTCGGGCAGGGTCAGCGTGCCCGAGATCAGCCCTCCAGCCGTCTTACTGTTAGTCACCGCAATGTCCCCCGACACAGTCGCGCCGAGCGCATCGCTGCGCGCGAGCTGAGCATTGGCAAGCGTCGCATGCACGTCGATCGGGAAGCCCGAGTCCGCCGCGAAGCCGACGCTGCCCTTGGCGCTGATAGTCCCCTTGCCGGCGCGGCCCGAGAATTCCGACAACTCGAAGCGGTCATTGGTGAAGCGGCCGGTCACCCGGATCGCGCTGATCCGGGTGCCATAGGTCTCATTGTCATAAGCGAGCGCATTGGCACGGATGACGCCAGTCAACTGCGGACTGGAGAGCCGGCCGGAGAAATCGGCGGCGATGCCGATCGGCCCGGACATTTGCTGGTTGGCGATGCCGGCCATGCTCCACAATACGTCGGCAGGGCCATTGTAGCGGATGCCACCGCCGAGCGGCGCATTCTGCAGCGCCGCGAGCCAGGCGCCGCTACCGATCGGCTGCAGCCGGAGTTGCGCGCGGCCGATCACCGCGCCATCGCGGCGCAAGAGTGCGGCTAAAGTGCCCCCCTCGAGGCGCAGCGTACCCTGGGCGGCGATGTCCACCGGGGTAGACACCAAGGCGGCGCCCGAGCGGGTGAAACCGGCGATGTCGAGACGCAGATCGGCGCGCGGCATCGCGCTGCCGGTCTGGGCGAAGTCGAGCGATCCGGTCGCCTTGCCGCCGATACCCGCGCCCTCCGCAACGGTGTTGAGGATCGCAAGGTCGAAATTTTGAAAGCGCGCCTGTGCCTCCAGCACCGAACCATAGCGGCCGGCGATTCGCACCTGCCCCTGTGGCGCAACAATCGTGACCGGGGCGAGGGTATAGCCGCCGTGCGCGAGCCGTATCTCAGCAGACTGTGCAAGATGGAACGGCACGGTCCCGACTTGGCCCTGCGCCGCGACGCGATATAGGTCGGGCGAAAGCTGTGCGTTGGCAGCAAGCTGGAAGTTCGCGCCGCTCTGCCCGCTGGCGACGAGCTGCGCCGTGCCACGGCCACCGCGATAGTTGAGTTTCGCGCGTGCCGCCTGGAGGAAGAAGCTCCCCTGACGGACGCCCGCGAGTTGGACATCGGCGAGGATTTCCGGCGCTTTGGGATAGAGGGTCGCCGTCGCCTCGACGATCGCGCGGTCGATGACGAGCTGCGCTTGACCAGGAATACGCGCGCCATTGGCGCGAGCCGAAACCTGCACGCGCTGTACCTTGCCAGCCGCCGACAGCAAGATCATGCCGGTGATTCCGGAACCATTGGCGGCAAGCCGGCCGGTGAACGGACCGGCGGCACCCTGCTGCACCGTGCCGGCAAACACCACGCCTGCGAACAGCGCGCGGTGGATGTCGACGGTGAGCGGGCCGCGCCCGGTGCGGATCAAAATGTCGGCGTTGAACGGGCCATAAGGCGAACCGCCGCTGGCGGTTACCGCATAGCCCGCCGGCGTGCCCTGCACGACCGCAACCACATTGGTCAGTTGGATACCGACCTTGGGGCGCGCGGCACGCAGCTTGACCAACGGTCGTTCTACTGTGCCCGACACGTCGAGAGCGAGCGGGCCATATTGCGCCGAAGTGCCGGTTGCGACGAAGGCGATGTGGCCGTCGGGACGGTAGCTCCCCTGCCCCGCCAGTCGAAAGCGCGGCGCAGCAATCCGTAAATTGCGGATCACCGCCACTCCCTTGGGATCATAGCCGAGATCGCCATCGACCACGGTGCGCCCGCCAAGGAAATCGGCAGCGCTGGCGTTATCGATCCGCACACTGACCGCACCAAAATGTCCGGCGAGCCCGAAGCCGCCCGAGGGTACGGTAGCGAGATGGATGTCGGTGGTAAGGTTGATCACCCCCACGCCCTGAATGTGGTAATTGTTGATCCGCCCTTTGAGCGCGCCGCGATACAGCCCGCTCGACAGGTCAGCGATCACCACAGCGGTCGCATCGATCTGCGGCGAGCGAATGCGGAGATTGTCGGACAGCAACGTATCGCCGTTAAGCGCAAAATTGCCATCGATTGAGACGTTGGTCAGCAGCCCCCCTGCGGCCGCGTTCAGCCCGGTAACGCGCGCGATCCGCGCCGTGACGGGGACCATGATTTTGCCGGCGTTCACCTGCGCCTTGCCCTCGGCGTACAGCCCCTGCACCACCGTCGTGCCAAAGCCCACTGCGCCAGCGCTGATCTTGTAATCGACCAACGGCGTTGCAAACGCTCCGTCGAGCCGCAGCGACGCGCGCACGTCGCGGCCATTGAGGTTGGGTGCGATCGAGCCCGGAGCAAGCAATTGGGCATCGACCTGGAAGCCGCCGAACCGGCTGTTGCCGAGATCGAGCAGCCCGCTCGCCTTCACCGCTAACGCATGAGATGTGATCGACAGCCGCGTGTCGGCCTTGCGCTTGTCGAGCGTGGTAACAAGGTCGAACTCAAGCGCCGGCGCGGTCAGCCGCTCCACAGGGCCCGCCATCACCAGCCCGGGATGCAGCGGCCCGTTGACCGAAATCCTGCCATTTCGGGCCTGTACCGCCAGATCTGCGAGCGGCTGGCCGCCGAGCGTCGCCTTCGCCTTGCCGTTCCAGCTTGACCAGGCGCCACTGCCGCCGACATGCGCAACCAGCGGCTGGTGCAGTCCGGCCATGCCCGCGACAATCCCACCGCTCGGCGCGTTCAGCGTCGCGTCAAGGATTAACCGATCCTTGGCCGGCACGGCATCGAGCGTTAACGCCAGCCGGTCGCCTGCGTCGAGCGCAGCAGCCTTGGCAGCGAGCTGCGCGCGGCCATCAGCGATATGCACGCCACCGTCGAAGTTCATGATCCGACGGCTACCGGTCACCGGCGCGCCGAGCACGATCTTGTCGATCGTCAACTGGCCGATATCGATATCGATGTCGGGGAGCAGCGGTGCGTTGGGATCGGTCGGCGTCGGCTTGAGTGCCGGCATCCGGTCGAGCGTCACCAAGGCCGCATTCGCCGAGCGGATGTCGGCGTGGTTACGGATGAAGGCGAACGGCCGCCAGTCGAGCGCGACGCGCGGCGCAGTAGCGAACACGCCCTTGGGATCACTGATCTTCAGATCGCGAATCACGAGATTACCGTAAAGCGAACCGTCGAGTCCGCCGACCTCGAACTTCATCCCCGAGGCAGTCTGATAGCCCGAGAATTTATAGACCAAGAAGCGACGGCCCGGTCCGGTGTTGAGCGCGAACACGGCGATCACGGCAAACGTCAGCACCGCGGCGACCGCGATCGCGAGCCACTTCAGGATGCGCATCGGCAGCGAACGGTGCAGTGCGGCAGCTTCGGTCTCGTCCGACATCAAAAGGCTTGCCCGATCGAGATATAGACCGCGACCACCGACTCGCCCGGCCGCCGGCCGAGCGGGGTGGCGACATCGAGTCTCAATGGTCCAAAATTGGTGTAGAAGCGCCCGCCGATGCCGACGCCGTAACGCAGGTCGCTGAATTTGGGCAGGCTCGATTCGTATGACTGGCCAATGTCGAAGAACGGGACGACACCAAAATTGCCGAACCGATAGCGGGCTTCGATAGAACCCTCGACCAAACTGCGCCCCCCGACCGGCTCGCCGGTCGAATCGCGGGGCCCCAGTTCCTGATAACCGAAGCCGCGCACCGATCCGCCACCCCCCGCATACAGCCGTCGCGAAGGCGCAATGTCATCACGCGGCGCGCCGTCGATCGACGCCACCCGCACCCGTCCGGCGATCACCAGGCTGGTGCTCACCGGATAATATGTGCTGCCGTCGAACTGGCTGCGGATGTAGCGATAGTTTTGGCCCTGGGTCTGCTCGATCTCGGGGCTGATCCGGATCGACGCGCGATAGCCGCGGGTCGGGTCGAGCAGGCTGTTCGAGCTGTCATACGCAATCTGTCCGTTAATCCCGGCGATCGCGTAATTCTGATATGCCCGCGTGGCGATCGCCGGCTGATAGGTGTCTTCGCGCGTGCCGAGCAGCTCGAACCCATAAGCCCAGGTCCATTTCTTCTGCCACAAGGGCGTCGAGACCAACGACATTCGCCCGGTCAATCCGACAGTCAGCGCCTTATACGCGGCGATGTCCTCGCGGGTGGCGCTCAGCGCAAGCGAAACGGTCTTGTCGCGGCGACCGGCATTGGCGCGGCTGAAGGTCACCGCCCCGCCTTGCTCTTGGGTGCCAGCCGTGCCGCTGACGGTCAACGAGCCCTCAGGAACGAATAAATTGCGATGCGCCCAACTCGCATCAAGCCGGATGCCCTGGCCGGTCGAATAGCCGGCGGTAGTGGCCAAGCGGCGGTCTTTGCCGGCGTTCTGCGTCACCAGCAGGTCGACCATCTCGGTGCCGTCGGCCGCTTTCTGCCCCGTATCGCGCGGCTCGACCGCAACGCTGGCGAACAGCCCGGTTGCGACCAATGCCTCGCGCAAGTCATTGACCTTACGGCTATCATAGAGTTCGCCGGGCTTGAACCGCGACAATACGCCGACGTGCTTGGCGTCAAAGGCGAGCTTGCCGGTGGTCGAATAGGTGCCGAACGACGAACGCGCGCCTGGATCGATCGGCAGCGTGTAATTGCCAGCATGCACCGCGTCATCGAGTTCGATGTCGCGCGCGCCGACTTTGACAAAGGGATAACCGGCCTGCGGCAGTTTCAGCGCGACAGAGGCTTCCGACGCTTCGATCGCCGCGGCAACGATCGGATCGCCGATGTGCAAGGCAAGTGCCGCCAGCACCAGACCCGGCGGGCTGGTCTCGGCCCCGTCGATCACCACCGTGCCAAGCTTATACTGGGTGCCAGGCGAGGCGCTGATCGTCGCGGCGACACGCCCGGGCCGTCCGGCGACCGGCGCGACCAGCGATACGACCACGCCGTCATAATAGCCCTCGGACTTGAGCATCCGCAGCGCAAGCGCCTCGTCCTCGCGGGCGCGGGCGGAGATTACCGCGCCGTTCGCCGCCTTGCCGTCGCCTTTGTAGAGCGCGGACAGCGCATGGAACTGGCTCCCCAGACCGATTTTGTCGAGCCCCTCAACTTTCACCGAATAATGCAATTCGGGCACGGTGTCGGCAATCTCCGCCGCGGTGGCGGCGGGCGGCTCGACGTCAAAGCCGGCGAGCGGCACCAGCGGCTGACCAAGCGTCGGATCGGGCGCCGCAGGGGTCGCCTGGGGCGTAGTCGAAATGGCCGGTGCATCGATAGTCTCGAGCGGTGCCGACAGCGCGGGATCGATCGGTGGTAGCGCTTTGTCAAACTGCGAATCGGGCACGATCGGCCCGGCATCCGCTGGCGCGACGCGCTCGGCCCTGTCGGCGCGTTCGCGCGCCTGCTGCAACGGATCAGCAGTGCGTTGCGCGGCGGCGGGGTATGCACAGATACACGCGCCGGCCAACGCCATCGGAAACAGGATTGGCTTCAATGCAAGTTCCGAAACGGTTGCGAAATGAGGTAGTTGATGTTCCAATGCTAAAGGGATGAGACATTTTGTCTAGCCGTGTCGACGTACCGCGAAGCGTTTTACCTCCCGTGACACCATAACTACTTCAAGGCCGGTGGATTATCCGGTTACGGCGAACCGCAACGGGTGCCGGCCCGCACCGGACGTATCGAGTGCCATCGCGATCATGATTCGGGCCGAGTGGATCGCGCCGCGTAGCGCCGAGGACAAAGCGGCTCCTTCTGTGACCTCACCGTCCTCTAGCAAAGCCAACAGGCGACTTTCATTCTCTGGCGGCGCGGTGGCGGGCGCACACGCCTCGACCAAGGCGATAAGGCTGGCGAGCACCGGCGCCAATATGCCGCAGCGATAATCCTCGAGCGCAGTATAGACCGCGGGTAGTACGGGCCTGCCCGCGGCGCGGGCGTCGTAGCGCGCACGCACCGCGCTCAGGATCATCCGCCGTTCCGCCGGACCAGTGATAGTGTCGAACATCGTCGCGCGCCTTTCGAGGCCCCCCTCGAAGAGGATGGGCTAGGCTCAGAATGTTTCAGTCGTACGATCGGGCGCCAACGGTTCGTCCGATTTTCCGTGATCCTCACCCCGGCCACATCCCAGGCCCGCCGCGACAATTGCAGATACTTCTTTCAGCGACCGTTCATCCCTTCCCGCCTAAACCGTCGTCAGACTTCAAGGATTCGCGCTCCATGACCCTCAAATTGACTACTTCGGCGATACTCACCAGCGCGATGCTCGCCGCATCAAGCATCGCTGCGATGCCGGCCTCGGCGCAAAACTATCCTGCCACACCGTCCGATCGCAGCTACGACCAATCCGGCGGTCAAGCTTATGGCCAGTCCAACCAGTCCAGTAGCCAGGCATATGACCAGGCAGGTCCAGGGGGATATGTCGATCGCAGCACGCCTCCGGGTGGCGACGAAGCGCTTCCACCGCCGCCGGGCTATGACGGATCGCAGGCCCCCCCCCCGCCGCCGGGTTACCGCCCTGATCCGGCCTATGCTTCCGATCCAGTCCAGGACCGCCGCTACGAGGCATATGCCGAGGATTGGTCGCACCGGTATTGCGTGAAATCGCACAGCAATGCCGGCACAGGCGCCGTGATTGGCGGAATTTTCGGCGCGCTGCTCGGGTCAAGCGTCTCGGGTCGCCACGACCAAGGTGGTGGCGCACTGATCGGCGGGCTGGCAGGCGCCGCCGGCGGCGCCGCAATCGGCAGCACCAGCGCCAATGCGACCAGTCCGGGATGCCCGCCGGGCTTCGTCATCGCGCGCAACGCCCCACCCTTCGCTTATGCGGGCGAGGGCACGCCTTATTATTACGCGGCACCCGACTGGTATCGCCCGTGGTATTTCTACGAGGGCCGCTGGGCCTATCGCCCCTATCCCTACCATTCCTATTATTACCGCAGCTACGGCCACGGGCCGGGCGGTTATGGCCGCGGATATGGCGGCCGAGGATATGGCGGGCGCGGCCACTACTAACGGCGCGCACCTTTCCGCCCGGCCTAGCGCCGGGCAGAAGGGCCGTCGTGCTAAAGGCCCCGACCGAAGCAGAACAACGGCGATCTGGCAGAGTTTAGCTTTCCCAGCGCCCCGTTCCATATGAACCACAACAGCGCCTGGGTGATTGCGGTCAACGCGCCTGCATGCGATTCCGGCCGGGCAGCGACACTATTCGTCCGCCGCGCTATTATGCCGCTATGACATGCGTTCGAAAAATACCCGACGAGAAATACGTCATCATATAAGCGCAAATGGCCGAAATCGCAGATTTTCGCCGCCTGTTCGGAGCATCCGCAGTGCCTCCCGAACCCGGTAACGCATGGCTTCCATGGTCACGCTGATGCGACTGTGACCTCTGTCACGTCGTCGACAGCATCCTGGGCAATTGGTTCGCCCCCGGAACGGATCACGCCCCAAGCACGTTGAACGCGCGAAGACTTCCGGAGACGTTCATGCTGTTCACTAATCCCACCCAGATCATCGTGCTGGCGCTCGTGCTGGTGGTCGGATTCCTGTTTGGGCTGGCCAGCCATCCCGGCGGCAAGAAGTGGAAGCGTCTCTACCAAGAGGAAAAGGCGACCCATGCCCGCAACCGCGACCTCGCCGAGACCAAGGCGCGCGCCGACAGCAAGCGTATCACCGCGCTGGAACGGGCCAATGCCGATCTGGCGCGCGAACACGATACGCTGGTGGTTCGAGGCGCGGGATATGTGGCGCCGGTGGCGCTTGCTCCCCTCCCGGGCAGCAAGCGCTGGTTCGAATGGGGCAGCGCACGGACCTGATCCCGCCCCTGTCACTTCCGCGAAGCGGGGATGACAGGGTGCGGCTCAGACAGCACGCGCCTTCAACGCCGCCTGCGCCGCCGCGAGCCGCGCGATCGGCACGCGATACGGCGAGGCGCTGACATAATCGAGGCCGGCGGTCTCGCAGAAATCGATCGACGCCGGATCTCCACCATGCTCGCCGCAGATGCCGAGCTTGATGTTAGGCCGGGTCTTACGTCCGCGCTCCACTGCGATTTCGACCAGCTCGCCGACACCCTCGACATCGATCGAGACGAACGGGTCGCGGGCATAAATGCCCTTCTCGACATACACCCCTAGGAAGCGCGCGGCGTCGTCACGACTTACACCCAAAGTGGTCTGCGTCAGATCGTTGGTACCAAACGAAAAGAACTCGGCCTCGTTTGCGATCTCACCTGCCTTAAGCGCCGCGCGCGGCAGTTCGATCATCGTGCCGACCAAGTACTCGACGGTACTGCCGCGCTCGGCGAACACCGCCTGCGCGGCTTGGTCGACGACTACCTTCATCAACTCGAACTCGCGCGAAGTCGCGACCAGCGGGATCATGACCTCGGGAATTGGCGCGAGGCCCGACTTCTCGGCCACGTCGAGCGCGGCCTCGAAAATCGCGCGGGCCTGCATCTCGTAAATCTCGGGATAGGTTACGCCAAGCCGGCAGCCGCGGTGGCCGAGCATTGGGTTAAACTCGTGGAGTTCAGCCGCACGGCGTTTGAGGATGGCGATGTCCACACCCGCAGATGCGGCGACCTCAACAAAATCGGCTTCCTCATGCGGCAAGAACTCGTGCAGCGGCGGATCGAGCAAGCGGATCGTAACCGGTAATCCGGCCATTACCTCGAGGATTTCGGTGAAATCCTTGCGCTGCTCCGGCAGCAATTTCGCGAGCGCGTTGCGGCGACCTTCCTCGCTGTCGGCCAGGATCATCTCGCGGACGGCGCTGATCCGGCTGGCGTCGAAGAACATGTGCTCGGTACGGCACAGACCAATACCCTCAGCGCCGAATTCGCGCGCTACCTTGGCGTCGAGCGGCGTCTCGGCATTAGCGCGGACTTTCAACCGGCGAACACCGTCGGCCCAGACCATCAGCGTGGCGAAGTCGCCTGAAAGCTCGGGCTGCACCGTGGGCACTTCACCGAACATCACTTCGCCGGTCGAGCCGTCCAGCGTGATCGTATCCCCTTCGCCAATCTCGCGACCGTCGACGCGCATAATTTTGGCCTTGGCGTCGATCGAGATCGAGCCCGCGCCCGACACGCATGGACGGCCCATGCCGCGCGCCACGACAGCGGCATGGCTGGTCATCCCGCCGCGTGCGGTCAGGATGCCCTTAGCCGCGTGCATGCCGTGAATGTCTTCCGGCGAGGTCTCGGTGCGGACCAGGATCACCGCAGTGCCGTCGGCCGCGCGCTTCTCAGCGGTGTTGGCGTCGAACACGACCACGCCCGAAGCTGCACCCGGTGACGCGGGCAGGCCCTTAGTGAGCACGTCGCGTACCGCCTTGGGGTCGAGCGTCGGATGCAAGAGCTGGTCCAGCGCCGAAGCCTCAACCCTAGCGACAGCCTCTTCCTTGGTGATCAATCCTTCTTCGGCCATATCGACTGCGATCTTGAGCGCGGCCTTGGCAGTGCGCTTGCCCGAGCGTGTCTGTAGCATCCAGAGCTTGCCCTGTTGCACGGTGAACTCAATGTCCTGCATGTCACGGTAATGCGTCTCGAGCAGGTCGAATACTTTTGCCAACTCGGCATAGACGACCGGCATCGCCTCTTCCATCGACTCTGGCTTAGCGCCGGCAGCTTCACGCGACGCAAGCGTCAGATATTGTGGCGTGCGGATGCCGGCAACCACGTCTTCGCCCTGCGCGTTGATCAGGAACTCGCCGTAATATGCACGGTCACCCTTGGCGGGATCTCGGGTGAAGGCCACGCCGGTCGCCGAGGTGTCACCCATGTTGCCGAACACCATCGCCTGGATGTTGACCGCGGTGCCCCAGGCGGCGGGGATGTCGTTCAGACGGCGATACACCTTCGCCCGCTCCGACTGCCACGAGCCGAACACCGCGCCGACCGCCCCCCAGAGTTGGTCGTGGACGTCCTGCGGGAAGGGCTTGCCCCACTGCTGGTCGACCAAGCCCTTATATTCGCTCACCAGCGCCTTGAGGTCGTCGGCGGTGAGATCTGTGTCGAGGAAATAGCCGCGGTCTTCCTTGGCAATCTCCAGCGCTTCCTCAAACGCGCCGTGATCGAGTTCAAGCACCACGTCGGCATACATCTGTATGAAGCGGCGATAACTGTCCCAGGCAAAACGCGCGTCGCCGGAGGTAGCCGCGAGCCCCTCGACGGTCTGATCGTTGAGGCCGAGGTTTAGCACCGTGTCCATCATGCCCGGCATCGAGGCGCGCGCGCCGCTGCGGACCGAGACCAGCAACGGGTCAGTCGCGTCTCCGAACTTTTTGCCCGTCACGCCCTCGATATGGGTGAGGCCGGTGGCGACTTCGTCGCGAAGGCTCTGTGGAAACTGGCCGCCCTCGTCATAATAAACCGCGCAAAATTCAGTAGAGATGGTGAAGCCCGGGGGCACGGGCAGGCCGATCGACGCCATCTCGGCTAGGTTTGCGCCCTTGCCGCCGAGCAGGTTGCGGTCGCCTTTGCCGCCGTCCGAAACGCCGCCACCAAAGCGATACATATATTGCGTCATCGTCAGTCCCTATTCGCCAAATCGCACGGATGTTGGAAGAAAGTTTAGGAGTTAGGCTCGGAACGTATTTTGCACGGTCGCAGCCCAGCAATAAGTATTATGATCTTTTAAAACTCAACCATCGATTTTCGAGAAATCAGCCACCTCATGAACTGCCTCGCGGACGCGAGCGAGCAGGTTCAAGCGTGATTCCCGTTTAGCGGGTTCCGGATCGTTGACAGTTACGCTGTCAAAGAACGCATCGATCGGCGCGCGCAGGCTGGCGAGTGCCCCCATCGCGCCTTCAAAATCCTCATGCGCGACCGCTGCGGTGGCCCGAGGGGCTGCAGACTCGAGCGCGGCTATCAGAGCCGTTTCCGCTATTTCGGGCGTGTAGGACACCAGATCTCGGGAGGCCGCGACCGCCTCTCCCATCGCCCCAGCGAAAGCTGGGGTGGCGGGGGAGATAGTCGGAGCGGGATAGCCCTCCTTCTTCAGGATGTTCGCGGCGCGTTTGTACCCGGCGAGCAGGTTCGCGCCATCGGGAGTAGCGACGAACGCCTGCAGCGCGTGAACGCGGGCGAGCAGCCGGACGAGATCGTCCTCGCCGCCGAGCGCGAACACCGCGTCGATCAGATCATGGCGGACACCGGCTTCGCGTTGCTGGACTTTGAGGCGGTCGGCAAAGAAGTCGATCAAGCTCTGCCGAGCTTTGAGGAACGCCACGCTGCCCGTGATCGTTCGCGATGCGGTGAGAGCAGCAGACAAACGAAGGGGGAGCTTATTCGCCAAAACGATCGCGATAACGCCCAGCGCCGCCCGACGAAGAGCAAATGGATCTTTCGAACCAGTTGGCGCCATATCGAAAGCGAAAAACTCGATGAGTGTATCCAGCTTGTCCGCCAGACTCACCGCCACCGTTACCGGATCGGTGGGGACATCATCGCCCTGCCCAACCGGCTTATAATGATCGCGAATCGCGGCAGCGACCTGGGGGTCTTCGCCTTGCGCGGCGGCGTAATAGCCCCCCATCAGGCCCTGCAGTTCGGGAAATTCGCCCACCATGCCAGTGACGAGATCCGCCTTGGCGAGCCGCGCGGCACGTTCAGCGAGGTCAGCCAAAGTCTGCCTCTCCCCATTTATAAGGAAAGGGTCGCGAGGAGCGGCAGTATCGGCAGGCGAGGCCTGCGGCTGGCCAGCTTGGCTCTCTGCGGGCAAGCGGGGAGCAGGAGAAGCAGAAAGTATTCCCTCTTCCACCAGCCATCTCGCCAGCTTGGCCACCCGGTCTACCTTGTCGGCGACGGTACCTAGCTTTTCATGAAAAACGATTTTCTCCAGCTTTGGGCGGAGATCGTCGAGTTTCACCTTCAGATCGGTCTCATAGAAGAAACGCGCGTCGCTCAGCCTTGCGGCGAGCACTTTTCGATTGCCTTCAACGATCTTCTCACCGCCGTCGATCGCATCGATATTTGCAGTGCAGACGAAGGCGTTGGCGAGCTTGCCCGTATTATCGCGGCACACGAAATACTTCTGGTTCACGCGCGCGGTGAGCTGGATCACTTCGGGCGGTACATCGAGATACGCCGCGTCGAAGCGACCGAGCAGCGGCACCGGCCATTCGGTGAGCCCGGCGTTCTCGGTCAGTAGCCCCTCATCCCGGACCAGCACGAGACCAGCCTTGGTCGCAGCCATGGTCGCGCCAACCGCGATAATCTGGCGCCGCTCGTCCTGGTCGACGATCACATGGCAGGCGCGCAGCTTTTCGGCATAATCGTGTGCGCTACCAATCGTGATCGCGGCCGGGTGGTGGAAACGATGGCCGACGGTCGCGGCGCCCGAACGGATGCCGGCGATTTCGCACGAAACGATCTCCTTGCCGAGCAACGCCACGATCCCCTGCAGCGGACGCACCCAGCGAATCGATTCGGTGCTGGCCGACGCATCGCCCCAACGCATCGACTTGGGCCACGGGAACTCGCGGACGATCCCGGGTATCGCCTCAGCCAACACCGCGGCCGTCGCGCGGCCGGGCTTTTCGACCACCGCGAACAGAATGCCGTCACGGTCGACGAGTTGCTCGCGGGTCAGCCCGGTTTTCCGAAGAAAGCCTTCAAGCGCCTGCGGCGGCGCGGAGGCCTTGGGGCCCTTGATTTCCTCCGAGACCGCGGCGGTTTCCAGCGGAAGGTCTCGCGCAATCAGGACGAGGCGGCGTGGCGTTGACCAGGTCTGAATCGCTCCGGCGACGAGGCCCGACTTGCTGATCTCGGCGGCAAACAGTTTGGCCAGATCAGCGCGCGCGCGATCCTGCATCCGGGCGGGAATTTCTTCCGAGCGCAGCTCAAGCAAAAAATCGGTCACGCGAGCCCCCCTTCAGTGGATGAAGCCCCGTCACTTTGCGCCTTCGCGCCTGCCCGGAAAGAAAAAGAAGGCCTGTGGTCTGTGGCGCCTGGCATCACGCCGTCCATCCGTTCTTGTCCATCCACGCCTGGCAACTGCCTTTCGCGAGATCGCGGACTCGACCCATATACGCCTGACGTTCCGCCACCGAGATCACCCCGCGTGCCTGTAACAGGTTGAATACGTGGCTCGCCTTGATCGCCTGCTCGTAGGCGGGGATCGGCAGCTTTGCCGCCAGGCAATTTTCGCATTCAGCGGTGGCCTTGCGGAACAGGTCGAACAGCGCGTCGGTGTCTGCGACTTCGAAATTCCAGGTCGACTGCTCAATCTCGTTTTCGAGGAACACGTCGCCGTAGGTCACGCCGTGATCGTTATACGCGAGATCGTAGATGCTGTCCTTGTTCTGCAGATATAGCGCAAGGCGCTCGAGCCCATAGGTCAACTCGCCGGCGACCGGTTTGCAATCGAACCCGCCCATCTGCTGGAAATAGGTAAATTGGGTGACTTCCATCCCGTCGCACCACACTTCCCAGCCTAGCCCCCAGGCGCCGAGCGTAGGAGATTCCCAGTCATCCTCGACGAAGCGGATATCGTGGCGCGTGAAATCAATGCCGATTGCTGCAAGGCTGCCGAGATAAAGTTCCTGCAAATTCTCAGGACTCGGCTTCAGGATTACCTGATATTGGTAATAATGCTGGAGCCGATTGGGATTTTCACCGTAGCGGCCATCCGTCGGGCGACGGCATGGCTGGACAAACGCCGCATTCCACGCCTCCGGACCGAGCGCGCGCAAGGTAGTGGCGGTATGAAAAGTCCCCGCCCCCATCTCCATGTCATAAGGTTGCAAGATCAGGCAGCCGCGATCGCTCCAATAATCATGGAGCGTCAGGATCATGCGCTGGAAGCTGAGAGGTTGGGCGTTCACGGCCGCGCTTTGGCGGATGGACGACGGGGAATCAATGCTCTGCTTTAATACCGGGTGCGCTGCAGCACGATGGTTGCGCTCCCATTGCCCGGGATGCGCGTAGGATTTGCGTGGGCGCTCGACTCCGCTAGGGATATCGGATGCGAATTTTCCTCCATTCGATAGCCGTGCTCGCCTTGTGCCTGGCCGGCCCCGCCCTCGCCGGGACCGCCACCCCTGCCGTCTCCGCGCCGCAGCCCGATCCGGCGTTGTGGGTGGTCAAGGATCACGACACCACCATCTATCTGTTCGGCACCATCCATATCCTAAAGCCGGGAATGGACTGGTTCGATCCGGCGGTGAAGCGGGCGTTCGATTCTGCGGATACGCTGGCGCTGGAGATGGTGCAGCCGCCCGCGCCCCAGATGCAGGCGCTAGTGCTGCGCGAGGGGATGACTGCCGCCGGCGCTCCGACGCTGACCGAACGCGTGCCCGCCTCCAAACGCCAGGCCTATACAGCGGCACTGACCGGACTCGGCATGTCCGCCGCAGCATTCGACCGACTCAAGCCGTGGTTCGCGGCGACCAACCTTACCCTGCTGCCGCTGATGAAGCTGGGCTATGACCCGGCCAGTGGCGTCGAGGCAAAGCTGACTGCCGCCGCTGCGGCCGAGCACAAGCCGGTGATTGGCCTGGAGACCGCCGAGCAGCAGATTGGCTATCTCTCAAGCCTGTCAGAAACCGCGCAGATGTCGATGCTCACCAGCACGCTCGACGAGTTGCCCAAGATGCGTGAGTCGATCGAGGAAATGGTCGGTGACTGGGCAAAAGGCGATGCAGTGGGCTTGGCCAAAGTGATGAACGACGGACTCGACGATTCGCCGGAAACCGAAAAAGTGCTGCTTGCCGACCGCAACGCGCGCTGGGCGCAGTGGATCGAGACGCGAATGAAGACACCGGGAGTCGTGTTCATCGCGGTCGGCGCAGGGCATCTGGCAGGAACCCAGAGCGTACAGAGCGAGTTGGCCAAGCATGGCCTGGTGGCACAGCGGGTGCTGCACTGAGGGGGAACTCCATCCGCTCCGGGTTCGCCCCGAACTTATCGAAGGGCCGCTCTTCTTTCTCGCAGTTGATAACGACGACCCGTGCGTTGACGAGCTTGGCGCGAGCGGAGAGAGGTGGATGCGGGAAGCGACTCGTATGCCTCATACTCCCGCTCGTCCTCGCCGCCTGTAGTCAGTCTGAGACCCCCGCGCACCCGGCGCTGTGGCGTGCGACCAACGGCCCGGTAACCTTGTGGCTGCTCGGCACCATCCACCTACTCCCCAAGAACATCACTTGGCAGGGGCCGTTGATCGAGCGCGCGGTCGCTGAATCGGACGCGCTGGTGCTGGAAATTCCCGCCGGCGACGCCCCCAATGCGCAGACCACGAGCTTCCTGCGCTACGGTCGCGCAACAAATTTGCCACCGGTGCTCGACCGCGTCGCGCCCGAACGGCAAGCGGCCTTGCGGGACGCGATCGCCGCGTCGAACATGACCATCGCCACGCTCGACGGGCTCAAGAGTTGGGCAGCGGCCGCTTCGATCGGGGTGGGCGCGAGCCGGTCGGTCGGGGCGAGCGCCGCCAACGGGGTCGAGGCTGTGCTCGTTGGGCGCTTCGCCGGCCGGCCGCAGCAGGGGCTGGAGACACTCGAGTCACAGTTTGCGATGCTCGACGCGCTACCTGAACCGGCGCAGCGGCTGCTGCTCGACCAGGCGATCAGCGAAGCGACCGGCGCCAGACAGAGCTACCAGGCGACACTCAGCGCCTGGGCGACGGGGGATGTTGCGCGGATCGCCAAGGCGTCCGATGCGGATTTCGCGAAGGCACCGGAACTGGAGGCCGCGCTAGTCACCCGGCGGAACCGCCGCTGGGCGGACGCGCTCGCCGCCCGCGCGCCCGGTACCGCTTTAGTCGCGGTCGGCGCTGGACATATGGTGGGTCCGAATGCTCTGCCCGCCCTGCTCAATGCGCGCGGGTTTCGAGTGGCACGGGTACAATAGTCCCGTCATTTGCTTTTTTCGGCCACTTCCCCTAAGGCCGCGCGCTTCCGGTCATGGTCATCCCTGGAGGCGTGGTCGGGAAGTTTGAACCCCCATGTTATTCGGAGACCTCGCATGAGCGATACGCTTACGCTGGCAGCCGAGGCACGCGGACAGGTTGGCAAGGGAGCCTCCCGTCTGCTGCGTCGTCAAGGCCGCACCCCCGCCGTGATCTACGGCAACAACGAAGACCCGAGCTCGATCCATCTCGAGGAAAAGGCGCTGATGAAGGCGCTGATGACCGGCCACTTCATGAACTCGGTCGTGATGATCGAGACCAATGGCAAATCGATCCGCACGCTCCCCAAGGACGTGACCTTCGATCCGGTGACCGAGCGTCCGGTGCATGCCGATTTCCTGCGCATTTCCGAGCACGCCAAGGTGCACGTACAAGTGCCCGTGGTGTTCACCGACGAAGAGTTGAGCCCAGGCATCAAGCGCGGCGGCACGCTCAACGTCGTGCGCCATGAACTCGAGTTGGTAGTCGATGCGGCCGAGATTCCGGAAGAAATCACGATCTCGCTCAAGGGCGTGGAAATTGGCGATTCGATCCACATCTCTTCGATCAAGCTGCCCAAGGGCGCCGAAAGCGCTATCGACGATCGCGACTTTACCATCGCCACCGTCGTTGCGCCGTCGGCGTTGCGTTCGGCTGAGAGCGATGCCGATGAGGCCGCTGCCGCGAGCGCGTA
>Ga0233335_1000006_pt1 | contig 149476 bp, 132 predicted proteins | sample GEONDECOMP222_FD_180695 | JGI IMG/M metagenome (GOLD analysis project Ga0233335, IMG submission 180695) | Leaf litter microbial communities from Shasta-Trinity National Forest, California, United States - GEON-DECOMP-222 | ecosystem: Environmental > Terrestrial > Plant litter > Unclassified... | reverse complement strand
TCAACGGGAAAGTGCGGTCCGCCAGACTTGCAGGGGATCAAGACTTAGAGCACTTCGTCCTGCCCCAGATCGTGGTGATCGTCGACGAACTTGCCGATCTGATGATGACGGCGGGGAAAGAGGTGGAACTGCTAGTCCAGCGTCTCGCCCAGAAGGCACGCGCCGCAGGAATCCACCTGATTATGGCGACCCAGCATCCATCCGCCGAGGTGGTGACGAGCACTATCAAGGCCAGCCTGACTGCGCGGATCGCTTTTCGCGTGATGAACCACCACGCCTCTCGGACCATCATTGGCGAGGCTGGAGCGGAGCAGCTGCTCGGCAACGGCGAAATGCTTGTTGTCCTGCCGGGCGAGTCACCACTGCGCGTGCATGGGGCCTATGCCGACGATTCAGATTGTGAGGCGGTAGCTGACTATTGGCGGGCTCAGGGATTGCCCGACTACATCGCAGGGATAACATCGGATGCGGACCCTGATACCGCTGGCGAGGGCACAGAACCTTCACCGTACGACTTGGCCCGACAGCTAATTCTCGAAACCGGCAACGCTTCCACCTCTTGGCTCCAACGCCAACTTAAAGTCAGTTACAACACCGCCGCGCAGTTTATCGATCGGATGGAGAAAGAGGGCCTCGTGTCCCGTCCGGACCACGTTGGGCGACGCTCAGTCCTGAAGGGCGGTCCTTCCGTGAAGCCAGAGGCGGCTCCCCGTCGCGGCGGATGGTGGCAAAGGACGTTCGGCCAGTAACTAGGCCCGCAGTACAGCGTGTGGATATTTGGCTCCGAACGCATTTCTAGGTCAGGTGGGAGCGCAGTGGCTTCTGGAAGGGGAATAGAATGGGTCGAGCCCAATTTCCTACCCAAAGCGCCCCACGGAGGACCCAAACGGCGTCCCAGCCGGAAGGACGTTCGCGAGCCAGCTCCGGGTTTGCCTTGTGGAAGTGCCATAAAGAAGCTGGTGCCGCCTACAGGACTCGAACCTGTGACCCCCGCATTACGAATGCGATGCTCTACCAACTGAGCTAAGGCGGCTCCGCAGGCCGTGCAGCCCGTCGAGGGGGCGGCGCATAACAGCCCTCGGGCTCACTGACAAGCTACGGTATTGCAGCTCGCGCCTTTACGCGACGTTTACCACAGCGTGTGCAAACCCGGCGCTTCACCGGGCCCCTGCCCGTTCGAGGAAAGCGCATGGATACGGTTCGCGGGTTCGACGACCGGCTCGATTCGGAATATGACGACCCCCACGCTGGGGTCGCTGACAGCGGCCTGTCGCTGGGCGGCGACGAGCGGCGGATGCACGTCCGCGCCTATAACCACTGGGTCTCGCTGCTCCACGGCCGTCCATACCCGGGAATCGCCGATCTCGATCCCGGCAGCATCGCCGATTTCGGTGCGCACAGCGTGCTGCTCGATTTCACCGGCGGCATCGAGAATCCGGGAATCGCCTTCCTAGGCCGCGCGCTGCGCGAGGAATGCGGGCTTGATCTCAGTATCAAGCGAATCGCTGACGTTCCGGGCCGCTCCTTGCTGTCGCGGCTGACCGACCATTATCTGCAGATCATCGCCAATCGCGCACCCATCGGTTTCGAAGCCGAATTCGTCAACACCCGCGGCCGCACCACAATGTATCGCGGCATCCTGATGCCGTTCACCTCCGGAGAGACGATCGATTACATCTACGGCGTGATCAACTGGAAGGAATTGGTCGACGCCAGCACCCAGGCCGATCTCGACGCTGAACTCACCGCTGCCGTCCGCGCCGCACCGCGTGCGAGCGACCCCGCCACGATCTGGGCCGACGGCCCGAGTGGCGGATTCGACGAGCGGCCCGAACCCGACGCGCTCCCCGACGACGCTGCGCTGCCTGATCGCCTGGCCGATGCGCGCGACTGCGCCGCCGCCGCGATCGAGGGCGACGGCCGCAGCCGCGCCGCGCTCTACCGCGCGCTTGCCCGCGCACACGATTTCGGGATCGCTGCGGAAAGCGATCCAGTCGGCTATGCCGATATCCTAGAAGACGCGGGCATCGGCATGCAGGCGCGCGCACCGATGACGCCGGTGGTCAAGCTCGTGTTCGGCGCCGATTATGACAAAACCCGACTCACCGAATTCGCCTCCGTGCTCAGCCACGCCCGGCGCACCCGCGTGCCCACCGGCGGCTTAGGCGAAATGCTCGACCGCGCCGAGGGCGGGATCAAGGGCATCGTCGCCGCAGAGCGCCTCGCGCGCCGTCCCGCGGCCATACCGCGCGCAGAGCCCGCGGTGACGCTTGCCCGCCGACCTTCGCTCGGCAGCCTTACGATCGACACCGGAATTGCTCCCGGCGGCTACGTCGTACTGCTCGCTCGAGTCGGCGCCGAGGGCAACCTTGACGTCATCGCCGCGCTCGGCGACGACGCGCCGCTCACCGATCGGGTGATGACTCGAGCCGCCCGCTGATGCCTTCGTTCTTCGCTGCGGCGCAGCATCCCTTCGCACCTGCCACATGCCTTGAAAGCGTAATCAGCCGGGCGCAAAGCGGAAGGTGATGGCAAAGAAAGACGGCATTTCGCTCGCCGATGCGCTTACCGCACGGCTCGTCGAGGGCGCGCTTCCGGGCGAGCTCCATGGTTTCGGCACGGCCGAACGGCATGAGGCGGCAGCCTTCGTCGCCGCGCTCGCGCAGCAGCGCGACGCCGGCACCGCGGCACTGGCAATCGAGTCGATCGCCGGCGATGCGCACCGCCGCCAGATGCGGCTTGCGATCGTCAATGACGACATGCCGTTCCTGGTCGATTCGATCGCTGCCGCAATCGGCGCGCACGATATTGCGATCGACCGGATCATCCACCCCGTGCTGCGCGTGTCCCGCGACAAAAAGGGACTGCTGACGGGGATCGACTCGGGAACGCCCGAATCGATGATTTATATCGAAATGGAGCGCGCCGATGCAAAGATCCGTCGCGCGCTGACCGACGAACTTACTGCAACCCTGGCTCAAGTACGCAGCGCCGTCGCGGATTGGCCGAGTCTGCAGGAAGCGATGCGCGCCGATGCCAATGCGCTCGCAGGCGCCCCCGACTGTGCCGAGGGCGCCGCACTGCTGCGTTGGTTCGACAAGGGCTATCTGACGCTGCTCGCGCACGAACGCTGGGCGCACGACGGCAGCACTGCCGATTCCCGAGGCCTGGCCCGCGCCGAGCTCGACGTGCCGTTGCTGGCAGAGATATCGCGGGCGCTCGCGCTCGATTGGTTCGAGCAAGGCGGCGCTGCACCGCTACTGCTCAAGTCGAACTGCATATCGACCGTGCACCGCCGCGTGCCGCTCGACCTAGTGCTGGTTCCGATCCGCACGGGAAAGCGCGTCACCGGCCTGTCGATCCACGCCGGGCTGTGGACCAGCGCCGCGCTCAACGCCCCGGCTGAAACGGTGCCGGTGCTACGCGCGCGGCTCGCCGATCTCGAGTCCAAGTTCGGCTTCGACCCCAAGGGGCATACCGGCAAGGCGCTTGCCCATGCGCTAGGCGAGCTGCCGCACGATTTGACCACGGCCTTCACCGAGGGCGCGCTCGAGGAACTAGCGCTCACCGCTATGTCGCTGGCCGATCGGCCGCGGCCCAAATTGGTACTGATCCCAAGCCAGCTCGGCCGCCACCTGTTCGCCTTTGTCTGGCTGCCGCGCGACGATCTGACCACCGTGCGACGGGTGGCGATCGGCGAGTTGCTCGCCGAGGCGGCCAATGGCTCTGTTCTCAACTGGGCATTGGGGCAGGACGGCGCGGTCGCGCTGCTGCGCTACACGATCGACGTGCGCGGCGAAGGGCGGATGCCCGACGTGCCCGCGCTTGATGCCCGAATCGCGCGGATGGTGCGCGGCTGGGTACCGGCGGTGGAAGCGGCACTGGCCGACACGGTCGATGCGGCGCGCGCGACGCGATTGGCGCTGCGGTTCGCCGGCACCTTTCCGCAAGGCTATCGCGGGAGCAATTCGGCCGACGAAGCGGCGGCTGATATCCTCCGGCTGGCGACGCTCGACACGCCGGAGGACCGCTCGGTGCGCATCGATTCGAGCGCGTCGGGCACGCGACTGAAGATCTATCGGCTTGGCGGCGCGCTGCCGCTTTCGGATGCGGTGCCGGTGCTTGAGAATTTCGGCTTCCGGGTGATCGAGGAAGTGCCCACCGCACTGACTGACGAGGCGCGCGGCTTCGTCCACGATTTTCTGATTGAGGTGGCGGGGGCCGCGCTCCCTGTGGACACGCAGGTGCTCGAAGACGCGATTGCCGCGGTGCTTGCCGGGCGAGCCGAGAACGATGCGTTCAACCGGCTGATTGTCGACGTCGGCATGAAGCCGGTCGCGGTGGTGCTGTACCGCGCTTGGTTCCGCTATCTGCGGCAGGCGGGGCTGAGCTATGGGCTGGCGACCGTGGTCGATGCGCTACGCCGCGCGCCGAAAGTCGCCGCCGCGCTGGTCGAGCGGTTCGAGGCTGCGCACGATCCGGCCCGCCCGGATACTTCCACCGATGCCGCCGATCAGGCGATCGAGGCCGGCCTCAACGCCGTCTCGGCAATCGACGACGACCGTATCCTGCGCGCGATTCGCGGCGTGATCGCTGCGACCCTGCGCACCAATGCCTTCGCGCCCGCGTCGCGCGAAGCGCTCGCCTTCAAGATGGACAGCCACAAGGTGGGGGGCCTGCCCGCCCCGCTGCCGTGGCGCGAGATCTGGGTCTATTCCCCCCGCGTCGAGGGCATCCACCTGCGCGCCGGGCCGGTCGCTCGCGGCGGCTTGCGCTGGTCCGACCGGCGTGACGATTTCCGCACCGAAGTGCTGGGGCTGATGAAGGCCCAGCGCGTAAAAAATGCAGTGATCGTGCCGACCGGCGCCAAGGGCGGATTCTATCCCAAGCAGCTCCCCTCCCCGTCAAATCGCGATGCGTGGCTGGCCGAGGGCACCGAAACCTATCGGATCTTTATCCGTGCATTGCTGTCGCTGACCGACAATATCGTTGCCGGCGCGGTGGTCCATCCGACGGGTGTGGTGATCCATGACGGCGACGACCCCTATTTCGTGGTCGCCGCCGACAAGGGCACCGCCACTTTCTCCGACGTCGCCAATGCGATCGCGATCGACCGGAATTTCTGGCTGGGAGACGCCTTCGCTTCCGGCGGCTCGGTCGGCTATGACCATAAGGCGATGGGAATCACCGCCAAGGGCGCGTGGATCTCGGTCCAGCGTCACTTCGCCGAACGCGGGGTCGACGTGCAGACTCAACCGATCGCGGTGGTGGGTTGCGGCGACATGTCGGGCGACGTGTTCGGCAACGGCATGTTGCTGTCGCAGGCCCTGCTGTTGAAGGCTGCGTTCGACCATCGCCATATCTTCCTTGACCCCAGCCCCGATCCGGCAGCGAGTTGGGCGGAACGCGATCGGATGTTCGCGCTGCCCCGCTCGTCCTGGGCAGATTACGAAACAAAACTCATCTCCAAGGGCGGCGGCGTGTTTGCCCGCACCGACAAGACCATCAAGCTGTCGAAACAGGTCCAGGCGATGCTCGGCGTGACCGACGCCGAGCTGGAGCCGACCGCGCTGATCTCGGCGATCCTTAAAGCGCCGGTCGATCTGGTCTGGTTCGGCGGGATCGGCACCTATGTGAAGGCGGCGGCGGAGAATAACATTTCGGTCGGCGACCCCGCCAACGATCGACTGCGGGTGAACGCCGAGGAGTTACGCGCGATCGCGATCGGCGAGGGTGCCAATCTCGGCGTAACCCAGGCCGGGCGCATCGCCTTTGCTGCCCGCGGGGGCCGGATGAACACCGACTTCATCGACAATTCGGCCGGCGTCGATTGCTCGGACAATGAGGTGAACATCAAGATCGCGCTCAACCGCGAGATGATCGAGGGGCGCCTCGCCTACGCCAAACGCAACACCTTCCTGGCGAGCATGACCGATGACGTCGCGCACCTCGTGCTGGAGGACAACCGCCTCCAGACGCTTGCGCTGTCGATCATGGAAAATGACGGTGCACGGGCATTGCCGAGCTACGTTCGCGCGATCGAGATTTTCGAGAGCAGCGGCCGACTCGACCGGGCCGTGGAAGGACTCGCCAGCAATGGCGAGTTGCTGCGAAGGACGCAGGACGGTCGCGGCCTCACCCGTCCCGAACTAGCAGTGCTGCTCGCCACCGCCAAGCTCGCGTTGCAGGATGCGATCGAGCAGGGGGATCTCGGCGCCGACCCCGAACTCAAGCCGGACCTGCACGCGGCTTTTCCCTGCGCGATGCGGAAGAAGTTTACAGCCGCAATCGATGCGCACCAATTGCGCCCACAGATAGTCGCCACCAAGCTCGCCAATCGCATCGTCAATCGGCTGGGCGTGCTCCATCCGTTCGAACTGGCCGAAGAGGAAGGCGCGGCGATGTCCGACATCGCCGCGATGTTCGTCGCCGCCGAACGCCTGTTCGACCTCCCCGCGCTGTGGGCCGAGATCGAGACGACGGCGATGCCCGAACCCGCTCGCATCGAGCTGTTTGATGAGGTGGCGCTCGCCGCCCGGTCGCAGATCGCCGATCTGCTGCGGGTGTCGCGCCCGGGCGACGGGCCGGGCATAGTCCTCGGACGGCTGGCCAAGGGCGTCGCCGGATTGGACCGCAAGACCAAAGAACTGCTGCTCGAAGAAGCGCGTACGCAGAGCGATGGCATTACCGCCAAGCTGGAAGCGACCGGTGCGCCTTCCAAACTGGTCAACAAAGTAGTGCGGCTGTTCGAGCTCGACGGCGCTGTCGGACTCGCCGATCTGGGCCAGCGTCTCGAACTCGACGAGACCGTGCTGACCCGTGCTTTCACGCGGTTGGGGCAGGCGCTGGGGCTCGACTGGGCGCAGGCCAATGCCGCGCGGATCACCTCGGGCGATCCCTGGGAGCGGTTGTTGATCGCGGGCCTCGCGCGCGATTTCCAGCAACTGCGGCTTGATTGGCTCGGGCGGGCGGGCGCGGGTGACCCGCAGGCGGCTGTTGAGAGCTGGCTTGCCGGCAATGCCGGCCGCGTCGGCCAGTTCCAGGCGTTGATCGCGCGCGCACGACACGCCGCGGCGCCCAATGCCGCAATGCTCGCGCAGATCGCGGGACAGGCCCGGGTGCTGCTGGGCAGATAGGTCCACTCCGGCACGGAAGAAATTTCCCTCCTTCGCGTTTGCAATTGCGAATCGTTCGCGTTACCTGCGAACGATCACCCCGAGGGATTCGCCGCCACCCATGTCCACCCAGGCCGCGCGGCCCCGCCCCAAGCGCAAGACTTTCTGGCTCAAGCAGCTCCATACCTGGCATTGGATCAGCTCCGCGGTGAGCCTGGTCGGGCTGCTGCTTTTCGCCGTCACCGGCTTCACGCTGAACCACGCCGCCGACATCGAGGCCGGTCCCAAGGTCGTCAGCAAGTCGGAACAGCTGCCGCCGCCGCTGCTAAGAGAGATCGCTCCCGGCGGCCCCGATGTGAAGAAGCCGCTACCCCCGCCGGTCGCGCGCTGGGTCGAGGGAAATTTCCCCACGCATGCCGGCGGCATCGCGGAATGGACCGGCAGCGACGTTTATCTCCCCCTGCCTCGCCCCGGTGGCGACGGCTGGGTGTCGATCGACCGCAGCAGCGGCGCGGTCACCTCCGAATTCACCGATCGCGGCTGGATCAGCTACCTCAACGATCTGCACAAGGGCCGCAATTCAGGGGCGGCCTGGAAGTGGTTCATCGACGTTTTCGCCTTCGCGTGCCTGGTGTTCTCGCTAACCGGCCTGGTGCTGCTCTGGCTGCACGCCGCTAAGCGCCGGATCACCTGGCCGCTCGTCTTTCTCGGTCTCGCCATTCCGGCGGCGATCGCGATCTTCTTCATCCATTAAGGGGGCCTCCATGCAGCTTCGTCACCATATTCTGCTCACCGGCACCGCCGGCGTGCTCGCCGCCGCACCCGCAGGCGCGCAGACCATCGACCTGTCGATCGCGATCCCGCATTTGAGCGTCTCCGAATACCATCGTCCCTATGTGGCGGTGTGGATCGAGGGTGTCGGCATTCCGGCTAAGACGCTCTCGATCTGGTACGATGGCGCCAAGCCCAAAAATGAGGGCCGCAAGTGGCTGAACGAGGTCCGCCAGTGGTGGCGCGCGTCGGGCCGCACCCAGGAGTTCCTGGCCGACGGCGTGACCGGCGCGACCCGCGCGCCCGGCGTACAATCGCTGAGCTTTACCAACGGCAAGGGCCCGCTGGGGCCGCTCAAGCCCGGCCAATATACGCTGGTAGTCGAGGCCGCGCGCGAAGTCGGCGGCCGCGAGAGCGTCCGCCTGCCGTTCGCCTGGCCGCCCAAGCCGGGCGTGGTGAAAGCGGCCGGCGCCACCGAACTTGGTGCCGTCAGCGCTACCTTCAAGCGCTGACATTGCTATCGTCCGTTCGTTTCGAGTGGAGTCGACAAACCGCCACAATCGCCTGGCCCCGTTTCTCGACCAACGCCCGACCCGAACGGAGGTATTTGAACCGATAAAGGGACACAGCCATGACCGCTTTTCGCATGAAATTGCTCGCCACCGCGCTCGGCCTCTCCGCGATCGCCGCCCCGCTGCAGGCGCACCGCCTGTGGATCACGCCCTCGACCACCACCGTCTCGGGCGACGACGATTGGGTGACGTTCGACGGCGCGGTGTCGAACGACCTGTTCTACGCCGACCACCAGCCGCTGCGTGCCGAGCCCGTGGTCGTCCAGCCCGACGGCACCCCGGGCAAGGTTGAGAATTTTTCAATCGGTAAGTACCGCGCCACGTTCGATCTACACCTGATCCAGAAGGGCACGTACAAATTGGTCGTCCAGAGTGGCGGCGTCATGGGCAACTACAAGGTCGACGGCGTCGAGAAGCGGCTCCCGCGCGGCACCACCGCGGCACAACTTGTCACTGCCGTGCCCGCGGGTGCGACCGACGTGAAGCTCAGTGAGATGGTCAATCGGCTCGAAGTCTTTGTCACCTCGGGCAAGCCGACCGACACCGTGCTCAAACCGACCGGCCAGGGACTCGAGCTCGTGCCGGTCACCCACCCGGACGATCTCGTCTCCAGCGAGCCTGCGACATTCAAGTTCATCGCTGACGGCAAGCCCGCTGCCGGCGTGACCGTCACCGTTATCCCCGGCGGCGCGCGCTACCGGGCAACGGTCGGCGAGCTGACGTTCAAGACTGACGCCACTGGCTTGGTCGCGATCAAATGGCCATCGGCCGGGTTGTTCTGGGTCAACGCCACCGCCACCGCCCCCAGCACCGCCATCCCCAATGCCGAGAAGCGGATGGGCTACACGACCGTGGTCGAAGTGCTGAACCCGTGATCCAGGCCCGGATCGCGATCCCGCCAGAGGTCTCGCCTGAGGCTTTCCGACGGCGCGACCGGAACGCCAAGGTTGTCGCGCTCGCAGGCGCAACGATGGGAACGAGCTGGTCAGTCCGAATCGTTTCCCCGCATCCCCCGGCGCAGCTGCGCGCCGGGATCGACCGTGCACTGGACTGCGTGATCGCGCAGATGAGCACCTGGGAACAGGGCTCCGACATTTCCCGGTTCAACCGGACGCCGCTCGGTCAGTGGTGCACCCTGCCCGCAGACTTCGCTTATGTACTCGCCGCGGGACTCGCGGTGGCGCGCGCGAGCGACGGCGCGTTCGATCCGGCGGCCGGCGCGCTGGTTGACCTGTGGGGATTCGGGCCGGCCGGTGGTCGCACCGCGCCGCCCGAGGCGGCAGCACTCGCCGTGACCGCATCGGGCTGGCAGGCGATCGAGTGTGACGGCGCCCGTGCCCGCCGCGCCGTGGCGGTGCGACTCGATCTTTCCGGGATCGCCAAGGGCTTTGCGGTGGACGCGGTCGCACGGGTGCTGCGCGCGCTGGGCGCGGAGGATTTTCTGATCGAGATTGGCGGCGAGCTGCTCGGCGCCGGAGTAAAACCCGATGGGCAGCCTTGGTGGGTCGAGCTGGAGACCCCGCCCGATATGGTACCCGGCACCGCGCCGGCGCCGCTGCGGATCGCGCTGCACGGGTGCGCCGTCGCCAGTTCGGGCGACTATCGCCGCTTCTTCGAGCATGAAGGTCAGCGATACGCACATACCCTCGATCCCCGAACCCGCCGCCCCGTGACCAACGCCGTGGTCTCGGCGACCGTGGTGCATCCGAGCTGCATGATGGCCGATGCCTGGGCGACCGCGCTGACCGTATCAGGAGCAGACGCCGGCATGGCTCTGGCCGGGCGTGAAGGCCTGGCCGCACGGATGCTGCTCCGCGACGGATCTGAAATACTGTCATCGGCCTTGCAGGCGATGCTCGACTGAAGATCATACCGGCTTCAACGACAGACAGCGAAAGGGGCGGTGCAGCAGATGCGGCATCGCTCTTTTTGGGTCCGGTCTGACCCCGCCCCGCTCGCGTTCGACGAGCGGGGCGGGTCCGATCAGAACTTCAGCCCGATCGTGCCGAATACCGTGCGCCCTGCCGCGATCGTCGCGTAATGCGAGGCATAGGCCTGGGTGTAATAGATCTTGTTGGTCAGGTTCTGTGCGTTGACGCTGATCGCGACATTGTCGGTGAGCGCAAAGCGCGCCTGCGCGTCGAAGCGCCAATAAGATGGGATGCCGCGGGTCAGCACGGTCGTCGCCGGATTGACCGTCACCACGCCGGCCGCATTCTGGGTCGCGCTGCGATTGTCGGCATAGCCCCCAACCTGCTTGTCCATGTAATAGGCGCCGCCACCGAACGAGAAGCGCTTGGTCGCCTGATAGTTGGTGGAGATGGTGAAGCTGTTGCGCGCGGTCTGCGGCACTGCCTTGCCGGTGGTGACCGAGACCACCTGCACCGTCTTGGCAAGCTGCCCGCCCACCGCCGCCGCGGTCAGCACGGTGGACCCGCCATCGATGACTTTGGCGTCGAGGAAGGTATAGCCCCCGAACACCGTCCAACCGGGCAGGATCGTGCCGTTGGCAGTCAGCTCGACACCGCGGATACGGGTTTGGCCGAGGAAGCTCAGATTGCCGGAAGCGTCGGTGACGCGGGCATTCTGAATCTCGGTCTGGAATACCGCCAGCCCGAGCGCGAGCTTCTCATGCAGGAAATTGCCCTTGGCGCCGACCTCATATGATTTGGTCTTGGTGACCTTGAGCGCGTCGAGCAGCGCCTGGTTGAGGGCGGCGGTATTTGCGGTCGTCACGACCACAGAATTGCTCTCGCTGCCTTCCCCGAGCACGCTGTTGGGCGGCGTCGCCGAGGTGGCGTAGCTGGCATAGAGGCTGGTTTCCTTGGTCGGCTTGAACACCAGGCCGGCCTGCCAGTTGAACAGATTGTCGCTGCGCGAAAGCTGGACCGAGGTTCCGCCTGCCACGAACGGCGGGGTAACCGTGAACTTGAAGTGATCGTAGCGCGCGCCGAGATTCAGGATCAGCGACGGCAGCAGTGTGATCGAGTCGAATGCATAGGCCGCTTGGGTGGAAGCGTCGTTCTGCGTCTCGGTGTTGGGCGCGCCCTTCACGATCGGCGTGGTCACGTTCGAGGTGTCGCTGGTGTAGTTCGCCCACGGCGCGTTGTAGTTTGGCGTGAACAGGCTGGTGCAGTAATAACGTGAGACCGACGTAGTGTTGCAGCGCGGGGAGATCGTCGAGCCCGTCGCCAGCACATAGGCGCCCTTGCGGGTCTTCTCCCACGAAAATTCACTGCCGATCGCAAAGCTGTGTTCAATGCTGCCGGTGAGGAACTTGCCGCTCAGGTCGGTCTGGTCGACCAGGCTCTTGTCATAGCCGTAGCGGGTGTTGGCGCGTTCCCATACCAACCCGCCAGTGGTGACGTTAGCGCCGGTGTTGGTCGCGGTCGTGCCGTTGACGTTGCCGTTGCTGTCGTCGGGTAGCGTATAGATGTACGACTGGTCGCTGCGCGAGAAGCGCGCGGTGTTGCGCAGGGTCACGCTGCCGAAATCATGCTCGACCCGCACCGTCGCCTGCTGGCTCTTGGCGTCGCGGAAGTCGCGATCGGTGAGGCCGTAGAAATTGGAACGCTTGACGGTGCCGGTCTGCCCGCCAGAAGTGGTGATCGTGCCGACCGCCGGGGTGGTGAAGACGTTGCCGGCCGGCGCATTGCAGAGGGTCGCCGAGCAGACATAGCGATAGGGGATACCGCTGTCGGGCAGCTCATGGCTTTCCATGTAATAATAGCCGACGGTCAGCCGGGTCGGCGTGCCGAGTCCCACCGTGAGACTGGGCGCGAAACCCCAGCGGCGCTGGTAGATCGCGTCGCGGTCGACCACGTTCTGATCGTGCCACAGGCCCTCGACGCGCATTGCGACAGTGGGACTGATCTGCGCGTTCACGTCGCCGGTGATGCGCTTGTAATTGCCATTGCCATAGCTGCCGTTGAGCGAGCCATAGGTGCCCAGCGTCGGCCACTTGGACAGGATATTGATCGTGCCACCGGCGCTGCCGCGGCCGCCCAGCGTCGAATCCGAGCCGCGTACGATCTCGATTGAGTCAATCGCAAACACTTCGCGGTTCTGCGAGCCGAGATCGCGCACCCCGTCGACATAGATACTGCCCTGGCTGTCGAAGCCACGGATGAACGGGCGGTCGCCGATCGGATTGCCGCCCTCGGCCGCGCCGAAGGTGATGCCGGGCACGGTACGCAGGGCGTCCTGCAGGCTGGCCGAGCCGGTCTGCTCAATCACGCTTTTGTCGAGTACAATGATCGACTTGGGCGTGTTGAGGAGCGGCGCGACCTGCTTAGGATCGTGATTCTTGGCGCCGCGCACCAGCACGTCGTCGGTCTGCTCGTCGGCAGCGTCCGTTTTGTCGGCTGCAAAGGCGGGGGCAGAGGCGATGAAGCCTACGCAGGACAGCGCTAGGAAAGCAGGCGTAGTGCGAACGGCCCGAGAGACTGAACGAGACATGAAGAAACCCCTTTGATTATGAGGCTCCGCTATTGAGAGTCGTTCGCACTGTCAACGCTATTGAGAGTGATTTTCACTCAGGGTGATTGAAAAACCGAGATATTCGGTTGCAGCTAGCCCGAACAGCCAGCTGCGGATCGCGCTCGCGAGGTTCGGCGGATCGGCCGCTGAAATGCGGGCGACGTCGATTTGCGCGACGAGGGCACTCAGCGGCAGGGCGCGCGCGCGCGCCGCCTCCTCCAGCGCCCGCCAGAAGGCCGGCTCAAGGCTGATCGAAGTCTGGTGGCCCGCGATAGTGATCGAGCGCTTGACCGGCCCCACGAACCCGCCAGGCGGCGGATTCACGGTCACCGCTTGGCGTCGAACAGGGCTGCGAGCTGCTCGATGATCGTGCCGCCCAATTGGTCGGCATCCATGATCGTTACCGCCTTTTGATAATAACGGGTCACGTCGTGACCGATTCCAATCGCCACCAGTTCAACCGGCGACTTGGTCTCAATCCAGCCGATCACCTGGCGCAGATGCCGCTCCAGATAGGTTCCCGAGTTCACCGACAGCGTCGAATCGTCGACCGGTGCTCCGTCCGAGATCACCATAAGGATCTTGCGATCCTCGGAGCGCCCGATCAGCCGCGAATGCGCCCAGAGCAGCGCCTCACCGTCGATATTCTCTTTCAGTAGCCCCTCGCGCATCATCAGTCCGAGCGACGTCTTGGCGCGCCGCCACGGTTCGTCGGCCTGCTTGTAGACGATATGGCGGATGTCGTTGAGCCGCCCCGGCTGCGGCGGGCGGCCCGCGGCCAGCCAAGTCTCGCGGCTCTGCCCGCCCTTCCAGGCGCGGGTGGTGAAGCCGAGGATCTCGGTCTTGACCCCGCAACGCTCGAGCGTGCGAGCAAGGATGTCGGCGCTGATCGCTGCAATCGAGATCGGGCGACCGCGCATCGAACCGGAATTGTCGATCAGCAAGGTGACGACCGTGTCTTTGAACTCGGTCTCCCGCTCGATCTTGTAGCTGAGCGAGCGCGTGGGATCGATCACGATCCGCGCCAGCCGGGCTGCATCAAGCATCCCCTCTTCCTGGTCGAAATCCCACGAGCGCGCCTGCTGCGCCATCAACCGGCGCTGGAGGCGATTGGCGAGTTTGGAGACCGCGCTCTGCAAGGTGACCAACTGCTGATCGAGATAGGAGCGCAGCCGAACAAGCTCGTCGGCGTCGCACAATTCGGTGGCGGCGACCACCTCGTCATAGGCAGTCGTCCACGGCTTATATTCGAAGTGCGGCGGCAGGTCCCCCATCGGCCGATTAGGACGGACGGGGAGCATCCCTTCCTCACCCTCGTCACCGGGCTCGCCCTCGGCATCCTCGAAGTCGTCGTCGGACTGTTCGCTCTGCTCATTTTCCTCGGTCTCGGCATCGCTCTGCTCGCCGCGCGCCTCGATCTCGCTCGAGCCGTCCTCGCCTTCACTATCACCGTCCTCGCCGTCTTCCTGCTCCTGCTCGTCAGTGCCCTCGTCCTCCGAGCCGCCTTCCTCGCTGTCCTCGGGGAGCAACTCGCCCTCAACCAACTCGAGATCCTGCAGCACTTTGCGCGCGAGCCCCTGGAATGCGGCCTGGTCATCGATCGCAAGTCCCAGTGCGTCGAGATCGCTGCCCGCCTTCTCCTCGATCCAGTCGCGTACCAACGCGAGCCCGGGCGCAGCCACCGCCGGCGGCAGTTGCCCAGTGAGCCGCTCGCGCACCATCAGCGCAAGCGCCGTCGACAGCGGCACCTCGTCCTTGTTGCGCGCGCGGGTGATCGGATCAGCGCGCAGTTTTCCATCGAGCGCGGTGGCGAGGTTGTTCGAAATCCCCGTATAGCCGCGCGACCCGAGCGCCTCGACCCGCGCATTCTCGACTGCATCAAACACGGCACGTGCCACTGCTTCGCCTGGTGCATGGCGGGCGTGGAGGGCACTATCATGATGCTTGAGCCGCAACGCGAAGCCATCGGCATAGCCGCGCGCCTCCGCCACCTGCTCAGGGGGCAATGCGCGCGCCGGCATCGGCACCTTGATGTGCTTGCCCGACTGCAGCGGCGCGTCCGCAGTGAAGGCGAGTTCTACCTCAGGCTCGTCGGCCAGCGCGCGGGCGGCCCCGCCGAGCACGGACTTGAAGCGGTCGAGGGGCGTTTCGGTGGTCATTACCAGAGTACCTTACAGCCGAATCCGGCAATTTCCTTGTCGCGGGTTACCACGGTCATATTCTCGATCAGTGCCTATGCCGCGACGATACGATCGAAAGGGTCGCTATGGCCACCGGGAAGCGTGCCAGCCAGTAGCCGTGATGCGTTCCGATCGCGCGTTCGCCAAAGCCGTTGCATTTCATGAGCGGAGCGTAATTGTCATTGGAATCGCCCAGATTGGGAAGCTTGCCGAGCCGCTACTGTACGCATTTTCAAGCGCTGCGGCGGCGCTGACAAAGATTGCCTGCTGCTGCGTCTCGAGGATATCGGGCGCCGTGCTCCCCCAGTTTCGGCAGGTCGCTCCACCGTCACACAGCATGTGCATGTCAAGCCGGCACCGCGCACAGTCCGTATTTTCGCGCGGCTTACCTCCCGACAGCTCCAGTTCCTCCTCCAGCATCGTATCGAACGAGACCGAATCGGGAATATCCCCGCGAGCGGCCTCCCTCCGGGCGTGCGCCCCTGCGCCTCCGGCAGGTCATACAGCAGCAGCTTTGCAAAGAGTTTGCCCCCCCCGCGGCGAGGATGATCTCCTCGCCGACGTAGGCGCGATCGGGCCGCTCGGAGAAATGCGCCTGCTCATCGTGGACGCTCCCCATCTGGAATGGGTCCGTTTCCGCCATCACCGCCCTCCCGTGGACCAAGGCAGGTTAGTCCGCTGCCCCGGCGCGTGCAGATTGCGCGCGCCTCACCCCTTACCGACCACGCTCTCGGGCAAATCCTTGCCGAACACGCGCTGATAGTATTCCGCCACCAGCGGCCGCTCGGCCTCGTCGCACTTGTTGAGGAAGCTCAATCGGAACGCGAAGCCGACGTCGCCGAAGATCAGCGTGTTCTGCGCCCAGGTTATCACCGTCCGCGGGCTCATGACCGTCGAGATGTCGCCGTTGATGAAGCCGCGGCGGGTGAGGTCGGCGACGCGCACCATATGGTCAACCTGCTGCTTGCCGTCGGGCTTGTCATATTCGCCCGACTTGGCGAGCACGATCTGCGCCTCGACCGCCGCCGGCAGATAGTTGAGCGTCACAACAATGTTCCAGCGGTCCATCTGGCCCTGGTTGATCTGCTGCGTGCCATGATAGAGCCCACTCGTGTCGCCCAGGCCGATCGTATTGGCGGTGGCGAACAGGCGGAACCACGGGTTCGGGCGGATCACGCGATTCTGGTCGAGCAGGGTAAGTTTCCCTTCCGTCTCCAGCACGCGCTGGATCACGAACATCACATCGGGCCGGCCCGCGTCATATTCGTCGAACACCAAAGCGGTCGGCGTCTGCAGTGCCCAAGGGAGCAGGCCCTCCTTGAACTCGGTGACCTGCTGGCCGTCCTTGAGCACGATCGCATCGCGACCGATCAGGTCAATGCGGCTGATGTGCGCGTCGAGGTTGATCCGGATACATGGCCATTTCAGACGTGCGGCGACTTGCTCGATATGGGTCGACTTGCCGGTGCCGTGATAGCCCTGGACCATCACCCGGCGATTGTGGGCGAATCCTGCGAGGATAGCGAGCGTGGTATCCGGATCAAACACATAGCTCGGGTCGAGATCGGGCACGCGCTCGTCGGCCTCGCTGAACGCAGGACATTCCATGTCGCTGTCGATCCCGAACATTTCCCGGACGTTCACGACCTTGTCGGGAGCGTCGAGGATTGTGGTTTCGCGGCTGTCGGGCTGGGTATTCGGGATGTCGGTCATGATGAACTCTATCGGCCTTTTGCGGACACCCCTAGCCCCTAGGGTCTCGCGAAGTCGAGACCCGGAACAGGAATTGCTGCCGGTTGTGTTTCGCGGTCGCCCGGATAAACTCCCGGGGCCCGGATTCGCCCCATAGCGGCCGTCAGGAGAGCGAGATGTCCAAAGGTAGCTTCATCTGGTATGAACTCGTGACCAGCGACCCGGCGGCCGCTGCCGATTTCTACAAAAGCGTTGTCGGCTGGCACGCGCACGGCTTTGACGGACCGGTTGCCGATTATACCCTGTTCGATGCACCCGACGGCCTGGGCGTCGCCGGAATGATGCAGCTTCCGCCGGAAGCACCAATGAAACCAGGCTGGTTCGGCTATATCGGGGTGGAGGACGTGGACGCCGTCGCCGCGCAGGCCGAGCAGATGGGCGCCGCGCTGCACATGCCGCCCGAGGACATTCCCGGTGTCGGCCGTTTTGCAATGCTGGCCGACCGTCAGGGCGTGGCCTTCTACATCATGCGTGGCGATAGCCCCGAGGGCAGTCATTCCTTCGCCCCCCGCACGCCCGGCCATATCGGCTGGAACGAACTCCACACGACACACTGGCAGGATGCTTTCGAATTTTACCGCGGCCTGTTCGGTTGGGTTCCCGGACACGAAATGGACATGGGGCCAATGGGCAAATACGCGCTGTTTCAGATCGGCGACGTGGACGCCGGGGCGATCTTCAACAGCCCGGCTCCCATCCCTGCCTGGCTCTATTATTTCAATGTCGCCGACCTCGCTGCCGCCGCCGAGCGGGTAAAGGCCAATGGCGGCACCATTCTGCAAGGGCCGATCGACGTCCCCGACGGCCAGTGCATCGTCCAGGCGCAAGACCCGCAAGGCGCTTTGTTTGCGCTTGTCGGGCCGGGACCGGGCGCTTGACCCATAACCTGTCGATCATCCGCCTGATCGACGCGCCGCGCGCGGCGGTGTGGCGCGCCTTCACCGACCATCTGACCGAATGGTGGTGCCCGAGGCCTTGGACGACCGAGATCGTCGAGTTCGACCTGCGCGCCGGCGGGCGATCCGCGATGATTATGCGCGGCCCTTCCGGTGAGGAATCGGCGATGGAAGGCGTGTTTCTCGAAGTAGTCCCGGCCGAGCGCGTGGTGTTCACCGACGCTTTCACCGCCGGCTGGAATCCCCAGGGGCCGTTCATGGTCGGCAGTTTCGAGTTCACCGATGAGGGCGGCGCCACCCGCTATACCGCCATCGCCCGTCACTGGACCGCCGAGGCGATGCAGCAGCACGAGGCGATGGGTTTTGCGGAAGGCTGGGGCACAGTTGCCGACCAGCTCGGGGAGGTTGCCCGGCGAATCAGCTAAACGCCCGCGACCCTTTCAGCAATTGATAGGCCGCGATCACTTCCTGTAGCGCGCGCTCCTGGGTGCGGTCGCCGCCGTTACGGTCGGGATGAAAGCGTCGGACCAGTTCGGAATATTTTTTGCGAAGGCCGGTCCGATCGACATCGATCTCCAGGCCGAGAGTCTTGAGCGCGCGGCGGTCCTCGCCCGACAGCGCCTTTCCGTCCCTTCGCTCGACCTCCACCGGCCGGCGGAAGCGTGCGGAAATCGCGTCGAGCGGATCGGAGAAATCCGCCCATTTCGGCGGGCGGTCCGCGCCGCCATTGCCGGTGAAAGCGCGCGTCTCGCGCTCCCAGCCGCCGAAAGGCTTTTGCGCATCATGAATCTCGTCGGGACTCATGCCGGAGAAAAAATTATACCCGGCGTTGAACGCGCGCACATGCTCGAGGCACAATAGCCGGTACGGACGCGGCCGATCGCCCACTGCCCACTCGTCGCCGCGATAAGGGGCGCGAAATTCGCCGGGCGCCACGCAGCCAGGCTCTGCGCAAACCGCCTCGATTCCTTCGACCCGCCCGTGAAACCGGGCGTTCGGCCTATCCTTCTTCTCAACCAAGATGCGCCACCGGTTCCCCACGCGAAAACAATCGGCCTATATAGGGGCCATGAACGACATCGCCACCGGGCCACTGGCCTCCGAACTCGCCGCCCGCCTTACCCAGGCGCTGGCCCCTACGCATCTCGCCGTCAGTAACGACAGCGCGCAGCACAGCGGGCACATGGGCGACGACGGATCGGGCGAATCGCATTTCTCGGTCGAGATCGAAAGCGCCGCTTTCGCCGGGCTCAACCGCGTGTCGCGCCAGCGGCTCGTCAACCAGGCGCTCGGCCATATGCTTGAGGGGCGCATCCACGCCCTGTCGCTTAAGACCCGCGCGCCGGGAGAAAATGCATGATGCAGCTCTGGTACTGGCCAACCATCCAGGGCCGCGGAGAATTCATCCGACTCGCGCTCGAAGCCGCCGGGCTGCTCTACGAAGATTGCGCGCGCAAGGCGGGCGAGGAGGGGTTGATGGCAGACCTGGCGAGCCGCGGGCCGACCGGCCCATTCGCCCCGCCCTATCTCGACACGGGCAAAAAGGTAATCGCGCAGGTCGCCAATATCCTACTCTATCTGGGCGACACCCACGATCTTGCGCCGGCGACACAGCGCTATTGGCTGAACCAGCTGCAACTCACCGTCGCCGACCTGGTGGTCGAGGTGCACAACGTCCACCATCCGATCGACCCAATGGCCTATTACGAGGACCAAAAGCCTGAGGCGCTGCGCTACGCCGAGCAGTTCCGCGCCAACCGGCTCCCCAAATTTCTCGGTCATTTCGAAGCTGCCGCCACGGCCCATCCCGGCGACTGGCTGACCGGCAAGCGTTGGAGCTATGCCGACACCTCGCTATTCCAGGTGATCGAGGGGCTACGCTACATGTTCCCTAAGCGCATGGCAGCGCTCAAGGGCGAGTATCCTGCGCTCAACCTGCTGCACGGCAAGGTTGCAGCGCTTCCCGGCATCGCCGCCTATTTGAAAAGCGATCGCCGCCTGCCTTTCAGCACCGAAGGCATCTTTCGCCACTATCCCGAGCTCGACGCCGCATGAGAGCCGCCCGCCCTGCCGCGCGGATTCTGCTCGTCGACGGGCAGGCGCGGGTGTTACTGTTCCGCTTCACCCCCGATGACCGGCCGCCCCTGTGGTGCACGCCCGGTGGCGCGGTCGATCCAGGCGAGAGTTATCCGGCAGCGGCGCGACGCGAGCTGTGGGAAGAGGTCGGCATCAACGTGGACTGCGGTCCTGAAGTCGCGCAGCGTACGATCGATTTCCTCACCTTCGAAGGGGTCGAGGTCACCGCCGACGAACGCTATTTTCGGATCGATGTGGATGCGTGCGAGGTGGCGCCGGGCGCACTCACCCCCGGGGAACAGCGACTGCTGACCGGCCACCGCTGGTTCACCCGTGCGGAAATCACGGACCACGACGAAGTGATCTATCCCGCCGACCTGATCCCCTTGCTCGACGCCACGGAACCCAGCCATGCTTGATGATCTTGTCCTCCAAACGATCCTGCCCGTCACCCACGATCTCGGCGGGTTCAAGGTCCATCGCACTCTGCCCAACAAGGGGCGGACGATGGTCGGGCCGTTCATCTTCTACGACCAGATGGGACCGGCGCACCTCGCGGTCGGCGCCGGGATCGACGTGCGGCCGCATCCGCACATCAACCTGGCCACCGTCACCTATCTGTTCGCGGGCGCGATCGACCATCGTGATTCACTGGGCACACTGGCGACGATCGAGGCCGGCGCGGTCAATCTGATGACCGCCGGGCACGGCATTGTCCATTCCGAGCGCTCGCCCAGCGCCGAGCGCGCGATCGGCCCCGAACTCTCGGGAATCCAGACCTGGCTCGCGCTGCCCGAGGCAGTCGAGGAAATCGCGCCCGCCTTCGAGCATGTCGAGAAGGCCGCACTGCCGGCGATCGACGGTGCCGGTGCAACGGCGCGGATCATCATGGGGAGTCTCTGGGGCGAGACCGCGCCGACCACGACGTACGCGAGCACGATCTACGCCGACATCGCGCTGGCACCTGGCGGGAGCATTCCAATCGACCCCGAGGCTGACGAGCGCGCGCTCTACGTCGCGGTCGGCGACGCAACGCTCGACGGGCTGCCGCTCGAACCGATGACGCTCTACGTGCTGCGTCCGGGCGCCCGTGCGACCTTGCGTTCGGCGAGCGGCGGACGGGTGATGCTGTGTGGTGGCGAAGCCTTCGCTTCTCCTCGCCACGTATGGTGGAACTTCGTCTCCTCCTCGCGCGACCGCATCAATGAGGCCAAGCATGACTGGAAGGCGGGGCGCTTCCCGACCATCCCCGGTGACGACAAGGAATTCATTCCGATCCCGGAAGTGCCGCTGACGGTGAGCTATCCGTGACGATGCGGCCTAACCTGCCCCGTCATCTCGGCGAAAGCTGGGATTTCATGAAGTAAGGGTCCATCCGACGTCTTGGCAACCACCGTTCGCTGGAGTGACGACTCGAAAGGATCCTAGGCATGAACGACCTCCAACGCATCGATCTCCCCACCGGCGTCTCGCTCGATGTCGCCGTCGCCGGGGATCCCGCCGCGCCTCCGGTGATTCTGCTCCATGGCTTTCCCGAATCACACCGTGCGTGGCGCCATCAGATTCCTGATCTCGCGCGCGATCATTTCGTCCTCGCCCCCGACCAGCGCGGCTTTGCACGTTCCTCCAAACCGCCTGAGGTCAGCGACTACACCCCCGACAAGATCCTCGCCGACCTGATCGCGCTCGCCGACCATTTCGGCCTGACCAAATTCACGCTGGCGGGTCACGACTGGGGCGGCGCAATCGCCTGGATGGCCGCGCTCACCCGGCCGGATCGCGTCGCGCGGCTGATCATCGTCAACGCGCCTCACCCGTTCGTCTTCCAGAAAGCCATCTTCGACGATCCCGCGCAGCGCCAGGCAAGCCAGTATATCCGCAGCTTCCGCGATACCCGGATCGACCGGGGACTGATCGGCGCCGGCCTGGAGAAATTCCTGGGAAGCACCTTCGCCCAGCATGTGACTGAGGCGATCGCCGGGCCGGACAAGGCCGCCTATCTTGACGAATGGGCACAGCCCGGCGCGATGACCGCGATGCTCAATTGGTATCGCGCGAGTGCCATCGTGGTGCCGGCAATGGACGAGGACCCGCCACGCCCCGGCTTCCTTTCCATCCCCTTCCCGCCGGTGACCCAGCCGACCCTGGTGATCTGGGGGACAGGCGACAAGGCGCTGCTGCCGAGCCAGATCGAGGGGTTGCCGGCGTTGGTGCCCGACCTGACGATCGTACGGATCGAGGGCGCCGGGCATTTCGTGCCGTGGGAAAGGCCGGAGGCCGTGACGGCGGCGATACGGGAATGGCTCTCCTAAGTCAGAGCCCCTCCACCCAGCTACCATGCGCCTGGGCATGTGCCACCTTGGCCTCTGCCCCACCCGGCCAGCTCTTTACCCACACCTCTTGCCGCGCCAGATCGCGGTCCGGTTCCATCCGCACCCAGGCGAGCGGACGCCCGGCCGTCGCTCGTGCCCCCGCCGCCGTCATCGCAGCCGCGATTCGGCCCTGCCGCTCGGCTCCCAGATATTGCCACACCACCGAGTGCATCAGCACCCGCGTCACCCCCATTGCCTGCGGCTCGGCGAGCCGTGCTTCGATCCACTCGGCGGCGTCGCCCGCGTCGAGCCGCACAGGCCGTTCGACGATCATCGCGATCGCCTGCGTCAACCGCTCAAGCCGCACGGGATTGTCGGCCCAGACATAGGCGCTCAGCCGCGTCGCCGCGCTCGGCTCGCGTACGTCGATCGGCTGCACATCCACGCCGCGCACCGATACGAACTCGGGGGTCAGCGCCGGCGGCGGGGTGCCGCGCCATTCGGGGGCGATCGTCACGGCAGAGTCGGCCGGACCGATCCGCGTTCCGCCGAGATCGAAACGGAAGCGGTCGATCAGCAGGTTGAACCCGGCACTCGATCCGATCTCGAGGATTTCCAGTCGCGGTCCGTGGCGCCGCACCACCTCGATCAGCCCAACCATCAGTGCCCCGGAGCGCCCTGCCTCATTGGTCTGCGGTGGCCCGTCCAGCCAGGGTAGTAGAGCGGCGTCATGCGCCAACAACGCATCGGACAGGATTTTAGCCACTGCCGCCGGCTCGACAACCTCTCCCGCGAAAACCCGCGACAGCGCCGGCGCCCCGCCTGCCTGGTCCAGCGCATGCAGCCCGCCGACCAGCCGCAGCGGCAAAGCGTCCTGGGTCGGCTCTCCCGGCCAGTCGAGTGCCCGCGCGCCGGTTCGGCTGTCGCGGCTCAGGCACTCGGCCAGCGCCGCACAGATCCGCGCGGTGATCGGCGCGCGCATCGTCGTGCAATAGAATTCCTGAATCCGGAACGCGCCGCGATTGAGGTCGTCTGCCATCAAAATTCCCGTTCGTTTCGAGCGCAGTCGAGAAATCGACCAAAAGGGCCCGGACCCGTTTCTCGACTGCGCTCGACACGAACCGCAGAGGGAGGTGGCCGACCATGTTGCACGCTCTCCCCTCCCCCCGTAAAGCCCCGCCCATGTCCGATCCGATCATCATCGCCGTTCCCAAGGGCCGCATCCTCGACGAGGCCTTGCCCTTGCTCGCCCGGGTCGGCATCGTCCCCGAGCCTGCCTTCACCGACGAGAAGAGCCGCGCGCTGAGCTTTTCCACCAACCAGCCCGGCATCTCTCTGATCCGCGTGCGCGCCTTCGACGTCGCCACCTTCGTCGCGCACGGCGCTGCGCAGCTCGGCATCGTCGGCTCGGACGTGCTGCTCGAATTCAACTATTCGGAATTATACGCGCCGGTTGACCTTGGCATCGGCGCGTGCCGGATTTCGGTCGCCGAACCCGCCGATCTCGCCGCGAAGGATGATCCGCGCGGCTGGAGCCATATTCGTGTCGCCACTAAATATCCCGGCATCACCCGCCGCCACTTCGAGGCGCGCGGCGTGCAGGCCGAGTGCGTGAAGCTCAACGGCGCGATGGAGCTGGCTCCGCTGCTGGGCCTCGCGCCGCGGATCGTGGATCTCGTGTCCTCGGGCAAGACGCTCAAGGAGAACGGCCTGGTGGAAGTCGAGGTGATTGCCGAGGTCACCAGCCGACTGATCGTCAACCGTGCCGCATTCAAGACCCGCGCCGAGATCGTGCCGCTGGTCGATGCGTTCCGGCACGCGGTGGAAAAGGTCGCGGCATGATTCATCTTTCCACTGCCGCGCCCGGCTTCGAGCGCGCCTTCACCGAACTGGTCAACGCCCGGCGCGAGACCGACGCCGACGTCGCCCGCGATGTCCGTGCGATCGTCGCCGGCGTGCGCGACGAAGGCGACGGCGCGCTTGCGGCCTTCACCAAGAAGTTTGACCATCACGACCTCGACCAGACCGGTTGGCAGATCGAAAAGGCCGACTGGCTGGCAGCGCTTGAAGGGCTCACCCCCGAGCTGCGGTCCGCGCTTGAACTCGCCGCCGAACGCATCACCGCCTATCATCTCAAGCAGCGCCCGGAAGATACCGACTCAATCGACTCGGCCGGTGTCCGGCTCGGCGCGCGCTGGCGCGGCGTGGATGCAGCAGGGCTATACGTGCCGGGCGGCCGCGCGGCCTATCCGTCGTCGGTTTTGATGAACGCGATCCCTGCCAAGGTCGCCGGTGTCGAGCGGCTGGTGATGGTCACCCCTACTCCGAACGGCGAGATCAACCCAATGGTGCTCGCTGCCGCCTACATCGCCGGGGTCGACGAGATCTGGCGAATCGGCGGCGCGCAGGCGATCGCCGCGCTCGCTTATGGCACTGCGCGAATCGCCGCGGTCGACGTGATCACCGGCCCGGGAAATGCCTGGGTCGCCGAGGCTAAGCGCCAGCTGTTCGGCGTCGTCGGCATCGATATGGTCGCCGGCCCCTCCGAAATCGTGGTGGTCGCCGACGGCGATAACGATCCCGAATGGACCGCAGCCGATCTGCTCAGCCAAGCCGAGCACGACGTGACCACCCAATCGATCTTATTCACCAACGATCCGGCCTTCGCGCTGCGGGTGGCGGACGCCGTGGATCGGCAGATCGACCAGCTCGCCACCGCCATGACCGCGCGCGCAGCCTGGGACACCAACGGCGCAATCATCGTCACCAAGAGCCTCGAAGAGGCGATGCCGCTGTGCGATCGGCTCGCGCCCGAGCATCTGCAGCTGTCGGTGAGCGATCCGCAGCCGCTGTTCGACAGGGTGCGCCATGCAGGCTCCGTATTCCTTGGCCGGCACACACCCGAGGCGATCGGCGACTACGTCGCAGGGCCAAACCATGTGCTGCCAACAGGACGCCGGGCGCGATTCGCAAGCGGGCTCTCGGTGCTCGATTTCATGAAGCGCACCAGCTTCCTGCAGGTCAGCCCGGAAGCGCTCGGCAAGATCGGTCCGGCGGCGGTGGCGCTGGCCAATGCCGAGGGTCTGCCCGCGCACGCCAAGTCGGTGACGTTGCGACTCTGATCTCGAGGCGGCGACCCCGTCAACGCTGGAATCTCAGGCGCAAAGCACATAATAGGAGTCGCGCAAGACCCAAGTTTCCGTGGGGTATCGTGCATCTGGCGGCGGGCGGTTCAATTTCCCGCCCACTTCCTCTAAGAGCGCGCGCATGACCCGCATCCTTCCCCGCTCCAAGGCCCGCGCTGCCGCGCGCCTGGCCGCCGTCCAGGCGCTCTACCAGCTCGACATGGAGGCGACTCCAATCGCTCGACTGCTCACCGAATTCCACAACCACCGGCTCGGCGCGACGATCGAGGACGTCGAATATGCCGAGGCCGATATCGAGTTTTTCGACGACCTCGTTACTGGCGCCAACGCCCGCGCCGGCGAGATCGACATGCTGATCACCGGTAAGCTCGCGAGCGGCTGGACGCTCGACCGACTTGATAAGCCGATGCGCGCGCTGCTGCGCGCGGGCGCCTACGAACTACTCGCCCGCGCCGACGTGCCTACCGCCAGCGTAATCAGCGAATATCTCGACGTGGCAGACGCCTTCTACGACAAGCGCGAGAAGGGCTTTGCCAACGGCCTGCTGGATGCGATCGCCAAGGACGTACGCAAGTGATTCACTTCTCCCCCGCGCAGCGGGGGAGAAGAAACATTTGCCGCAGACTGAGGGAGGAGGAGGCAATGCCGCAATCGAAGCGTATCGTCACCTCCCGCTCCGCCATCTTGCGCATGATCCTCCCTCTCGCAGGGCAGAATGTATGACCGAGCCAGAATTCCTCGCGCTCCTGCGTCCGCTCGCGACATCGCCCGCGTCGCGCGGATTGCTCGACGACGCTGCGGTGCTTCCGGGCGGGATGGTAATCACCACCGACACCATCGTCGAAGGCGTACATTTCCTGCCCACCGATCCTCCAGGCGACGTTGCGTGGAAGCTGCTCGCCGTAAACCTGTCGGATCTCGCCGCCAAGGGCGCGACGCCGGTGGGGGCGCTGCTCAACTATCCGCTCACCGCCGATGCGGACTGGACCCGCAGCTTCATCGCCGGCCTCGCGGAGGCGCTGATCGAACTCGGCTGCCCGCTGATCGGCGGCGACACCGTATCGCTCCCCGCCGGAGCCCCGCGCGTCTTGACCCTTACCGCGCTCGGCAATGCCGGATCGGCGCCTTCGCGCACCGGTGCACGCGCCGGCGACTCGCTTTACGTACTCGGCCCGATCGGCGAGGCCGGCGCCGGCCTTTCGATCGCGCAGGGCGCACCGGGCCCGGCCGCACTGCTCACCGCCTATCGCCGGCCGCGCCCGCTGCTCGCGCAGGGTCGGGCGCTTGCTCCTTATGTCCACGCAATGATGGACGTCTCGGATGGTCTGCTGATCGACGCCGCGCGGATGGCTGCCGCCTCCGGCCTCGCGATCGACATCGACCTGGCGGCCGTTCCGTTTTCCGCAGTGCTGGCCGCCTATGCCGGCGACACGCGCGCCACCCGAATCGTCGCCGTCACTGCGGGCGACGACTATGCGCTGTTGCTTGCGACCGATGCGCCACCTCCGGTCCCCGCGGCTCGCATCGGCCGGTTCTCGAAAGGCTCCGGCCTGACCTTGCACGATGCCGGCGAGAGGCTCCCACTCCCCGCCCGCCTCGGCTATGAGCACGGCGGCTTGCGCTAACCCTCTGTCTGCCATAACTTCGCGCCCCGATAGCACTCGCAGCGACGAGTGCGCGAACAGGGAAGGATACGCATGACGATCGTCACGATCGCCGTAGCCTGCGGCTTCGTCGCCGTACTCTATGGCTTGCTCACCAGCCGCCAAGTCCTCGCCGCTTCCCCGGGCAATGACAAGATGCAGGACATCGCCGCCGCCATCCAGGAAGGCGCGAAAGCGTATCTCGGTCGGCAATATACGACGATCGCGATCGTCGGCGTGGTGGTCGCGCTCGTCCTATTCTTTACACTCGGACTGCTCAGCACCGCCGGCTTCGCAATCGGCGCCTTGTTGTCGGGTGCCGCGGGCTATGTCGGCATGAACATCTCGGTTCGCGCCAACGTCCGTACCGCCGAGGCGGCGCGCACCTCGCTGCAGGGCGGCCTCACCCTCGCCTTCCGCTCGGGCGCGGTCACAGGGATGCTCGTGGCGGGACTGGGGATGCTCGCGATCTCGGGCTTCTTCTGGTATTTGACCGGCCCTGGAGGACATGCTCCCAACGACCGGATCATCATCGAGGCGTTGACCGCACTCGCCTTCGGCGCCTCGCTGATCTCGATCTTCGCGCGGCTCGGTGGCGGGATATTCACCAAGGCTGCCGACGTCGGCGCCGACTTGGTCGGCAAGGTCGAGGCCGGCATTCCCGAGGATGATCCCCGTAACCCCGCCGTCATCGCCGACAATGTCGGCGATAATGTCGGCGATTGCGCCGGCATGGCCGCCGATCTGTTCGAGACCTATGTCGTAACCCTGGGCGTGACGATGATCTCGGTCGCGTTGCTAATCCGCGCCGACGCCGCCGAACTCACCCGATTAATGAGCTTGCCGCTGATCGTTGGTGGGGTCTGCATTCTCACCTCGATCGTCGGCACCTATTTCGTACGGCTGGGCAACAGCCAGAATATCATGGGCGCGCTCTATAAGGGCTTTTGGACCGCTGCCGGACTGTCCGTTCCGGCGATCTATTTTGCCACTCAATATACACTGGGCGACATGCACGCGGTGATCGGCGGAGCCGGCTTCCTCGATCCCGCCAGTGACAATTCCACCGCGATTGCAGGCTTCACCGGGATGAAATTGTTCTGGAGCATGATGGACGGGTTGGCGGTGACCGGCCTGTTAGTATGGATCACCGAATATTATACCGGCACCAATTACCGCCCGGTGCGCAGTATCGCCAAGGCATCGGAGACCGGCCACGGCACCAACGTCATCCAGGGCCTGGCGATCAGCCTCGAATCGACCGCCGCACCCACACTGGTCATCGTTGTCGCGGTGATCGTGGCGTACCAACTCGCAGGGATCATCGGCATCGCCTTTGCTGCGACCGCGATGCTGAGCCAGGCCGGAATGGTAGTGGCGCTTGATGCCTACGGACCCGTGACCGACAATGCCGGCGGCATCGCCGAAATGGCGGGGCTGCCTGACGATGTCCGGCAGCGCACCGATGCACTCGATGCCGTCGGCAACACCACCAAGGCAGTGACCAAGGGCTATGCGATCGGCTCGGCCGCGCTGGCGGCGCTCGTGCTGTTCGGGGCGTATACCACCGATCTCGCCACTTATTTCCCCGACATCACTGTCGATTTCTCGCTCTCCAACCCGTATGTGATCGTTGGCCTGCTACTCGGCGCGCTGCTTCCCTATCTATTCGGCGCTTTCGGAATGACCGCGGTCGGCCGTGCCGCAGGCGCGGTGGTCGAGGAGGTCCGCGCGCAATTCCGCGACAATCCCGGAATCATGCTCGGCACCAGCCGGCCGGATTATGCGAGAACGGTGGATCTGGTCACCAAAGCAGCGATCAAGGAGATGATCGTGCCGAGCCTGCTGCCGGTATTCAGCCCGATCGTCCTGTATTTCGTGATTACTGCGGTCGCCGGGCAAGCGCAGGGTTTTGCCGCGCTGGGCGCCATGCTGCTAGGTGTGATCGTCTCTGGCCTGTTCGTCGCGATCTCGATGACCAGCGGCGGCGGCGCGTGGGACAATGCCAAAAAATATATTGAAGACGGCCACCACGGCGGCAAGGGATCGGAGGCGCACAAGGCCGCGGTAACCGGGGATACAGTGGGCGATCCGTATAAGGATACGGCCGGTCCGGCGGTCAACCCGATGATCAAGATCACCAACATCGTGGCACTATTGCTGCTGGCCGCATTGGCCGGCATGGGCTAGCGGCCTGCAAACGCAGGGGAATCGCTTCAGGTTAACTGGGCTGTTGGCGGATCTGGGTCGAGATAATCGGAGTTGAGGTAAGGCGAGTTTGCGCCGGACCTGGATGTTGTGTTTGTCTTTTGGGTTACGGACGCGGTTCATCGCGACATGACTGACCAGGGCGATAATGCGAGGTCCACGCCTTGGCGGTCCGCAATCGGGTGAGATCGTCCTGGAAGACGAGGCCTAGAATTCGCCTCTTCTCCATGCCGAGGTCGATGGCGGACCAGAACGTTCGCGCCTTGAACGTGCGCGCGACCGCGATGTATCGCTCGGCGACGTCCCTGCTCTCTTCCTCGCAGACCTGGACAAGGCGCGCATCTATGGCAATGCCGACAGCCATATATCAGCCCAAGGGCGACCACCTTTTTTGAAAGAAGCCAATCGCGTCCGGTTCCACGACGACCTCGATGCGTTTCTAAAACAATATAACCCGGCCTGAGCCACCCTTTCCTTTTGTATGCGTCCGCGCTACAGGCGCGCGTTCGTAACCCATCCCCGTAAAATCGCCCCAGCCCAGAGGTTTGTTTGGCCAAGGAAGAACTGCTCGAAATGCGCGGCCAAGTCGTTGAGCTTTTGCCCAACGCCATGTTCCGCGTGAAGCTCGAGAACGATCACGAGATCCTCGGCCACACCGCCGGCAAGATGCGCAAGAATCGCATCCGCGTGCTGGTGGGCGACGAAGTATTGTGTGAGCTCACCCCCTATGACCTGACCAAGGGCCGGATCACCTATCGATTCAAGTAAGTGGGCTGACTACGTCCTATCCGTTCGTGCCGAGCTTGTTGAAGCTTCGCTCTTTTCGCTACCCTGCAAAGGGTAGAATGACCCTTCGACAAACTCAGGGTGAACGGAACCTAGCGAACCGATGACTTTCGTCCCGACCCTCGTCCTTGCCTCCACATCGCCGCGCCGCCGTGACCTGCTCGCGCGGATCGGGATAGTGCCCGCGCGCATCGCCGCGCCCGACATCGACGAGAGTCCGCTCCCGCGCGAGCTGCCTCGCGTTTATGCGCTACGCCTAGCCGAGGCGAAGGCCCGCGCCGTGCCCCGCGGCGCGGGCGAGATCGTGCTGGCCGGCGACACTACCATCGCGCTTGGCCGTCGCATTCTGCCCCCAGCCGAGACCGAACAGGTCCAGCGCATCCTGCTCAGCCTGCTCTCAGGCCGGCGTCACCATGCGCTGAGCGCTGTCTGCGTGATCGACGCCACCGGCAAGGCCCGCACCCGTATCGCCAACACGATCGTCGCATTCAAACCGCTCACATCTGCCGAAATCGACGCCTACGTCGCCTGCGGCGAAGGGCTCGGCAAAGCCGGCGGTTATGCGATCCAGGGCCGCGCCGAGGCGTGGGTCCGCCGTCTCGACGGCAGCCATTCGGGGGTGATCGGCCTACCGTTGTTCGAGACCCGCGCGCTGCTTGCGACCGCCGGCCATCCGTTTGGCTGAGTGGCTATACGAAGCCGGGATCGGCGAGGCGCGCGCGCTACTGGTTGACCGGGGTCGGATCATTGAGGCACGAATCGAGCTCGACGACGGCGCGCCGCGGCTCGGCGCGATCCTCCCCGCGCAATTGCTGGAATCGCCCCGGGCCCGCTTGGTGCGCATCAAGCTGGACGGGGGCGACGCGGTGCTGGAACGCGCGCCTTCCGGACTTACTCAAGGTGCTCGGCTGTTGGTTGAGATCACGCGCGAAGCGATCCCGGAACGGGGCCGCGCCAAACATGCCAAGGCGCTTCCTGCGGAGCCCGGCACGGCGCTCACACCAGGGCCCACGCTCCTAAACCGCCTGGAGGCCTCCGGCATCCCTGTTCGTCCCTGCCAGACCCATCAGGCCGATGCTTTCGAGGATGCCGGCTGGAGCGAATTGCTCGCCGAAGCGACGCACGGCGAGATTCCGTTCGGCAGCGGCGTGCTGCGGATGACGGTGACCCCGGCGATGACGCTGTTCGACGTCGACGGCGGCGGAACCCTGGCCGGTCTCGCTGTGGACGCAGCGACCGCTACCGCACAGGCAATTCTCCGCCACGGTATCGGAGGTTCGATCGGCGTGGATTTTCCGACGCTGGCCAACAAGGCAGAGCGGCAAGCAGTGGCGACGGCGCTCGACGCGGCGCTCCCGCTGCCGTTCGAGCGCACCGCGGTCAATGGCTTCGGCTTCCTGCAGATCGTCCGCCCGCGACCACGCGCCTCGCTACCCGAGATTTTGGCCGCCGACGCCGCAGGAGCGGAGGCGCGCGCGCTTCTCCGCCGGATCGAGCGTGAGCCATCTGCCGGCCCACAGCTCCACCGCGTTCCTGCGCGCGTTCTGCGGGCACTGGAGGCGCATCCAGAGTGGCTGGAGGCCCTTGCCCGCCGCACCGGCGCGCCCCACCTGTTTGAGCCCGAGGGAGCTGCCAGATGACCGTACCCAAGAAGCAACGCTGCCCGATCTGCGGCAAGAGCGAGACGCCCGCACAAAAGCCGTTCTGCAGCCAGGGCTGCCGCGATCGAGACCTATTACAGTGGTTGGGCGACGGATATCGCATCCCTGGGCCCCCTGCCGATCCGAATGCGCCGCATCCGGGGCTGGACAGCACTCACGATCCTGATTAGGAGCCGCGCTTCCGAAGCCCTTCGGAGACATGCCCGGGTAGCTCAGTTGGTAGAGCATGCGACTGAAAATCGCAGTGTCGGCGGTTCGAATCCGTCCCCGGGCACCATAAACTTGGCTTTATGGTATTGTGGTTGCAGGCTTTTTGCCCAATCCGATCGGAACTGTTCCCACACTTGCTACCACACCACGTTGCGGTTGCTCGCGATAACCAGCGAACAGCGGCGGTCTTCGCGCTACTGTCGCCGCACACAAAGAACCATATTTCGAGGGCGCGTGATGACAGGAAGACCGCTGGGCCTGATCGCCGATGGCAGCGGATCACTACCCGCGTTGGAGATGCTGTGCCCCGACTGCGGTGGTTTAGGCGAGACCCCGGCGCGCAAGGAGGGCTCGACCTGGCACATGGCGAGCACGTGCCAGACCTGCCGCGGCGCCCGGACTGTCAAGACTGAAGACGGAGTGCGGTTGCTGCAATTTCTGTCGAGGCACGCGCGATAGCGGCGTCCGGAGTGAGCGGGCGACGTCGGCGCGCCTCGGATCACAGTCGTTAGCACCCGGGTGCACGCTGGCGTTGCGGCCTAGCTGGCCGTATCAGCCGGTCGAAATCAACCACCGTGTAAGGGATCGACCGCTTCGGACACCTTGTTGCGAGGCCTCGACGAGCGCATGCTATTCACTCAGTCGCAATGTTGAGAGGGTGGCATTCGTCCGGAATCCGCTCTTGGTGCGTGCTAATTGGTGAGTAGCGTTATTTCAGGGGAATGCGCGATAGACCCGTTCGATACTAGCCTGACGAATATGAAGATTCCCGTCCCCGCTGCGGCTAAACTGGCCAACGCGACGCTGATAGCCGCTAGGACAGCGGTTCAGGACGTCACTGAAGAGATCAGGCTATTTCAAGAATCCCTCGGTGAAAATGAGGAGGCTTGGCTCAGCATGATGGGCGCAGGCGGAGGCTTGATGGTGCAGCCGCGACAATTACGATCCATCGGGATCGACAAAATAGTAATCGATGGCGTCGATCAGGACGGTCGCCGGTTGCGAGCCATTCAACACATTACCCAGATCAACGTCGCTCTGGTCGCCGTGCCGGCAGAAAATCCGACGAGGATAGGTTTCGGGCGATGAGCCCCATCATGTCAGATGCGGCCCGCTGACTCGTGCTAGGCTAGTGCTCCGCGCCGGCGGATCTTACGTGGGAGGCTCGCTCGTTCGGAGTTGCCACACGGCACGTAGAGCGTGAGAGAAAAGCCCGTCTGACCAATGTAATATGGCAGATAGCCACAACTTAGAATACCGGGCTATAAAGCCCTGAATTCCTCGAAGCGCCTATGATTCGGCACGATCACGACGACGCTTTATGCCAGTCTCTTGCCGGGATGCGGCGGCCAGCTGGGTCTATCGCGCATCTCACCGATGCAGTCGCAGTGAGTTAACATAGGCGTCGGTCGGGGGACTGGCGGATACAAGGGGGCACAGATGAGCGATTTTGGCCAGACGCCGTTCGGAGCCGCAGAGTTCGCTGAGAACCCGGAGCCGCGGTGCCCGTGTCTGTTGCTCCTCGATACATCGGGATCGATGTCGGGGCAGCGGATACAGGAGCTCAACGCCGGACTGGCCGAGTTTAGGTCGGAACTGATGGCGGACAGTCTCGGTGCCAAGCGGGTCGAGGTCGCCATAGTCACCTTCGGCCCGGTGCAGGTGGTCTCCGATTTCACATCGGTGACCAGTTTCTATCCGCCCGAACTCACCACCACCGGCGCGACGCCGATGGGCGAGGCGATCGAGCGGGGCATCGAACTCCTAACAAGTCGGAAGGCAGATTACCGCGCCAACGGGGTCGCGTTTTACCGGCCGTGGATTTTCCTTATCACCGACGGCGCGCCGACGGATTCGGTGGTTGCGGCGACCGAGGCGGTCAGACGCGGCGAGGAAGGCAAGGCCTTCATGTTCTACGCCGTCGGCGTCGAAGGAGCCGACATGGCTGCACTTCAGAAGATCGCGACACGCGCGCCGTTGAAGCTCAAGGGACTGGCGTTTCGCGAACTCTTCGCTTGGCTGTCCGCCTCATTGAGCTCCGTCTCGCGCTCCAACCCGGGCGAGGTCGTGCCTTTGAGCAACCCGACCGCACCCGACGGCTGGGCAATGGCGGGCTGACGTGCCCGCCTGGGCCTGGGCCGCGGCGTCCTGCCGGGGCACGTCACATGTGAAATCGGGTACGCAGAAGCAGGACGCCTTCACCTGCTTCGTCGCACCCGGTGGGTTCCTTGTGTCTCTGGTGTCAGACGGCGCCGGGAGCGCCAGCCATGGCGGCGAGGGCGCCTCGCTCGTCTGTCGCACGTTTGCCACGGCGCTGCGCCGGCACTTCGAGGCATCGTCGGTGTTGCCGGACGACCAGGCGCTCTGGCAGTGGCTGGATGGGGCGAGAGACCGCATCGGCATCGCCGCCTCCCGCCGCAACCTGACGCCTAGGGATTTTGCGGCGACTATTGTGCTTGCCATCACGGACGGGACCGCCGTCCTCGTCGCGCATGTCGGCGACGGCTCGTCAGTTGCACGTCACGCGGATACCGGCACTTGGACCGCGTTGAGTTGGCCGGCGCAGGGGGAATACGCCTCGACAACCTTTTTCGTGACCGATGACCCGGTTCCGGAGCTCAGGATCATCCGCTTAAACCAACCGATCGATGCGCTGGCGACCTTCACCGATGGCATTGAGCGGCTGGCGCTGGACTACGCCCTCGGCGATGCGCACCAACCTTTCTTCAGGGGCATGATCGCGCCCTTGGCAAATAGCGGCGTGCTTGGCCGTGACGATGACCTGACGGGCAAGCTGGCCGTATATCTCGATAGCCCCGCAGTCTGCGGTCGAACGGACGACGACAAGACCCTGATATTGGCGGTGCGCCGATGACGGCACCCGTCGTCTTCCTCGAACGGAAGCCGATCCGCCTTGGAAAGCTCCTTGCAAAGGGCGGCGAGGGCGAAGTCTACCTGGTCGAGGGGCGGCCGGACTGGGTGCTCAAGTTCTACATTATTGAAAATCTCGCGAGCCGGGCGGCAAAGGTCGAGGCGATGGTGCGCGCGAAGCTCGCCGAGAAGTCGAATCTCGTCGCCTATCCGATCGCTGTAATTACGGACTCCAGAAATCGATTCGCCGGCTTCGTAATGCGGATGGTGCCGGGCCATAAGGAGATCCACCAGCTCTTCGGTGTCGGAGACCGGAAGGCAAACTTCCCGAGCGCCGACTACCGCTTCCTTACGCACGTCGCCCTGAACTTCGCCCGGGCGATGGCCGACGTCCACGCCCGCAACTGCGTGGTCGGCGACGTGAACTCACGCGGCATCCTTGTCTCCGATCACGCGATGGTCGCGCTGATCGATGCCGACAGCTTCCAAATCACCGAGGGTTCGCGCGAATATCCGTGCGAAGTCGGCGTGCCGGATTACACGCCGCCGGAGCTGCAAGGCCGTAGCCTCAGCGGGATCAGCCGGTCGATCAACCACGATGCCTTTGGCCTCGGCGTCATCGTGTTCCAGATTCTCTGCATGGGCCGCCACCCCTTCATCGGCTCCTACGCCAATGGGGACATGCCGATGGAGAAGGCGATCGCGGAACACCGCTTCGCCTATTCGACCAGGCGGTCGGTCGGCATGAAGCCGCCCCCAGGCACGGTGACGCTAGCCGACTTCCCGCCGCAGATCGCCACGGCATTCGAGGCGGCCTTCGACCCCACCGCGCTCCGACCGGCGGCGGCGCAATGGGTAGGGCTGCTGGAGGAATTCGAGCGCAGCTTGCGTCGATGCGGATTGAATCCGCTGCACTATTATCCTGGCGCCGCTTCGGAATGCCCGTGGTGCCGCATGGAACGAGTCGTGGGCATCACACTGTTCCTGCCCCCTGCCCCGCCGGCTGGCACAATCCCCGCTGCAGCGTCGACAACCAACTTCAATCTCGCCAGTATCTGGGCGGCAATCGAGGCGGTCCGTTTGCCGCCTTCCGCTGCGCCGACACCCTTGCTTCCGACCTTAAACATCGATCCATCGCAAGAGGCGCTTGCCGCGGCGGCAAAGTCGCGCCGCCAGCATGCCTGGAACGCCATCTTAGTCGCCGCGTCCATTGTCGGCATCGCGGGACTGCCGCCTCTCTCGATCGTTTGGCTCGGACTTGGTGGCTACAATGTTTATCGTCTTCTGGGCCCCGCCAGCGCCGGTGTGCAATTTCGGAAGCGAACGACCCTGGAAACCCAGCGATGGGCGGCCGCTCTTGCAGACTGGGAGAAGCGTTGTGGCGCCGCCGAAGTTCACTCCAGCAAGAAGTCACTGGCGACTGCCCGAAACCAGCTGCAGGCGCTGCCTGCGGAGCTTAAAACTCGCGTCGCTGCGTATGAAGCAAACAGGCGCGACTTCCAGCTCCGCACTCATCTAGAAAACCATCGGGTCGGCGCCGCCAAAATTAGCGGTGTCGGAGATCGTCTGAAGCTGAGACTGATCGCATATGGCATCGACAGCGCCTTGCAGGTCAACCACGGTCGAGTGCTGCAGGTGGACGGGTTCGGAGTCGCTAAGGCTTCGGCGCTCATGGCTTGGCGCCAACAGGTCGAGAGTCGCTTTCGCTTCGATCCTAATCCCAATGCTGCTGACGTGAGGGAAAAGGACAAGATCAACCGCGAGATCGCACTTAGAGGCGACCAATTGCGCACGAGCCTGGCACGCGGCGCTCGCGATTTGACCACCGCGACCCAGACAGTTCTGGCGCGCTGGAAGACCGTGGACCCCGTTCTGGCACGTGTCTACCGCGACCGCCTCCAAGCGGAAGCGGACGAGGTGTTCGTCAACGCGCGGTTCGCTGATCGCATCAGAAGGTTTGATGGTGCAACTTGGGCTATCCTCGTGATGGCCTTATTTGGTGCGCTCGGGCTTTTCGTCTTCCTTTCGACCCATCCGCCACAGCCCGCAAAATCGGTCGAAACCTCTGCGACACAACCCTCCTTGCAACGGTTCAACTCGCCCCAAGCGTTCCGAATAACTCGTGGCAAAAGAGAGCGGCTCGTTAACGTGCACGAGGCTCCGGCAAAAGCATCGCCCGTCCTTGATCACCTCAAGTCGGGCGTGTCGATCCAAGGTGTCGGTAGGGTAATGGTCCCAGGTGGCGGATCGTGGATCGCCTACCAGCGTATCGATGGATCGCTAGGTTACGTGGCTGAGTCAGTTCTCGAGATTGCGGGAGCACAGGAGATCGCAAAATCAGATGGCGGCTGCGGTGCGAAACCGTGGGCACTGCGCAGAATGTGCGAGGATCCGAGTATCAAGAGCCTTGATGACGCTCTAGCGGTTTCATACCGCAGCGCTCTCCGAGCAGCCTTGCCTAAGGACAAACATGCCTTGGTGCTCAGCGAGCGAAAATGGATCGGCCGTCGCGACGCTTGCCAGTATCAGCCGGACGCTGATGTTTGTCTTATAGAGGCGTATCGTTCGCGCACAGCCGAGCTCGATCAAATCGCCAGGGGGTCTACGGGCACGGAACAACCGCAAGCAACGACGGCAGCCACCGGACCAGCGCAACCCGAGCCAGTTCAGGTGACCGCACCTGTACCTAGAGGTGATCTCTCTATGATTGTGACGTCGGACGACTATCCACCGGCGGCGCTCCGAGCCGAGGAAGCCGGCCGTGTTCGCGTTCGCTTGCACGTTTCCACGTCAGGGCTGATCGATGGATGCGAGGTTTCGATGTCGAGTGGCTTCAACGATCTAGACGAGGCCACATGTCGGTTGATGACGAGGCGCGCGCGTTACTATTCCGCCAAGGACGCCAGCGGCGCAGCCACCGACGCCTTCGTCGAGCGATCGGTTACTTGGACAATTCCGCAATGACGTTAAGTACGGTTGAGCACGCTCCTGATCCCAAACCTATCGATCGAGCTAAGGCAAGAAGGCGTGGCCGAGAATGCCGCCAACGATTCACAGCCGGCGCCGAACATCTCGACCGAGCATCAGAAGGAAGGCGACGCGCGCAGTCCGGGCGATACATTCGACCGCGGGCAGTAGGTGTACGTTGCGGCAGAGTGCGGCGCAAAAAGCTATAGCGCGAAGATTTCCGGGCGACGCTCGACGAGGACTGTGTACCCGCCATAGGCGGCCGGAATGTCAGGTAGTTTGCCTCGATACGCGGCGTCGATCCAGACCTTGAGGCCCTGAAAGCTATCGCTATTCCAGATCAAAACGGTCGCGACTGATGGTGGCAGGCCGATGCCGCGTTGAAGGTTCGAGGCTGCCTGCTGCATGTCCATCTAGACGTTGTGGCCACCCACAAGAGTGACGTTAAAGTGCCCAAGCACTTTATCGATCGGGATCATGAAAGTCAAAGACTGGTCGCCCGATCCTGCGAAAAGCAGACCTGTGGCATGCTTCTGCCCGGCCGCGTCGGTGTTAACGATTAACGACCCGGAATCGCCACGGTCACTGAACGGCTGGCCACCAGCCCCTTGGATAATATAAATATTATCGAAATAGATCGTCCCGCGGAATTGAGATACTTCCATCGCTACAGGTACAAAGCCCACTGCCTGCGCGACAATCATTCCCGATGTGTCGCCGGTGGTGCGACCAATCTTCCGAACGACCATTCCGGGGACCGGCGCGATCGTGGTCAAAGGTGTATCGTACCCTGTCCGCTGCATCGAGCTAACGGCCGCCGCATCTTTTAGGCGGAAGATCGCCGCATCAATGTTCGCTGTCACGTCGACGTTATCGGGGATTCCCGACGTCCAGGGTGCTACCGTGGCGTGATGCCCGAGTGTGAAGGGATCATGGCCATTTGGCCGGACGTCAAGCAGACCTGGCGCGACGATCGGAAAATTCACGTCGGTATACGAACACCCGCCACTCACGTGGTTGTTAGTGAGCGCAAAGATGGCCCCTGCTGCATCAGCCACAAGCGCTCCCAACGTCCCTGCCGAGATCGAATTGGCAACTGAGATCGACGATCCGCACGTGTAAAGTCCATTGTGAAGCGCATGGGCCGCCGCCGGCACGCTTCCCATTAAAGGCAGTCGGACCTGGGGTGGGTGAGCTTTAATATATCGAAACCGGTGGCCGCCTTCTGCCTCTCTTGGCAGGGATTCCAGCTCTTTTTTGGTTAGCTTCTGGTGGGTAAAGACGACAAGCCAACGTCAGCAGGCGGTCGACCCCTGCCCGCTGCGCCCAGCCATCTTGCTCGATCGCCACGGCGGTCCGCAAACCCGTTACCTGCCGAGATTGTCCGGCAACACATCAAAACGGTGTGCTGTCGGACACTTCGACGCTGGCCGGCATACCAGCGTTTGATGGCCAGCGGCAGGCCCACCCGCATCAGGACTGCCGGGATAAAGGGGATAGAAAAATACGCTCGTAGCTCTTGAAAGGCGGCTCCGCGAAGCGGGCGATTACTGGAGCGGCCTCGGGGTCGAGCCCAATCTGGGTACGATAGTTATTGTACGCTTCCTCATCAGGAAATCCGTACAGCGCCACCGCTACGTCCTCGGCTCCTGCCTGTCCCTTGCCGGGGAAACTGATCGTCGTGTCGCTGGGCGCTGCCCGTGGCATGAAGAAACCGTGGTGAACCCCGCCATGTCGTTCGATCAGCCGAACCCAAGCCCGCCCGTACTCCTCGAACTCGTCCAATTTGTTAGGGTCGAGGCGATATCGGACCTCACAGAAAACCGGTTCGCCCTGCATCGATAACTCCTGTCCGCATCCTGTGATCGCTGCGCCTACATCAATACCAAGTCGGCAGACGCATTTGATTGGCCGCTTCGCACGGGTTCAGGGTACGCATCCGCTGAAGGGCGCAGGCATGCGGCATTTCCCTGTGGTATGATCTCACAGGAGTATGGCCAGGCGTACGCTCAGGAGCTGAACTGGCCTGGCGGTGAGTTAGGCGGCCTGAGCGACGGCTGGTTGCTCGCGTAGCCGCTTCCAATTCCATATGTGGACGGCTCCCTCTTGCACGGGCTGAGCGAGAGATTTGATCGGATCGTTTGCTTCCATATGTCCGGCCTTTGGGTGCGGCCGCTCATGGTCGCTGGCCAAGATGGTTTCCGCGGTGTGTGTTCCAAACAAGGCAGCGGCCTGTAGCGGCCACTGGAATTGACGGAGTGTCACACGCCTCGGATCGATCGATCGCACCATCTGCTCTCTTCATGCAAGATCACGGATCAGCTCAGTACAATAGCATTGATCTTCTGCTCATCGTTCCTGGCCAATTCTTACGCTACCGCTGTTAGCGCAGGCGGCGTGACGCCCCGGTATCGCTCGCCGCTCACCATGAGCTTCCAGGCGATACGCGCAGCTTTGTTGGCGACCGCGACGGCGACAAGCTTGGCTGACGATTTCCGCCCGAGCAACCCTAGTAGCCAAGGCGTATGGCTAAACGGTTGGCAGTGGCTAGGCGAAGTTCCTCGATCCGACATCCGGTTTTCAGGGTCCGGAAGAATGTCTCAGTCTTCCAGCGCAAGGCGTACCATTCAAGCTTATGCACGGCATCTGCATGGCCCGCGACAGGTAAGTTGGTAATGAGCTTCCAGTAGATCGGCGCACGGCCTTCCGGCGGATTAATTTCTTCGGCATGAATGACCTGGCATGCTCGACGATAAATTCACGAGTAAAGATCCACCGGGAACGGTTCGCAGCATCAGCTGATCCGTCAACAGATAATCTTCGGCTCTCCAGAAGATGCCCGAAACCGCACGAGGAGTTTCGCGCAACAAAAAGAAAGAAGCGCTTCCAGGAATAGCCAATTTTCCTTCGCGCTCTTCGAACTTGGCCCTTAGGAATGAACATTCCCGCTACATTTACAGGTGATGAAGCATCGCCACATTACACCGCTCATACCGTGCACCAAATTCTTTCATAATTCCGGCATCATGGACGAAGCCGAGTTTCTCGTAGAGATGGATCGCGGCTTGGCTCTTGAAATTACTGAGAAGATAAAGCCGATCGCAACCTAGCGCGTGAGCTCGTGCGATGATCGCCTGCAGTAGGAACTCGCCCGCCTTCTTGCCTCTCGCGCTGTCCAGCACGCCCATCTTGGTCAGTTCGAACTGACGTTCTCCGGTCTTTTGCAGCGCGCAGGTTCCGACGATGCCGACCTTGGGATCTTCGACAAACAGAATATCGCCACCCAGTTCGATGATCCGCTCGCGAGGATTGCTGAGCACGTCGATATCGGTCTGCTCAAGCTGGTACATGGTCTCTATCCACTGCGCATTGATGCGGTAGAAATCCTCTGCCAGCTCGTCGCTGAATCGTCTGATCGTGAGACCTCCGCGCGGCCGCTGGTCCAGCGGCTGCTCGGCCAGTGCGTTCTCCGCCGCCTCGATCAAAGACAGCAATGCCGGCACATCGCACACCTCGCTTACCGCTGCGCGCAGCCGCGGCCAGAGGACGGTGACCGCCAATTCCATCGCCTCCCGACCTTTCGGACTGAGCGACATCATTTTGGTGCGCTGATCCCGGCTGTCCCGGATGGTCTCGATCAACTCCATCTCGACGAGTCGCGACAGGATGCGCGTCACCGCCGGCTGGCTGATGCCCAGCACTTCCACCGCCTGTCCGACCGACAACGCTCCGTGACGGTGAAGCGCAGCCATCAGCGGCATCTGGCTCGGCTGGGTCGGAAGTCCACATTCAACGGCAATTCGCTCGGCACCCGCCTGGAACCGCTCCGCTAAACGCTTCAGACGACTACCCAGCATTACCGAACCTTCGAGGGCAACCGCATCATCCATGTCGCGTCCCTAGCAATACATAACACGTTATATAGCGCGTTATAACGATAACGTCTACTCGCAGCAAAAAAAGCGCGCGAATCAAGGAAAGTACGCTGGATTAGCCGGACTTTGGCATGACCAAACGCTTTTCGGTCTCGTCGGCGCGATTGCGCGCAGCTGCCGGCAAACGGCCCAACCAATCCTCTACCCGAGGCCTGGCCTTAGCTTCTACACCCGGACGTGTCGGCAATTCCCTGCTGAACTTTCCATTCCTGCCGCTGAAGCCAACGCTGCATCAGGCGTTATCCTCTGCCGGTGGTCCGAGCATCCCACCCTGCCATTGCGACATGCGTCACCTCCTCCAGTTCCGCGCGGTCTGCCCCATCACGGGCCAGGATCGACATACCGTTCTGGAGAGTCTGTACGAAACGGGCGAGCGGGCGCAGTTCGGTCGATGCTGGGATTTCACCCTCTGCCACTGCCTGATCGAGGCGCGCCAGCAGCCGTGCAAGCGTGACTCCGCGCGCCGAGCGGACCAGCTCGCCGAGTTCCGGATAACCTTCACTGCCGACCGAGGACAACGTCACCATGCAGCCGCGGGGAAGATCCACGATGCAGCCGGTCAGCGCCGCCGCCGAGTCCATGAGGAGGGACCGGACAGCTTCGCGCGCAGTCGACGCTGCACCGAATCGAGCCCAGACGTATCCCTCGTTCGTCTCGGCATAGTGATGCAGCGCCTCGGCGTAGAGCGCCTCCTTCGACTTGAAAGCAGCATAAAGACTGGGCGCACCGATCCCCATGGCTTGCGTCAGATCGGCGATCGACGTCGCCTCGAAGCCTTTGCTCCAGAACAGGCACGTCGCGCGATTGAGCGCCGCATCTCGATCGAAGGCGCGGGGTCGACCACGCACACGAGCGGTAGGCGCATCGGCGATGGGGTTCACATCGGAGTTCTGCATCGATCGATATATAAACCTGTTGACCGTCCACGGCAACGTCTGTAGCTATTTCTGTATTGATCGTTAGATAAAGGCTTCATGATGACGGAACTTGCTGGAAAACGCGCGCTCGTGACGGGCGGCTCGCGCGGAATCGGTGCTGCAATCGCGATGGCGCTTGCGCAAAAAGGTGCGGACGTGGCGATCACTTACGAGCGGTCCGCCGATCGCGCCGCCGAGGTCGTTCGGACAATCGAAGGTAAAGGCCGCAAGGGGATTGCGATCCAGGCGGACAGCGCCGACCCGACTGCGGTCAAGCGCTCCATCGACGAGGCCGTCCAGGCGCTGGGAGGTCTCGACATACTCGTCAACAATGCCGGGATCGCACTCTACGCGTCGGTGGCTGAGGTCAGCGTTCAGACGATCGACGCGCTACTCGATGTGAACGTGCGTGGGCCCGTGCTCGCGGCGCAGGCTGTCATCCCCCATCTGTCCGCAGGGGGGCGCATCATCACGATCGGTTCCGCTGGCGCCGAGCGCATCGTCGGGGATACGGGCACGCTCTACTTCATGACCAAATCCGCGCTGCACTCGTTCACGCGCGGCCTCGCCCGCGAGCTCGGACAGCGCGATGTAACCGTCAACCTTGTCCAACCGGGGTCGACGGATACCGACATGAACCCTGCCCAAGGCGAATTCTCCGATTTCCAGCGCAGCCTGAGTCCGCTTGGCCGTTATGGCACGCCGGAGGATGTGGCTGCGGCCGTAGCTTTTCTCGCAAGCCCTTCGGCACGCCACATTACCGGCGCCATCCTGACGGTCGACGGCGGTCAGACGACCTAAGCTATTCTGTCGGGCCCGGCCCCGACAATCGAGGACCGACTACCGTCGGGCGCGATGTGAATCGCGCCCGATAGGTCTTCAAAATCGTTCGGCGACCATTTCTTCGCTCTTTGCCCACAGGGCTTGGGCACGCTCCTGGTCGAGGGCATAAGGGCGCACGCCGCCGCGAATTCCCTCACCCTCCTGGATCTCTGCGACATGGCAATCCTCGCAGTAACGGCCTCCGACCGTGTTGGCTTCCGCCACCACTGCCGCCCAGACCGACGTCGCGGCCCCCTGCGGGATCGATTTATATTGGAACGGCGGCAGCCCTGCTGCCGCGTGCGCTGCATTGATGGTTCCGATGAGTGTCTCTTGATCTACGGGCGACAGATGACGGCTCAGGTCGGTCCGGATTCCTCCGGGATGAACGGCCGTTGCACGGACGCCGCGAGATTGGTGTCGACGATCGAACTCGACGGCGAACAGGATATTGGCGGTCTTGGATCGTCCATAACCGATCCAGGGGTCGTATCGGGTCTGCTCGAAGTTGGGATCCTGCAAATCGACATCGGCGAAGCGGTGACCCGCAGATGACAGATTCACCAGCCGCCCACCGTTGCGGATCAGCGCGGCGATGCGGTTTACCAACACGAAATGTCCCAGATGATTGGTGCCGAACTGGGTCTCGAAGCCATCGGCAGTATGACCGAACGGTGGCGCCATGACGCCTGCATTGGCGATGACGATATCGAACGACGCACCCTCCGCGACCAATCCGTCGGCACAGGCGCGCACGCTCGATAGCGAGGCAAGATCAAGTTCGATCAGGTCGAAGCTGCCGCCGCCGCTGATGGCGTCACGAACACCCGCCGTCGCATTTTGGGCCTTCTGAAGATCGCGTGCAGCGCCGACGACCGCCGCGCCATGCGCTACGAGCGCACGACAGGTCTCGACGCCGAGCCCGGCAGACGCGCCCGTCACGAGCACACGCTTACCCGCCAAGTTGACCCCCGTCAGGACATCGTTCGTCGTCGAGCTCGCACCGAAATTACTGGTCATGACCGTCTCCTTATACCGAGTCGAGGGACGCCGTCGGCATCGACCTCAACCACGATATGGGGCTGCGACACTCGTACACGGTGCCCGATCGTATCTACGACTTGCCCAATCGTATCAGTGTGCTTGCACTGACGATGCAGCCACCTTTGCTCCACCGCGATGTCCAGTCGACGCTGCTCGCGGATATGTCCGGCGCTCCGCCTGGGGGCTTCGTGCGGGACAGATCTGTCGGCCGTTGCTCGGTCCTGCGACCAGTTGCTTTTGCTGTTGGGAGGAAGCCGGCCGCCTCGATAGAGGGAACTAACGTTGCCGGCATCCTCCGCGACTTTTGCAGACACGCTTCAGAGGCGTCGCCGACATACCGCAGTCCGCCGGGGCAGTGTCGGTGATCTGTATGCCCGTCGTCCGATTACGGCGGGCATGGCATCGCGCATCGGCTGCTGGATACGCACTCTCGGGAAGCGCTCTTCGCCTAGCCCGTTCCGATTACGGACCGTGAACGCAAGAAACGAGGAGCCGATTTCAGGAGCCAACGGCCCGTTTCAGTCCGTCGTGCTGCAAAAGGATCAGGTCAGCAGCGGCACCTTGGCGACATTAATGATCTTGCCCTGCGTGAACTCCTTCATTCCGTCGACGCCCTGCTCGCGCCCAATGCCCGACTGCTTGGCGCCGCCGAAGGGAATGTCGAACGGCATGTCGAGGTGCTTGTTGACCCAGACCGTGCCCGACTGAATCCGCGTCGCCACCTGCAGCCCCCGCTCGGGGTTGCTGGTCCAGATCGTGCCGCCAAGCCCGAACTCACTGTCGTTCGCGCGATCGATCACCTCGTCGAGCGAGTCATAGGCGAGTACCGGGAAGACCGGACCGAACTGCTCCTCGCGCACCAACCGGGCGTCCTCGGGCAGGTCACGGATCACGGTCGGGGCGATAAAATAGCCATCGCGTCCCATCGGCTCGCCACCGACCACCACGGTGCCCTGCGCTTTGCCCTCCGCGATCAGCGTGAGCACCTTGTCATATTGTTGCTTGTTCTGCACCGGACCGATCTGTGCTCCCTGATTGAGTCCGTTATCGACCACCGCCGCGCGGCCCAGACGGGCGAATTCGGCGCAGAGTTCGTCGATCATCGCGCGCGGCGCATAGACGCGCTTGACGGCCAGGCACACTTGGCCTGCGTTGATCATCGCCGCATCGAATACCTTCGGGGCAACGGCTTTCACATCGGCATCATCGAGAATGATCGCGGCATCATTGCCGCCTAATTCGAGCGTCAGTCGCTTGAGCGTGCCGGCCGCGCTGGCCATCACGCGTTTGCCGGTTGCAGTAGAGCCGGTGAAGCTCACCTTGGCAACGTCGACATGGTCGGTGAGCGCAGCACCCAGATCATTGGCGTCGATAATGATGTTGAGCACGCCGCGCGGCAGGATATCGGCTGCCAACTCGCCGAGCAGCGCGGTGGTCAACGGGGTCGAAGGCGCCGGCTTGGCGACTATGGTGTTACCGATCGCCAGTGCCGGGGCGAGCTTGAGCATCAGCAGAATCACGGGGAAATTCCACGGGGTGATCGCGGCAATCACCCCGAGCGGCGTGCGCTGCTCAAGGATCTTTTCCTCCGCCGTCTCGCGGAGAATCTCCAGCGGCAGTTCCTGCGCCGCAAAATAGCGCAGCGCCGCGATCGATCCCCCGATCTCGAACTGGGCCTGCGGGGTCGGCTTGCCCTGCTCCCGGGTCAACAGGTTGCAGAATTCCTCCTGCCGGGCCTCCATTGCGTCGGCCAGCTTTTCCAGAAGCGCACGGCGTTCGGCATGGGGCCGCGCGGCCCAGGCGGGAAACGCGGCCTTGGCGGCGGCCACTGCGGCATCGAGTTGGGCGGCGTCGGCGCGCGCGCACGTTTCAAACACGCGCCCCGTCGCGGGATCGATCACGTCGAGCGTCGATGCGCCATCGGTCAGCTTGCCATCGATCAGGAGCTTATACGCCATCAGGGTATTCCTTGCGGTGAAGAAAAAGGAGGCGACCGCATGCGAAACGGGCGCCCCAGGGAGAGGGTCAAAAGCGGGCAGAGACGGATGCGCCGAACGTGCGTGGCCGGCCGGCGAAACGCACGGTTGTGTCGGTAATGCGGGTGGCATTCGTCCAGTAATAGGTGTCGAGCAGGTTTCGCACGAACAGCGTGACCCTGTATTTCTTGCCATCGATGCTGGCGCCGCCGCGCAGGTCGACGAGCGCGTAGCTGTTGATGTCGAGTCCGCCCATCGCGGTCAGCGCAGCCGAAGGAGTCAGCGTTGCATCACCCAGCACTGCCTTGGTCGAACTCTGGTAGGTCACGCTTGCGCCGAGGAAAGGCGTGATACGATTGCCGGTGGGCCAATCATATTGCGCGTCAGCGACACCCTGGAATTTCGGCGTGTAGGGAAAGGCCGAACCGCTGAAGTCCCTAAGGTTTCCGTAGCTGTCGTAGTTGAAGAAGCTGCCGCGGATCTTGGTTTCGATATATGTGCCGGCCAGACTGAGCGCCAGCCCGCGCACCGGCGCCAAATCGAGCTGAACCTCGCCACCCGTCACCGAGGATTTGGGGACATTGACCAGCGCTTCGAGCGGACCGAACACATCGGGGCTTGCAACCACCCTGCCCTTCAGCTGCTTGTCACTATAATCGTAATAAAAGACGGCGGCATTGAGCTGCGCGCGCCGACCGAGCGTCGCCTTAACCCCGGCCTCATAAGCGAGCACCGATTCTTGCGTCACCGGATTGAGCTGCTTGGAATCACTCGCCGACAAAATCGGAAAGCTGCCTGATTTGTAGCCGCGACTGGCCGAGGCATAAAGCAACAGGTCGCGGTTGGGCTTGAAATCGACGCCTGCCCGCCACGAGATGTTGTTCTGGCTCAGACTGTTGTGCACCTCGCCTGCGGTGAGCGTTGCCGAATTGATTGTGACGCAGGCGCCCGCCGGAATGGTAGTCGCAGAGAGCCCGGCGCCGGCACGGATGAAGTTCAGCAAGTTCTGAATGCCCTGCCCCAACGCGAAGCCGCGATCGGCAGTGCACCCGGCATAGTCAATCTTGGTATCGGTATAGCGAATCCCGCCGTGCAGGGTAATCTTGCTGCCAAGGTTGTAATCGAGGTTGCCGAATACCGCCTTATTGGTGAATTTCTGGTCGCTATATTGGGCATAGACGAAGAACGGTACCGGGCTCACCCCGGCGTCAACCAGTTGATACGCTGACGTCGCATCGGTGTAGGGTCCCGCATTGTCTTGCTGGAATGCCGTCTCGCGGGAGAAATTGCCGCCGACGATATAGGTCAGATCGTTGCCGATCTTGGCTTCGAGGCGCAGTTCCTGCGAGAAGGCGGTGATCTTGCCCACCGTATTGTAGAAATAGTCGCGCTGCGCCACCCCGTCGGGATCGACGTCCGTGTCGTGATGATAGCGCGAATAGGCGGTGATCGAGGTCAGCTTTACGGTATCACTGAGATCGACATCGGCGTGGAGAGAGGCCTGGTAGAACCAGTTGTCACGTTGGGGCTTCTGGCCAACCGACCAATCCGCCGCACGATCGTTGGCCGGCGCGATCGGCGCGCTGGTCAGCGTACCAAGACGGGCGGGATTGCCCAACGGCACGACGCCAATCAACTGCGCGGCTTGGCCGTCGCTCTTGTCGATGAAGCCGTTGAGATTGAGCTCAAACGAGACGGTGTCGATGGGGCGATAATCGAGCAGGAAACGCCCGGTCGAATAGTTGCTATTGCCCAGCTTGGCATCGCGCGTCTGGCTGCGCTGCCATGCACCACCCTGTTCGGTGCGCCCCGCGATGCGCGCCGACAGCGTATCGGACAGCGGGCCGCTGACGAAGCCGCCGATTTCCGCCTTACCGAAATTGTCGATTCCCGCGTCGATCCCGGCTTTGAGCACCGGCGTCGGCTTGGCCGCGATATAGTTGATCGCGCCGCCAGTCGCGTTCGAGCCGAACAGCGTGCCCTGCGGCCCTTTCAGCACCTCGACCCGTTCCAGATCGAGCGTGGCGCCGCGCGTCAGGATCGAAAAAGGCAGCGGCACCTGATCGAGATAGACTCCGACCGTCGGTTTGGCGCCCAGGCTGGTATCGTAGAAACCGATGCCGCGCAGCGTGAATACCGGCGTCGCATACGCGCTTTCGGTATAGCTGAATCCGGGCACGATCTTGGCCAGATCGCCGACATCCTTAATCCCCTGCCGGGCCAGCTTGTCGCCGGAAGCGGCCGTGATCGACATCGGCACATCGTTCAACGCCTGTTCGCGCTTCTGAGCGGTGACGATGATCTCCTGAATGCCCCCGGTATCGACAACCGCGGCCGGCGGCGTTTGTGTTTGCGCGCCAGCAGAATTGGCGCTCGCAAGAATAAGAATGGTTAGTGATGCACCCACGACCGTAGGAACGCTGCTGCCCTTCATAACGAACTCTCCTGGTATGGGCCGATGCTTTTTGCTCGGCCTTTTTGTACTTATGTCTTTAATTCTATTATTTTTTCTTGAAGCGGATCGGCAATTTTTTATAGCCGCCGACGAAATTGGTCTCGACCAGTTTGGGATTTCCGGCGAGTTCGACGGACTGGAGATGCGGCATGAGTTCTTCGAACAGGATGCGCATCTCGAGCTTGGCGAGGTGCTGCCCCAGACACATGTGCGGCCCGAACCCGAAGGCGAGATGCCGCGTGGCCAAGCGCCCGATGTCGAAGATATCGGGATTCGCAAAGACGTCCTCGTCGCGATTGGCGGAGGGATAGCACAGCATCAGTCGGTCCTGCGCGTAGATCGTCTGGTCGCGAACCACGGTGTCGGCCGCGGCGCTGCGCATGAAATGCTTGACCGGGCAGGCCCAGCGCAGCGCCTCGTCAATCATCGGGTTGATCATCGCCGGATCGGATTTCACCAGATCGAATTGGCCCGGGAAAGTCGCCATGCCATGCATCCCGCCGGTGGTGGTCGACGATGTCGTGTCGTGGCCGGCGGTGGCGATCGCGACATAATAGCCATTGGCTTCCTCGCGCGGGATCGGCTGGCCGTTGACCACCGAATTGGCGATTAACGATAGCAGGTCGTCAGTCGGGGTGCGCCGGCGCTCGGCGCTCAGATCGTCGAAATACCCGTAAAAGTCCTGCAGCGAGGCGTACCACATCTTCGCTGCGGCCACCGGATCATCGATCATCTCTGGACGCTGCTCCTCGGGATCGTGCACTCCGAAAAACTCCTGCGTCAGCTTCAGCATCTGCGGCTCGTCTTCGGACGGCACCCCGAACAGGCTCATGATGACGCGCAGCGGGTAATGGAGGGCGAAATCCTTCATGAAATCGCATTCGCCGTCGAAGCTCAGCAGATGATCGACAGACCGACGGGCCAGAACGCGAATTTGCTGTTCCAGTTTGGCGATACGACCGGGCAGGAACCAACTTGAGGTGACCGAGCGAAACGCTCCATGTTCGGGCGCATCCATATAGGTCAGCGACGAGATCACCCGAAGCGATCCGTCGTTGATCGAGCGTGTGAAGGCGTCGCCGGCCTGGCTTGTCAGCACAGCGTTATGATCGCCGCTGCGGAACAGCTTCGAGTCGAGTTCGACTTTCTTGATGTCGGCGTGCTTGGAGACCAGCCAGATCGGATCATAGCCTTCCACCTCGGCCACGCCGAGCGGCATATTTTCCCGGAGCCATTTGAACGCGGGATAGATCACGTCATCGTTCGCATAGGATTTCGGTGAAATCACGATCTGCGCGATCTCATCCGGAATTTTCGGACGCGTGTCTGCTTGTAGGATCGTCGCCATATCGTCCCTCATCCTCTCGGCCCCCACATGAAGCGGTTCGCCGGTTCCTAATGTCGCCGTCATTTTTACGTATTGCGTTGACACAATACGTAACGCTATTCGCAATCCTGTCAAAGCAAATATGATTGACCAATGAATGGTCCTACCTAAATTTTCGGAGAGGAAGAAAATGGACATCTCAGCCGCCGTAGTCCGCGAGGCCGGAGCGCCGTTTACGATCGAATCCTTGGTTCTGGAGCAACCCAGGCCCGACGAAGTACTGGTCCGGATTGTGGCGACCGGCCTGTGCCATACCGATCTGGTCGTCCGCGACCAGGTCCTGCCGACGCCGCTTCCCGCCGTGCTGGGCCATGAAGGCGCAGGTATCATCGAAGCGGTCGGCGCTGAGGTACAGGATCTGAAGCCCGGAGATCCAGTCGTGCTGGGATTTGCCGCCTGCCGCGAATGCGCACCCTGCCTCGCCGGCGAGCCAAGCTATTGCGCCCACTTCGCCGCGCTCAATTTCGGCGGCTGCCGGCAGGACGGATCCAAGGCACTGACCGACACTAAGGGCCCGGTATCGAGCCATTTCTTCGGCCAGTCCTCCTTCGCTTCCTACGCGATCGTGGCGGCTAAAAATGTCGTGAAAGTACCCACCTCCGCACCGCTCAAGCTGCTCGGCCCGCTCGGCTGCGGCATCATGACCGGTGCGGGCGCCGTCCTCATCACGCTCGACGTAGGATCCAGCGATACGGTGCTGGTCAGCGGCGGTGGTCCAGTCGGGCTCAGCGGCGTGATGGCCGCTGCGTCTACGGGTGCCCATACGATCATTCTCGTCGATCCGCTGGCCAGCCGCCGGGAGTTGGCGTTGACGCTGGGCGCCACGCACGCCGTCGATGCCGCCGCCCCCGACGTGGCTGATCAGGTCCGCGCGATCGCGCCGGGCGGCGCCACCCGCATTCTCGAGACCTCAGGCAATATGAAGGCGATCGAAAACGCGGTTTCGCTGCTTGGCGCCAGAGGTAAGCTGGCGATGGTCGGCGTGCCCAAGGCGCTCGACGCGACGTTCACCATCGCCGCGCTACCGCTCGTGTCACTGGGCGCATCGATTTGCGGCGTCACCGAGGGCGATGCCGATCCGCTTACTTTCATCCCCCGACTGATCGAGCTTTACGAACAGGGCCGCTTTCCGTTCGACAGGCTAATCACCGAATATCCAATCGCCAAGATCAACGAGGCGATTGCGGATCAATATGCCGGCCGCTGCGTGAAGGCGGTCTTGACGATGTAGCCGGAGCCGTGCCGGGCGGAGCGAGGGCGGTTTCATCCGTCCTGCCCGTCCGGATATTGTTGAGGAACTCCTTGCGGCGCAGCAGGCCGAAGAAGTTGAGCATCAGCGGCAGCGCGCGCTCGATCATCGCCGCGGCCGCTTCCTCGTCAATGCGGCCTTCGGTGCGATCGAGGAAAGTGCGCGACTCCCAGCCGGCGACGAACCTGGCCGCCTCGACGTAAAAATCGAGCATCTTCGGCCGAAAATCGAGATCCTCGAGAAACCCCTCCTTGCGCATCTCGCCCCAGATCGAGATCAGTTCGGCGTCCGTGATACTCACCGCATCCCCGGCCTCGTCCTGCAAGATTTCGATCGCCCCGAACGACGCCAGCGACCGCGCATCGCCGCGGGCGTGCTTGTGATGCTGGGCGAGCGAATTGAGCGGCACGAGATGCTCGTCCAATCCAACGCGCGCGGCAACCAGCTGTTCGAGATGGGAGAAGGCGTTGGCACTGACCCGCTGATCGGCAGGATCACCCTTCATCATTCCGCGGATCTGGGGAAGCGTCAGGCGGCTGTCCCGCTGCAGGCGGCGCACCGCAGCGATCGCTTTGACATGCTCCTCACCATAATCCGCCACCGTCTTGCGCGGGCGCGCCGGCGGCGGGATCAGCTCGTGACGGATATAGACGCGGATCGTCTCCCTGTGGACGCCGGTCCGCAATTCCAGTTCGCGCATTTTCATGCGGGAACTACAGCACGTGGCAACGCCGGGGAGCAAGGCGACAATAGCGACGGGTCGATGCCTGACAGAACCGCACGCCAGCGGCCTATCGATCTGGCTGGTCGATCTGGCTGGTCGATCTGGCTGGCGCTCCGCGAACCCATCGGGCCGTGCCTACGAGAAGTTCCTGCGCTGCGATCCTTCGATGCCCGCCAGGCGCTCGAGAGCCGCATTGTCGTGCGGCCAGACGACGGCAATAGGTCCTCCGACCCAATCTGACGTCGGACATCAACGAGCAGCATGGAGTTTTGGGAAGAATTTCGCCCGAGAATCGGGTGCGTCGGCGCAACCTCGATGGTTGAACGGCCGCTATGCGCATCGTGTCGCCAGAGCGGCGGGGCCAGTTGTCGCTGGGATACGATCGAGGGGCAACCCACTCCATCATCTGGTGGATTCGCGCCACACCCGCGGGGAAGGCGTTTCCCGACCAGCTCTGCCCTTACATCGGATAAGGCAGCGGACCGAGCGCCGAGGCGATGTCCACCAGCGCCGCCAAGGTCGGCGCCTCGTCCGCCTTGCGCCAGGCCAGTCCAGTTTCGAGTTCGGGGGCGCCTTGCTCCAATGCGAGGTAACGCACCCCGGTGCGGGCAAGATGCCGCAGTGATGCAGGAACCAGCGCCATGCCGAGTCCGGCCGAGACCAGGCTGATGATGGTCTGCATCTGGATGGCCTCCTGCGGGATGATCGGTTGGTGGCCGCGCGATCGATAGAAACCCGTGACCAGCGCATGGAAGTCCGGCGATACGCGCGCGGGGAATATGAGGAGCGGCTCCGCCATCCATGCGTCGCCGCGCAAGCCCCCGCCGGCCACCGCGAGCCGCCCCTCTGCGATCCACGACTCCGGCACCGCGGCCACAAGCGGCTCGCGGAACAATGGGCGATAGTCGAGCGCTACCGGCAACGCCGAGCGCACCGAGATCAGGATGCCGGCGTCGATCCGCCCCTCGATGAGCGCTGCGACCTGGACGTCATTGGTCGCCTCAACCAGTTCGAGTGCAACCAAGGGGAAAGACATGGCATAGAGTTGGACCAGCCGCGGGAGTACGCTGTAGTCGGCGGTGCTGACGAAGGCGAGCGCCAGCCGCCCCGCCCGGCCGGTGCGCAACCGCTCGGCGAGGCCGTCGAGCGCGGCGACCCCCGCGACTGCGGGACGGACATGCTCAAGCCATTGCCGGCCGAAATCGGTCAGGCCGACGACCCGCTTGGTACGGACAAACAAATCCGCGCCGAGCATGCGCTCGAGCGCCAGGATCGACTGGCTGAGTGGCGGCTGGGTCATGCCCAGCCGCTCGGCTGCGCGACCGAAGTGCAGCGTATCAGCAACGGCCAGAAAGTGGCGAAGTTGACGCATGTCGACCATAATGGTCCTCCCATATCTCGTGCGACCTTATACAGCCTGAATAAGATATTTCCCAACTTTCGAGGGAAAGCTTATGAGTGTCTGGGAAAATTGAGGACCGTCGACCATGCCGCATTATCGCTCGCGTACCAGCACCCACGGCCGCAACATGGCCGGCGCGCGCGGCTTGTGGCGCGCCACTGGCATGACCGATGCAGACTTCGGCAAACCGATCATCGCCGTGGTCAACAGCTTCACCCAGTTTGTGCCCGGACACGTCCACTTGAAGGATCTCGGCCAGCTGGTCGCACGCGAGATCGAGGCGGCCGGCGGTGTCGCCAAAGAGTTTAACACGATCGCGGTCGACGACGGCATCGCGATGGGCCACGACGGAATGCTCTATTCGCTGCCGAGCCGTGACCTGATCGCCGACAGCGTTGAATATATGGCCAATGCGCACTGCGCCGACGCGCTGGTCTGCATCTCCAATTGCGACAAGATCACGCCAGGAATGTTGATGGCGGCGATGCGGCTCAACATCCCGGCGATCTTCGTATCGGGCGGACCGATGGAAGCCGGCAAGGCCGATATCCGCGGGGAGACGATCGCGCTCGACCTGGTCGACGCGATGGTGGTCGCAGTCGATGACAACTATACCGACGAGGAAGTCGCGGTGATCGAGCGTTCGGCCTGCCCGACCTGTGGCAGCTGCTCGGGGATGTTCACCGCCAACAGCATGAACTGCCTTACCGAGGCGCTCGGCCTGTCGCTGCCCGGCAACGGATCGGTGCTCGCCACACACTCGGACCGCGAGCGGCTATTCAAGGAAGCGGGGCACACGATCGTCGATCTCGCTAAGCGGTGGTATGAACAGGACGACGCGACCGCACTGCCCCGCACGATCGCCAGCTTCGCCGCGTTCGAAAATGCGATGAGCCTAGACATCGCGATGGGCGGATCGACCAACACGGTATTGCATCTTCTTGCCGCGGCGCACGAGGGTGAAGTGCCCTTCACTATGGCCGACATCGACCGACTGTCGCGCCGCGTGCCCTGCCTGTGCAAGGTCGCGCCGGCCAAGGCCAACGTGCATATGGAGGATGTCCACCGCGCCGGCGGGATCATGGCGATCCTCGGCCAGTTGGAAAAGGCGGGACTGCTCGACACGTCTTTGCCCACCGTCCATGCGCCGACGCTCGCCGATGCGATCAACCGCTGGGACATCAGCCGCACGGAGAGCGAGAGCGTGCGCCAGTTCTACAAGGCCGCGCCCGGTGGGGTCCGCACTACCGTCGCCTTCAGCACCAGCAACCGCTGGAAGGAACTCGACCTGGACCGCGACGCCGGCGTGATCCGCAGTGCCGAGAATCCCTTCTCGAAGGACGGCGGCCTCGCCGTGCTATTCGGCAATCTCGCACCCGAGGGCTGCATCGTGAAGACGGCGGGCGTCGATGATTCGATCCTGACCTTCACCGGCACCGCCCGGGTCTACGAAAGCCAGGATGCGGCGGTCGCGGGCATTCTCGGCAAGGAAGTGAGCGAAGGCGACGTGGTCGTGATCCGCTACGAGGGACCCAAGGGCGGACCGGGGATGCAGGAAATGCTTTACCCGACCAGCTATTTGAAGTCGAAGGGGCTCGGAAAGGCGTGTGCGCTGATCACCGACGGTCGCTTCTCGGGCGGCACCTCGGGCCTGTCGATCGGCCATGTCTCGCCCGAAGCGGCCGAGGGCGGGTTGATTGCGCTGGTCGTCACCGGCGACCGCATCGTGATCGACATCCCCAATCGCGGCATTCGACTCGACGTCGACGATGCCACGCTGGCGACGCGCCACGCCGAGATGGTCGAGCGTGGCAAAAAAGCGTGGAAGCCGTTCGGCCGCAAGCGCAACGTTTCACCTGCGCTGCGCGCCTACGCCGCGCTGACCACCAATGCCGCGCGCGGCGCGGTGCGCGACGTGAGCCAGGTCGAACACGACTGAACCCCTTGAAAATATGGACGGGGTCGTCCAACTCTCGCGGCAATCCGTTCCGCGAGAGTGACCCCATGACCACCGATACCGTTCCCGAGATTCACGCCCCGGAAACCCACGCGTTCGAAACCGATGTCGCCAAGCTGCTACAGTTGATGGTGCACTCGGTCTATTCGGATAAGACCGTCTTCCTGCGCGAGCTGATCTCGAACGCGGCCGACGCTTGCGAAAAGCTTCGCTACGAGGGCGTCGGCACCCCCGCGCTGCTCGGTGACGATCCCGCCGCCAAGATCACGCTGACGCTTGATGCCGAGAACCGCCGGCTAGTGGTGGAGGACAACGGCATCGGTATGAGCGCGGCCGACATGTCCGAGGCGCTTGGTACGATCGCACGATCCGGCACCAAGGCGTTCGTAGACCGAGTCGCCGCGGCCAATGCCGGAGAAGGCGCACAGCTCATCGGCCAGTTCGGGGTCGGCTTCTATTCGGCGTTCATGGTCGCGGGGCAAGTTGACGTGGTCTCGCGCCGCGCCGGAGCACAAGAGGCCGCAATCTGGTCGTCGGATGGTCTGGGCACCTACACAATCGCGCCGGCCACACTCGACCAAGCGCCGACGCGGGGTACCCGCGTCGTGCTGCACCTGCTCGAGGATGCGAACCAATATACCGAGCGCCACACGGTGGAGCGCATGGTAAAGGATCAGTCGGGCCACGTCCCGGTACCAATCCTTTTACGCGATACGCCCGATGCCGAGCCCGCCCAGATCACCGACGGCGCTGCTTTATGGACCCGTCCCAAAGCCGAGGTGACGGCTGAGGAATATACTGATTTCTACCGCGGCGTCTCGGGCCAGTTCGACGAACCCGCTGTCACCCTACACTATCGCGCAGAGGGACTGCACGAATATGCGGTGCTCGCCTTCGTGCCCGGTGCCAAGCCGTTTGACCTGTTCGATCCCGAACGCACCGGCGGCATGAAGCTGTATGTGAAGCGCGTGTTCATCACCGACGAGGCCGAGGTGCTACCGCGTTACCTGCGCTTCGTCCGCGGGCTGGTCGACTCGTCGGATATCCCGCTCAACGTCTCTCGGGAAATGATCCAGGAGAGCACGATCCTTGCCGCGATCCGCAAGGGCGTGACCGGGCGGATCCTGTCCGAACTCGCCAAGCTCGCCGGAAATGATGCAGAAGCCTATGCAAAGGTGTGGGAGAATTTCGGCGCGGTGTTGAAAGAGGGCCTATACGAGGATTACGAGCGACGCGACGCGCTGCTCGGCCTCGCCCGTTTCAAGTCAACCACGTCGCAGGGCGCATGGCGCTCTGTCACCGACTATGTCGCTGACATGCGCGAGAACCAGACCGCCATCTATTACGCCGCGGGCGGCGACCTCGACAGGCTCGCGGCCTCTCCACAGCTGGAGGGATTCCGCGCACGTGGGATCGAGGTGTTGTTGCTGTCCGACCAGATCGACAGCTTCTGGGTGACCGCGGGCGTAGACCATGACGGCAAGCCCTTTAAATCGGTGACGCAAGGCTCCGCCGACCTCACCTTGATCCCGCTCACCGAGGGTACGGAGGCACCCGTCTCCGAGGCTAGCGAGCAGGTCGAGGCGTTCATTGGCTTCGTCCGGACAACGCTCGACGACGCGGTGTCTGCGGTGCGCGCATCCGACCGCCTGACCGACAGTGCCGTCTGCCTAGTCGCGCCCGAGCGCGGCATGGACCGCCAGCTCGAGAAACTGCTCGCCGGCGCCGGGCGCGCGCCGGTGGCCGAAAAGCCGGTGCTGGAAATCAACCCCGGCCACCTGCTGATCGCCAAGCTGGCGGCGCTGGGCGAGGCCGACGCAGCCTTCCGCGAAGATGCCGCGCGGCTGCTGTTCGACGAGGCGCGGATCGCCGACGGCGAGCCGCCGGTCGACGCGCGCGGATTCTCGGCGCGGCTGGCGCGGGTGATCGACCGGGCGGCAGGCTAGCAGCCCTCAGGCGGCCGCGGCATCCCGGCCATATTGCCGCGGCGAAACCCCCATCACCCGCTTGAATGCGGTGCTGAACGCACTCTCCGATCGATAGCCGAAGGCAACGGCGATCGCGGCCAGCGAGTCGCGCGACCGGGCCAAGCCGTCTGCCGCCAATTGCATCCGCCAGCGCGTCAAATAGTCCATCGGCGGCACGCCAACGCGGGTCTTGAACGCCTCGGCAAATCTGGTGCGCGACATGCCGGCGCGCGTTGCCAGCGACTGCACCGTCCAGCGCTGCGCGGGATCGGCGTGAATTGCGCCAATCGCCGCGCCGAGCTGCCGGTCGGCTAGCGCGAACAGCCAGCCGACCCCGCCGTCCTGCCCCTGCCCGACGTGCAGCCGCAACGCCTGCACCAGCATCAGCTGCGCGACATGCTGGACAACCAAGTCGCCACCGGGTTGCGGCACGCGCAGTTCGTGCATCATCCGGTCGAGCGACCAGCGCAGCGTCGCCCGATCCGCCTCCTCGCGGATATGGACCACTGGCGGCAGCACGCCGAGCAGAACCCGGGCATGCTGGTCGTCGAGCGCGAAATGCCCGCCAACGATAGTGCACGCGCCGCCGCCTGCGATCATGCCGATCGCGCCCGCCGGCCGTCCCGAGATCAGCGTCCGGAAGTCGACCGGCGTCAGCGCCGGATCGCTCGCCAGCCGAAACGGCAGTCCGCGCGGCAGCACGAAACAGTCGCCGGTCGCCAGCCGCACCGACTCCGCCACCCCCTCTATGACGAGCCAAGTCTCGCCGGACACCACCGCATAGCATTTGATGCCGTCATGCGCGGGAAAGCGGATCGAAAGCTCCGCGCCCATGTCAAAGCCGCCACAGGCATAGCTGCGCGGCCGCAACAGGGACAGCACATCGGATAGGGGATCCATGACATTTCCGGACGATTGCTAAAGGAAGCCGGATTATAACGCATAGATCGTACCCGACCAAGCGGCTACCTACAGGGTCGACAGCGCAACAGCGCCTCGATCCACGACATCAAGGAAGAGATATGCGCGTATTTGTAACGGGCGCCACCGGGTGGGTCGGCGCGACGGTGGTCGAAGAGCTGATCGGCGCGGGGCACACGGTGCTCGGCCTTGCGCGCTCGGATGCAGGCGCGGCGACTCTCGCCGCCTCTGGGGCAGAGGTGGTGCGCGGGTCGATCGAAGATTTCGACATGCTGGGCCGCGCCGCAGCGGGCGCGGACGGGGTAATCCACACCGCCTTCAACCACGATTTCTCAAAATTCGTCGAGAACAGCGCAGCCGACCGGGCCGCGATCGAAGCACTGGGCCGCGCACTCGAGGGCTCCGACCGGCCGCTGCTGGTCACGTCGGGACTGGCGTTCCTCGCCGATGGCCGGCTCGCCGATGAGGACGACCTGCCACATCCCGTCTCCACCGCTTCCCCTCGGGCTTCGGAACTGGCTGCCGCCGCGTTGGCGGAACGCGGCGTGCGAGTGTCGTCGATCCGACTATCGCCGTCCGTACATGGCGCGGGCGATCATGGCTTCGTGGCGATGCTTATCGGGATCGCGCGTACCACCGGCGTATCAGTCTATGCCGGCGACGGCGCCAACCGCTGGCCCGGCGTTCATCGGATCGATGCGGCGCGACTCTACCGACTGGCGCTGGAACGGGGCGCGAGCGAGGCGCGTTACCATGCGGTCGCCGAAGAAGGCGTACCGTTTCGCGCGATCGCGGAGGCGATCGGCCGCGGCCTCGGCGTGCCGACGCTCAGCAAGTCGCCTGAAGAGGCCGCCGCGCATTTCGGCTGGTTCGCCCGCTTCGCCGCCATCGACGCCCCTTCCTCAAGCGCGCGCACCCGGGCGCTGCTCGGCTGGGAACCCACCCAGATCGGGCTGATCGACGATATCGACCGCCACTATTTCGGATGAGTCACGCGGCGAGCGCGTAACGCCGACAATGCTCGAGGTAGCCGGCCTCGTGCGTCCCAGCGAGCGAGACGACGCTTTGCCAAAGCCAACTCGGCGCGTCGATTACCCCGCGGCGGTCGGTGTCGAGCACCGCCGACCAGTCGCGGCGGGTAACATCGTCCATCTGCCGCGCATGGGCCGTGCCGACCACGAAGGCGAGGTAGCGGGCCGCCTTCACCGCCTGCTCCTGGCTTAGCGCATCGATCTCCAGCTTGAGATCCTGCGGCGCGAGCTCGCGGATGAACATTGAGCGGCCCAGCAGCGGGACCGCGATCATCCGCGCGCCGAGATGCGGCGACAGCGCCGCCGCCGCAGCGACCACCCGTGCGCCATTATCCCGCGGCATCGCTGCTCGATGGGTGGTCGGGGCGATCGGCGCGACCGCTTCTTTGAGATCGACGATCGCGTAATCGGACCGACCCTTGGCGTTCTCCAGCTCGACGATAGCCGCGAAGCGCAGCAGGCCGAGCGAGCTGCAGCCTTTCATCCAATAGGCCGCATCGACCAGCTTCACCGCCCGCGCATCATCTTTGCGGTTGAGCGACAGGATCAGCCGGGCAACGTCGGGATCGTCGAACACCGCCGCCAACGCGGTGCGCTCCGCCGCTTCCAGCCGCCAGAATTTGCGCCCCAGCGGAATGCGCAGCTTGCCGGTCTCGAGCCGCTCCTCGGCGAGGTGGCGCCAGCGCCGGCCGAGGGCACGCTTGCGGACCTGTGTCACTGCCTCGGGCTCGGGGCCCGCATCGCCGCTGGTCGGGTCCTGCATGGCCGCAGCATACCCTTCGACCATCGCCTCGATCATCCGCGCGGTAGTGACCCCGGGCAGGTCGGAACCGCGCGCGGCGGTAGCTAACGACAGGCCGAGCCGGATCAGGTCGTGCGCGGGATTGCCGATCACCGCCTGATCGAGGTCGCGGATCTGCACCTCGACCCGGCCGTCGCCCGCCGCCAGCGGTCCGAGATTGCCGAGATGGCAATCGCCGCAGATCCAGATCGGCGGCCCGACTGGCACTCGCTTTGCACCAGGCGAGGCGGCCAGCCATTCGTAGAATTTGGCGGTGTTACCGCGGACATAGGCATGAGCGGACCGCGCCATCTTCAGGGTACGCTTAGCCTCGAGGATATCATGGCGTTGATCGGCAGTGGGAGTGGTCCTGGGCATTCGCGATCCGTCGCAGGAGGTGATCGACGCTGAACGACCCATCCTGCGAATTGTAACGAACTGTTGCTGATATTTGTGGAGCTGTGAGAGTCTTTCCTCGTAACGCCGAGGGGCCACGCACAGGATGGCCAAGGACAAGATGACCACGGCTGTACTTGTGGCGCCGCCTCCTTCACCTCTCGTGCTGCCTGTAGTTGCCCTCCCCCGCCAAGCGAGGGAGGATGCGCCTCAAGAAATGGCGCGCGGTCCAGTACCAAATGTGCTCGGCGCGGGCATCGCCAAGCCGGCGGCTGCCTCCCCGTAGCCGATCGCCGCCACGCCGCGCGCGAGCAGCCGCTCGTTTGCGCGCCATGCGCCCGGGCCGCTCTCGACCGTCAGCGGCAATAGCGACGCCGGGTCCGCTACCCGGCTTCCCCAGCTGCGTGCCAGATCGAGCGCAACCGCATCGGCGCCCAATACGATCGACGGGAACGGCAGCAAGGTCGGTGGCCCGAGAAAGGGGCTCGCGCGCCCTTCGGCCTCGCTTTCGAACGGGTTCGACGGACCGAGGAAAATCGCCCCCGCGACCGGCGCCACATAGCAAGCCGGCGACAGCCGTGCCCACCAGGCTACCGCCAAGCAGCTCGCGCCGTGGGCAACCAGCAGCACCGGCGTCCGCGCACTGCCCACTGTCTGGTCGAGTCGCGTCGCCCAGCGATTGTGAATGCCCGCCTTGCGCGAGCGTAGCTCGACGCAGAGATGCTCGTTGTCAGGCGCATCGAGGAACGCCATCCACGGCGGGGTCGGATCTTCGTCGGTCGATATCAGCACAAAGCTGGGCAGCACGGAATCGTCTTGGGCGAACAACGTCACGGCGCATCTCCCTCAAACGAAAAGGACGGCGAGCGGCAAGCGGAAGATCGCTTCCCGAGTCGGCGGCATCTTCGGGGACAAGGCTATTCCTACCGATACGGGGTACAATAGACCTGCGACCAAGCGAGGCTTTGCCGCGCTCTGACGCCGCCTACGCAACGACAGCCGCCAATCGGCCGTTGCGCAGGCGCCGGATAGCTGCTGCAAGCGGCCTCATGATCCTTTCCCAAGCGCGCCCCGTTCGATGATCGATCATGTTGCGATCGTCGGCGGCGGCTTTTCCGGCACGCTACTCGCCGTCAACCTGCTGCGCCACGAAGGCCCGCGCGCGACGCTGATTGAGCGGCGGCTCGAGGCCGGCGAAGGCTTGGCGTTCGGGGCGGCGCATCCCTCACACCTTCTCAACGTCCGCGCCGGCAACATGAGCGCCTTTCCCGACGATCCCGGCCATTTTGTGCGGTGGCTGGAGCACCAGGGTATGACCGACGCGAGCCACGCTTTCGTGCCACGCCTCACCTATGGCCGCTACTTGCGCGACCTTCTCGACGAGGCACAGCGGCGCGGCGGCAGTCGGCTTACCGTACTTGCCGGCGATGTCGTCGACCTCGACACAGACGGTCCCACGCTTACCCTCGATGACGGCACCCGTATCGATGCCGATGCGGTCGTGCTCGCGGTCGGTAATCTGCCGCCCAACGCTCCTCCAGGGATCGAGCCCGAGCGGCTGCCGCCCGTCCGCTACGCCGGCGATCCGTGGGACCCGGTGGCGCTGCGCGGGCTGGGCGCCGAGGATACGGTACTGGTGCTCGGCACCGGCCTGACGATGATCGACGTCGCGCTGTCGCTCGAGGCAGGCGGGTTCGCCGGGCGGATCGTCGCGCTATCGCGCCGCGGACTGGTGCCGCATGCCCATGCCGAAGCCGGGCCACCGTCTGAGCCGCGGCGCGAGCGGCCGCTCGGGCCGATGTCGTCGCTAGTGACGACAGTGCGTGCCCGCGCAGGGGAAATCGGCTGGCGCAGCGCGGTCGACGAACTGCGGCCGTTCACGCAGAGCATGTGGGGCGCCGCCTCGGAGACTGAGCGCGAGCGGTTCCTGCGCCATCTGCGGCCGTGGTGGGACATCCACCGCCACCGACTCGCACCACCGGTGGCGGCGCGGATCGCGGCGATGCGCGCGCGCGGCCAACTTTGCGTCGAGGCGGGCAAGCTCGCATCGGTCGCGGTGGAAGCGGGTGGGGCCGAGGTCGCGTGGCGCCCGCGCGGGCGGGATTCGCTTGTCCGGATGACGGTCGCCCGGATCGTCAACTGCACCGGACCGCAAGGCAATGTGCTGCGCGCCGAAGAGCCGCTGCTGCGCAAGCTGGTTGCAGGCGGATCGATCCGCCCCGATGCCGCGCGGCTCGGGATTGACGTGGACGCGCAGAGCCGGACGATTGACGCTTGCGGCTGCGCCAACGACTGGCTGTTTGCGGCCGGCCCGATGACGCGCGGCGCTTTTTGGGAGATCGTCGCGGTGCCTGATATCCGATCACAGAGCTGGGCACTCGCCCGCCGCCTGTCCAACGCGCATTGGATCGGCGGGGAGGGCCTATAGATTAGGCCGCGCGTCGCACCCACCGCCCCATTTCGGAGCCGCGCAGCAACGCGACAACGCAGGCGATCAACATCGTGATCGCCCACCACCACATCACCTCGCGCAGCATCCAGCCGGCGATCCGCACGTCGCTCAGCGACCAATGGGTCAAGCTGGTGGTGCCATCGAGCGCTTGGCGCCAGCACTGCGGCCACAAGACGCCGAGCACCGCCCCGGTCGTCCAGCCATAGAGCCGCGGCCGGCTGCCGATCCGGCACAATGCAGTCAGCGTCGGCAGCGCAAGCAGCAGGTGCGTCGCGCGGTAGCCGATGTTCTGCGCCGTGAAAAAACAGCTGAGCACCAGCAAGGCGCCAACCAGCAGGAAGTTGCGCTCGCGCTCGCTCAGCGCGGCAATGTCGGCCTCGAACCAACCGCGGGTGCCGATCACCCAGGCAATCGTCAACGCGCCCAACGACAACAAAAGTCGCAGCGCGCCAGACACCATCGCCGGCCAGCCCAGCAGTTCGCCCAGGCCACTGGGCAGCGTCGACGACCCGAACATTGCACTCAGATAGGGGCCGGTCGGGATTAGCTGCAGCGCACGCACCAACTCGTGTCCCATCGTCGCGACAAATAGAATGACGAGCGCGACCGACGCCGTCGCCACGGCGAAGAACCGCGCCGGTCGCTCGCGGGTGACGATTAATAGGAGCGTCATCGGATAATATTTGAGCAGCCCCGCCAGCAGTGCCGCGGCATATCCCACTAGGCGCAGTTTTTGCGAATGGCAGGCTAGCGTCGCCGCGACCGCGGCGAGAGCGAATAATACCAGATCGTTGTTGCCGCGCTCCACCGCATAGACCACCGACGAGGCTAGCATCCCGAGTACGATTCGTCCGGTCGCCGTGCGATCCCGCCCGACTGGCAGCAGCAACAGACTGAGCAGGAAAGCGCTGTCGACCGCCAACCCCACCGGGCTCAACCAGGCTAGCGTCACCGGAAAATGGCGCAGCACCAGCCACAGCGGCGAATAATCATAGACCCGCCCGAGCGGATCGCACGGATTGACTGCGAAGACGTCGACCCCGGCGCGCAGACAGCGAATCGCCGACAGCACGGTATCGGTGTCGAGGAAGGGGTAGGCAAACGGATCCACGCCCCAGGCCTCGAGGATTCCGCGATAAACGCTGGTCGCGCCCGACAGATAGAGGAGAGCGAGCAGCGCGAAAAAGCCGGTTCCGACCAAGAACGGAATACGGCGCCGGAGGGCGTCACGCGGTTCCGGACCAGTATTGGGCATGATCTGCATTCAGATCGACTAGCAGGAGATGCTTAATCCATCCTAACCATGCCGCCTCACCACCCGGTACACCGCCGAGCGGCGGTCGGACCAGATCGGCAGTAGGTCCGCCGCATGCACCCGCCCTGCAGGAAAACCGATCGTCCAGACATAGCCGAAGGTACTGCGATCGAAGCCCGCTATCGCCCGATCGAAATCGGTCTCGCCGCCGAGACCCGGCGGATAGACCAATTGCGAGGGATCGCGGTCATAGGGAGCCGCCGCCGGGTGCAGCGGGCGGACCAGTTGCTGCCCGGCCAATGCCCATTGCTCGTTGGTAAAGACGCCTGCCCGCTCGGTGGCGAGCCCCGCGATGTGGCTCAGTCGCGGATTGCGCCAATCCCCGGCGGATGGTTCGTTGACTAGTACCAGCACTGCAGCCCCTGGCGGGAACACCCCGATCGCCCGCGCCGCCTGCTCCTGGCCGTGCGCGAATAACAGCAAAGCGACCGTCGAGGTCGCCAGCCGCGCAACAAAGAACCCCGCGCCCAGCAGCGCAAGCCGTCGTTCGAGCCGTTCCTCGCCCGGCGTCACCCGGATCGCGAGCAACCCAAGCGCCACCGAAGCCGGCAAAATCCGCATGTCGACCAGCGACGCGCCCGCATAAAATGCCGGCAACACCACGAACGCGACCCCGCCGAGCAGCGCCGGCACCCCGAGCACCGGCGCGAACGACAGCCGCGGCCAGCGCCAGCCCGCGCCCAACAGCAGGAATAGCACCGCCACCCCCACCAGGTCCCACGTCTGCCACCGCTCGCGCAGCAGCGAGGTCAGCCAGAATAGCTTGAGCGGCATATCGAACCAGTCGCCGGTCGCTCCGGCGAGCCGGTCGTGCCCACCGAGCATGAAGACGACGGGCATCGCCATCGGCAGGCACATCGCCGCCGCCGCCAGCGCCGCGCGGACGGCCCCGCGCTGGCGCCGTGCCGCCCATTCCGCGCCGAACACGAATAGTCCGAGCATCGCCCACCCAAAGGAATGGCACAGCCATATCAGGCAGGCGATCGGCACGAATCCCGCCACCCGCACCCAGTCGGGCGTCGTCCGCGCCAGTCTGAGCCATAATGCGAGCCCCCCCAGCGCAAGTGCGGTACCGAGGCAGAAATTAACGAAGCCGAACTGAAACGGCGCGGCATAGGCCAACGGCAGCGCGAAGAAGGCGGTCGCCGACAACCTCCCGTGCACCACGCGCGCGAGGGCGAGCATCGCCGCGACGCTTGCCATCAAAATCGCTATCACCACCAACTTGGCGGCCGGCTCGATCCCGAGCAGCGGTGCCAGCACCACCACCAGCGCGTCCACGCCCAGATTGCCGATCGGAGCCCAATGCACCGCATAATGCTGCGCGAGTGGCCCCTGCCCCGCTTCTGCCAGGATGCGGTAGCGGCCAATATGTCCGGGCAGGTCAGTCAGCGGTGGCACCGCGGGCCACAACAAAGGCACCGCCGCGAGCAGCAACGCCGGCACGGCGATCCACGGCCGCTGCCACCACCGTCCGATTTCAGGATATGAGATGGGGCAAACTCCGGCGGAAAAGGTGCCGACTCGTCCTACACCTGCCGCCGAGAGTCACGCCGAATCCAGCGTTACGATAGCCCCAAGCTGCACTAACGAAATCGAAAAAGGATCCGGACTATTCGGCGGATCGCCCAGCAAACGCGGTAAAGCGACAGCTTTGCACGCTGAATTCCCGGTTTCAGGCCGCGATGTTCAGGCATCGCCAGATCTTTTGCGCTATACCCCTCCTACGCCTCGACGACCATCGGACAGCGCCCCAATATGTCAAGCCTTACCCAAGCGACGCCGTCGCGCCGCGTGTTCGTGCAGTCCGCCGCGATCGGCACCGCCGCACTCTGCCTGCCCGCCCTCGCCACCAAAGCGCTCGCCGAACCGGCTCGCGCATTGACCTCGTCGCGGGTGGTGCGGCCCGAATTGCTGCGCCGGGCACTCACCGCACTCGACCGCCACGGCAACCGCATCGCGCATCGCGACCGTATTGCGATCGCAGATTTCGACGCCCCCTCGGCCAACCCGCGTTTCCACCTCGTCGATCTAGCGAGTGGCAGTTCGGTGTCGATGCTCGTCGCGCATGGCAGCGGATCGGACCCGGCACATACCGGCTGGCTGCACCGTTTTTCTAATCAGGAAGGGTCGAACGCCTCATGTGACGGCACCTTCCTCGCTTCCGATTATTATGTCGGCAAGCATGGCCGCTCACAACGGCTCGAGGGACTCGACCCCAGCAACAGCAATGCGCTGTCGCGCGCGATCGTGATCCATTCGGCCTGGTATTCCAACCCAGACATGCTGCAGACCCACGGCCAACTTGGCCGCAGCCAAGGCTGCTTCGCGGTCGGCGAGCGCGACTTGGCTCAGGTGTTCGCACGACTCGGCGAAGGCAGGATGTTGTTCGCAGCCAAGGTTTAGTCGGCTTTGAGCCGTCGATTGTACCGCACTGACGCCCATAGCGACAACGCTATCAACACCGCGCCAATCAACCCGGTCACCGCCTCTGGAACGTCGTAGCGTGCTGAGGCGAGCATGATTCCGGCCAACGCCAGGATCGCCCAGAAGGCACCGTGCTCGAGATAGCGATAGTCGGCGAGCGTACCGCGATCGACCAGCAGGATTGTCATCGAGCGCACAAACATCGCCCCAATTCCCAGCCCTAGTGCGATAACGAATACATTGTTCGACAACGCGAACGCCCCGATCACGCCGTCGAAGGAAAAGGCGGAATCGAGCATGTTAAGATAGAGGAAGCCGGCCAGCCCCGACCGCACCACCGTGCCGGTTACTCCCTCGCCGGGCTCGAGCAGCGCGTTGATCGCCTCGACCAGAATGAAAGCAAGCAACCCAAAGATCCCGGCGACGATCAGCGTCCCCGCGTCATCGTCCGGCAGCAGCCGCGACATGCCGTAGAGCGCGAGCAGCACCACACCGATCGCCAGCGTGTCGACCGCACCGAGCTTGGCGAGCCGTTTCTCGATAACACCGATCCAGTGCACCTGCTTGTCGCTGTCAAAAAAGAACTTAAGCGCGACCATCGCCAAGAATGCGCCACCGAAGCCGGAAATACCGACATGCGCGTCGGTGATAATTCGTTCGTATTCGGCCGGGTGGCCAACCGCGAGCTTGACCGTGTCGATCGGCCCGAGCCCGGCCGCCACCGCAACGATTGCCAGCGGGAACACGATCCGCATCCCGAACACGGCGATGCCGATGCCCCAGGTGAGGAAACGTTTCCGCCACACCAGATCCATGCCGCCGAGCACCGTCGCATTGACCACCGCATTGTCGAACGACAGCGACACTTCGAGCACGCCGAGCACCAACACGATCCATAATACACCGAATGTGCCCGAGACGCTGCCGGTGGTCGCCCAACCGAGCCACGCAGCAAGCGCCAGGCACACCGCAGTGAAGCCGAACGCTCCCTTAAAATAGCTGAACATGGCCGCCCTTCGCCGAATCGGCCCCCACCCCGGGGACGTGACGCTTGTGTGTCTAAAGGCGTTGGAGGACGAGGGAAACGTTCGTCCCCCCAATCGCTTGCGACCCTGAACTCTTTCAGGGTCCGCGCGCGGCCGTTCGAACAAGAGCGGCGCTCTTGGAACTTCTGACCGCGCCTGGATGCTGAAACGACTTCAGCATGACGGACGACAAAAATTCACCCGATCAGCGGCACTTCACGTCGGAGTTGTTCTGGTCGATCGACTTGCCCGCAAGCCCGCCCAGCGCCGCGCCGAGCAGCGTGCCGACGGTGCGCGAATGCCCGCCGGCGATGACATTACCGAAGATGCCGCCGGCCGCTGCACCGATCACCAGCCCGGTGGTGCCGTCGTTGCGCTTGCAATAATAGCGCCCGTCCTGCCCGCGATAAACGCGATCGTCGGGGGTGAGCACACGCTCCTGATAATTCGGTCCGTCGCGATAATAGCGTGCGGGATCATAGCCCGCCTCGACCCGGTCGTCGTCATAACCGCGCGGCGGCGGGGCATAACCCTGCGGCTGGCCGTAGCCGCCACGCGGGCCGCTTCTCATGGCATTCTGATAGCGGTCGAATTCCTGCTGAAACACCGACAGCTCGTTGGACAGCCGATCCTGCGCGGCGCGGAAGCGAACCGTGTCCTGCTGGCTCTGCGCAAGCGCGGGAGTGGCGACGGCCATGCAGGTGGTGGCGATCAACGTCGCCAGACGGGTAAATCGGGTCATAGTTTCTCTCCCAGTTGTAGCAGCAGAACCATCTTATGAGGGCAATGTTGCACCCGAAATGAACGGGGGCTCAATCAGTCGAACACATTATTGGGCGTTGAGCTGAAGCTATCCGCATCGTGCTAAGCGTGTCGAACCACTATTTTTCTTGGCTAAGCTCGAAAAGAAAGAATCGCCTTCGATAAACTCTGGAGAAGTGAAAAAACAATCAATCTAATTGCGATCGTTCAATAATCCTTCGACACCCGCACCGTCGCGCTCTGCCGTCCTACTGTCGACACGGTCGACAGTAGCGATAGCCAGCGGGTGATCTGAAATTCGAGCTGGGTCGCCGAATATCCCTGACCATCGGTGATAATCTCGGCGAACAATCGCCTGGTGATATATTTGCCCGCGGCGATCGCAGTCTTCTGGCCGATGGTGGTGTCGGGCGGCAGCACGCGCAATCGATCGAGCCCGGTCACGCGGCGGACCGCGTTGATCGGGTCGAGCCCACCGCTCTTGCTGTTGAGCGCCGCTACCGCCGACGCGAGCTGCAATGCCTCAGGCGCCGACAGATTGGTAATCGATGTGCCGAACAACAGTCTCGACAGCAGCTCCTCTTCGGGCAGCGCGGGAATGCTGGTGAAACTGATCTCGGGTTTCTGGCTGGTGCCGGTGACGCGAATCGTGGCGCTGAGATCCGAGGCGGTCGCATTAGCCGAGATGTCGAGCGCCGGATTAGCGGGCACCGACCCGTCGAAGCGGATGATGCCGCGTTCCAAATCGAAATTGCGCCCCGAGAATTGATAAGTCCCGCGGATCATATCTGCTCGGCCCGTGATCTTCGGCGACTCGGGTGTGCCTTTGATCTCGAGGTTGGTCGACCATTCGCTGTCGAGCCCCAAGCCGGAAACACGCAGATTGTTCGGCGCGTGCGCCTTCACGTCGAGCGTCCAGGGTTTGCGGGGAGCCTCTTCCTCGACGCCGGCGCCAAACGGCAGGTTGATTTCGCGCACGTTGAGCTGCGGCACCGCCGCCACCGCGGTCGCTTGGCCGAGCCGGAAGCGGCTCGCAGCGAGTTTAAGATCACCGGCGACTACCCCACCAGAACCATCCGACTTAATAGTGATCGGTCCGGTCGCAGTGGCGCCGATATCGTCGCGGTTGATGACTACCGCATTCTGCGCGTCAAGCTTCAGATCGATGCCAAAGCCATTGACCGCGGCGAGATCGAACGTACCCGCCCCGGAAACACGACCATTCTTGCCAGCCTCGGCCGCAAAATTAGCGATCGTCAGTTTGGACCCCCCAAAGCTGCCCGATGCCTGGACGTTGGTCAGTACCGTGCCCGTGACCGCGCTTTCGATTCTCGCGCCTTTGGCCTGCAACACGCCGCGGATTTGCGGATCATTGACCCTACCGTTCAGATCGGCCGCGATCGCAACGGGTCCGGAAAGATCGAATAATTCGATCCCCGTCAGCCGCCACAGCGTGTCCGCCGGCCCGTCGTAGCGTAGCTGCGCGAATAACGCCGCGTTCGAAAGCCGCTGTGCCAGCGTGCCCTGCCCGAGCGGTGAGAGTTGCGCTTGCGCACGGCCGACCGTCTTGCCGCCGGTCGCCATCACCGCGCGCAGCGCGGCCTTATCGGCCTGCAGCGCCCCGGCCACGCCGACGTCGATCGGTTGGGACGACAGCACCAGCCCCGAACGGGTCAACCCACGCACCGTCATGTCGATCCGGCCGCTCGGCGGCCCGGCTGACCCTTGGGTGAAGCTCAATTTGCCCGAGGCGCTGCCGCCAAGGCCAAGCCCTGGATAGCCGATGTCGAGAATCGATAGCGGCATCGCGGTAAGGCTGGCGTCGATCGTCGTCGCCGCGCTCGACAGCCGCCCGGAAACTTCCGCCGCGCCGCCGGCAAAGCTCAGCCGTGTGAGCCCGAGCTGCCAGCCGTCTCCATCACGGGTAAAGATGGCGGGGGTGTCGAGCTTGAGCGGCCGGCGATCGACGGTGCCCTGAGCGGAGACGCTGACGCTGTCCGGAGTGACCGCGGCGATCGTTTGTACGTCAAACGCGCGGCCACGCGATCCAGCGATCGATGCGCGCATCTCGCCCGAGCCACCGCGCAGCTTGGCGGTGCCTGCGAAGCGTGCGAGACTCAGGCCGTTGGCGCGTAGGCCCGCCGCGGTGGCGGTCGCGTCCAGCGTCATCCCGGCCGGGTCGAGCAATACCGTCGCGTCGAGATGCCCCTTGCGCATGCCGATCGCTCCAAACGTGGCCGAAGTCGCATCGAGATGCGCCTCGATCCGCTGATTTTCCTCCACCGGGCGGAACAGCAATTCGCCGCCCAATCCGCCACCGCTAACCACGATCCGGCCGTCGAATCCGCCACCGACGATTTTGAGTTCGCCGGTGCCGTGCGTGCCGGATACATCGAGCCGCGCGATCGCGATCGAGGCGTCGCCACTCGGCGGTAACTTGATTGTCCCGTCACCAGACCAGGTGCCGAGCCGCGAATCCCCCGCCGCCTTGAGCGCGAAGCCCTCGGGTACCGGATCGAGATGCGCGCGCACCTGCGCTAATCCCATTGCCGCATTGGGCGCGTCGAACGCCAGATCGAGCGTCGGCTTGCCGATATCTCCGTCGAGCGTAATCCTGAACGCGCCATAGGTCGTCTGCCGCCCGGCGCCCTCGAAATGAAAGGTGCCGTCGCGGCGGCGATAGCCGGTGCCAGCGATGCGGATTTGCGGTGCGCTCAGCGCCAGATTGTTGAGGTGAAGGATACCGTCGGGCGTACGCTCCAGCCCCGTGACGATCCGCGGCAGCCCGCCCGCCAGCGAGCGGAAGAAGGCATTGTCGAGACGCAGCACGTTGGCAGTGCCGGTACCGATCACGCGCGTGCCATGCCCGTCCGGCCCCGGCACCACTCGCAGCTGGGAGCTCACGTCGACCAGCCCGACTCCTGGGATAAGGTAACGGCCGAGCTGGCCGTTCAATCCGACCTGGAAATCGCCATTGTCAAGATCGATCACCAGCGCCAGCCGGCTGATCAATTTGTCGGATTTCAGCCGTAAATCTTCGCCCGTGATAAATTTCGAGGTCACCTTCAGGACGCCGCTGACCGACAGGCCGCGCAAGATGCCGCCAGCAACGTCGCCGACCCCAGTCACTTGGCGCGCGGTCAGTGTAATCGGCACCAGCACCGGCGACTTCGAGAAATGTCCCTTGCCACCAATATGTACGTCATCGAAACCGGTATCGTCGAACGCCACCCTCTCGGCTGTCAGTCGATAGTCGAATGCGGCGCGTGCGAAATCGCCTTCCAAGATCGCGCGCAATTCGATCCGGCGCCCGGTCATATTCGGAAACAGCGCTTTTGGCTGGAGCAGCGTCGCGTGGATCCGCACGTTGCGGAGCGCGCTCGCGCCAAGATCGAGCACGCCGGTGGTCTCGACTGCGATCTCCGGCGAGCGCAGCAACAACCGTCCATCGAGCCGCCGCTCGGCGAACGTTCCGGCGCCGTCGACATGCACTACACCCGCGGTCATCCGCGCGAGCTTGCCGTGGGTGAGCGTCTCGGGCGCGCTCGTGCCGCGTAGGCTGTAATCGCCGCTTCGGGCCGTCAGCGCCAAGTCGACTACCCGCACCGCGCCGACCTGCGCGATCGCGGTGCCGCGCCAGGCGCGCCATGTGCCCTTGCCGGTCACATCGAACGTCACCGCCCGCTTGCCGCCCACCCCACGCGACAGCACGCCGCCGGCCAACCCCTTACCATGCGCATCCATGTCGAAGCGGTTGCGATCGGGCTGGGCGTCGAGCGTGACAGTCAGCGTGTCGCTGCCCGCGACCACCGCTTTCAAGTCGATCAGCGCACGGCCGCGCCGGATATCGGCTTTGCCCGCCAGCCGTGCAGTCCGCACCGTGCCGGCTACCCCCGCGCCAAGCGTTAGCCGATCGATCTTCAGCTGCCCGACGTGAATGTCGAAATCAGGGAGGGTCGGGCTCTTCTTGCCGCTTGGGATGGTGATCGGCAGTCGCACCAAGCTTGCGCGCGGCACGATCAGTCGCCGGATTTCGAGCCGATTGGAAGCCCAGGCAAACGGCGCCCAGCCGAGCTCAGCGCGCGGGATCGCCAGGAACTGGCCGGTGCGATCATAGGCGCGTACATTGATCAGCGCCGCGTCTGAATAGAGCGATCCCTCGATCCGCCCGATCGAATAATGCAGGCCATTGGCAGGGCGAATCTGCGCGATCCGATCGACCACAAAGCGATGGCCGATGCTGGTGTCGAGCAACCACAAAGCCGCCATCACCAGCGCCAGCAGCCCGAGCACGAGCCCCACTCCCCATTTCAGCAGCCGTCTCAAAAGGCCTGCCCCAGCGAGACGTAGACGCCGATTCTGGAGTCCCCCTTTTGCGGGTTAAGCGGGGTGCCGACGTCGATGCGGATCGGTCCGAAGCTCGAATAATAGCGCACGCCGATCCCGGTGCCGAGCCGCATACCTGTGAGATTGGGGACCACGTCGGTGGAGATCGTGCCCCCGTCGAGGAACGGCACGATCCCGAAATTACCGAAGACCTTCACGCGCGCCTCGATCGAGAATTCGGCGAGACTGCGCCCGCCGATTGGATCGTTGTTCGCATCGCGCGGGCCGATGTCCTGATAGCCATAGCCACGCACCGATCCGCCCCCGCCCGAATAGAAGCGCCGCGACGGTGCGATCGCGTCGCGCGGCGCGCCCAGGATCGTCCCAAACCGCACCCGCCCCGCCAGCACTACCCGCGGATTCACCGGATAATAGGTGCTCGCGTCGATCTGGGTGCGTGCATAGCCGAATGCGCCCCCTTCCAGTGACAGTTCGGGCGAAACCATCCCGCCCAGTCGGAAACCACGCGTCGGATTGAGCAGATCATCGGTGGCGTCATATTTAAGCGAAGTCGGCAGCGCACCGATGAAATAGGTCTTCGACTGCGGCTCGCCGGTGGCAAGCAGTGCGGCGCGCTCGTTGGTGGCGATCAGCGCAGCGCCAAACGACCAGGTCCATGCCTTTTGGAAGAAGATGTTGGTCTGTCGCTCGAGGCTCGACGAGACCGAGAAGGTCCGCGCGCTATAAGCGTCGACTACGGTGTGCGAGGCGGACACGATCCCGGTCAATACCCGATCGCGCCCCTCGAAATTGGACCGCCGCACCGTCACCGTCGCCGATTGCTCGGTGGTACCGAGCACGCTGGCTAGCGTCAGCGCACCTTCGGGTTTGAACAAATTGCGGTGAGTCCAACTCGCCGAGACTTTCGCGCCCTCACCGGTGCCATAGCCGATCGAGCCCGCGATCGTATGGACCGGCGCGGGCTCGAGCGTCACCGCCACGTCAACCGTCCCCGGCACAACCCCCTCGACCGGCTTGACCTCGGCCGAGGACACCAAGCCGGTCTGAATCAGCGTGCGGCGGAGATCGTCGAGCCCCGCGGCATTGTAAGGCTGGCCGGGCAGAAAGCGCGCGATCTCCTGCATGTGGTGCGCATCGAACACCTTCTTGTTAGTGGCGATGATGTGCCCCACGGTGCGCGCGCCGCCGGGAGCGACGGGCAGGTCAAGCGTCGCGGTGTGGGTGGCGTGATCGACGACAATCTCGGGCTGGCCGATCTTGGCAAACGGATAGCCCTGCTTGCCGATCTGGCTGGCGAGCGCAGCTTGGCCAGCGACGATCGCGTCCGAATTGACCGGATCCTGCGCCGCCACCCCGAACGCCTTGGTCAGTTCCGCGGTCTTGGCGCCTGCCGCCGCGAGCCCGGCCAGCGTTACCCCCTGGAAACGATAGAGCACGCCAGGCTCCACCTCCAGCGTCACCGACAGCCGTTCGCTGGCCGGCGCCACCCGGGTCGTGACCCGTGCATCATAATAGCCCTCAGCACGCAGTAGGCTGGTCAACAGGTCGCTATCCTCGCGCGCGCGACGGTCGATCTGCGCGGCGTTGGCAGGGTCGCCGTCATGCGCATTGAGCACTGACAGACCGTTGAAGCGGCCTCGCAGCGCCGCCATTTCGGCGGCGTCGAGGCCGCTGATTTTCCATTCATAGCGCGTGTCGGCGGCGCCGTCCGCGCGCGCCTGGCTGACTGGAGTGGCACCGGCCGGGGCGGCTGCCAGGTCCGGCCAGGCGACGCCGAGATCGGGCATCGCCGCCATCGGGCTATCCACCGTCAGTCCCGACGGATCGGGTGTAGGCGGCGACGGCGCAATCGTCTGCTGCGCCCATACGGGGGGTATCGCCAGAAGGGTGGCAAGGCCCGCGGTCGCACCGATCAGCGCGATCCGCCGGGGAAATCGGGACGACATGGCCAGGGTTTAGCGGCGGGCTTGCAGAAGCGACAGCGGTTTCGGCACCGCTTTTAGGCCGCCGCGATCAGTGGACCGTGCCCACCGCTCGATCGATCGACATCAACAGGATTAACCGCTCAATCTGCCGCCAGCGGCAAAAGTTCACAGTATTGCCCAGGTCGCGGCAATAATCGGCGCGTGCCGCGGCTTCGTGACCGGCGGCGTCGCCGTAGACGGCGATTAGGTCGACGGCATCGAAGCACGAGCCGCGATCAGCGAGATATGGAATGAATAGCATCCTTGTCCCTCGCGCCCATATTGGCGCCGTGCCGCTATGCGGGTGCCGAGTACAGATTCCGTCGAGGAGTCTGGTTAATCCTTCGCGAGGCGCGATCGTACGCGCTCTGGTGCAGCGCGTGCGGACATGGCAGGAGCAGCGCATGGCTCCTCCCCCTCCTGTACGCGCCTCAATGTCAGGCGGCTTCCCGATTGCGATCGGCGCGATCGGCGGGGCCGCTGTAGGCTTCCTGGTCGGCCAACCGACTGCGTGCTTTTTCGTCGGCGTCGCGCTGGGCGTGGCCGTGGCGGTGGTGATCTGGTTGATCGACCGGCGCAGATAGGGGCGGGGCGATGCCGCGAGCACACCCTGGCCGGCTCGACCTGCGCCGGAGCGCGGCACGCAATCACGCTACACCTCGCAGCGTTCATTACCTGGATCGGGCAGCGGACGGCCTAATTCGACCTGCTCGGCGATCTGGTCGCGGACCTCGCCGTGCTCGCAGCTCAGGGCGGAAGGTAGTGGAGATCAACCTGGAGGTGGGACGACCGATTGCATTGCGTAAAAGTCGTCCCCTGACGAAAGCCGGGACGGTCCGGCTCCTGGGGCGCAATTACCGCCCGCAATCCCGGCTTTCGCCGGGATGACGCGAGGCCTCTAGCGCGTCGCCAACTGGCGCAGCGCGCCGAGCGCATTCTGTAGGCTGTCGTTGCTCGCGCGCGGCGGCTCCGGGGCCACCGGCAGCACCGCCGCCCTGGGAGTCGGCGCGCGATTTACCGCACCGCGCTCGAGTCGGTCGAGCAACGCATGGATCGACGCTGCCTCGCGATGCTGTGCCACCGGCTCGGGCTGCGACAACACTGGAGCAATCGGCGCATAGGCCGGCGTCGCCAGCGGCGGAACGGCCTGCACCGGCAGATCGAAGGTCTCAAGCCGCTCGAACGCTTCATAGGTTGCAGGACGGCGCAGCGGCGCCATCGGCACCAGATCCGGCGCGGGCGTCAGCGGTACCGGCTCAGCAATCACACGCTTGAGCGCCGCGACCGGCTCTGGCATCGGCAGCGGATCGAGGCGCAGCGCATGCGGATCGAAAGCGGAAATCGGCTGATCGAGGTCCTTGGGGATCAGGCGCTCGATCGGGGCCGCCTTTACGTCGAGGAACGGTGTGCCTAGGTCACGCGCAGCAAATAGCGGCCGGCGCGGCGGGGCATCGGGATGCGCGTCGGCGCGACGCAACACCGGCACGCCGTCTTCCTTACCCATCACCTCAGACTGCTTGGCAAACGAAAGCGATCGCGAGCCGACGATCAGATAGAAGCCGAACCAGGCAAACAGCGCGACCCCCGCGCCGACTGTGAGCATCAGCGCGAGTCGCGCGGTGATCCCGAGTGGCGGCTCGGCGGCGGAGAGCACCGCTGCGATACCGCTGTCGATTACCATCGACTCGAGCGTCTCGCCCGGGATCAGCGCGACCAGCACTGCGAATACGCAGCCGAGCACGGCTGCGGCCCCCGCAGCGAGCGGGAAGGTCAGGCGTTTAAGATGGGGGCTTGCGACCATTTCGACTCCGATGCGGCAGACTTGGTTAGCCGTTCATATACCGGACCATAAGCACCAATGTTTGACGACCAGTTACGTTCTGCCTCAACGAACGCACGGCCGCGCGCCCTTCTGCCCTCCCAAGAGGCTGGATCGGCGAGTAATTTCCTGAGCGCTTCGGCGATCGCCGGCGGCGAATCGGGGGTAAACAGCGTGCCGGTGTCGCCGTCGCGAATCAGCTCACGGTGGCCGCCGACGTCCGACGCCGCGACCAACCGCCGCTGCGCCATCGCTTCGAGGGGCTTCAGCGGCGTGACCAGATCGGTCAGCCGCATCCGCTTGCGGGGATAGGCGAGTATGTCGATCAGGCTGTAATACAGATCAACCTCGCCATGCGGCACGCGGCCGACGAAGCGGATATGGCGGGCCGCTGGCGAGGCCGCGGCCTGCGCGCGCAATCTTGCCTCCTCCGGTCCACCGCCGACCAGTACGAGATGCGCTTTGGGTCGCGCCGCGACCAAAGCGGGCATCGCCTCGATCAGATCGTCGAGACCTTCGTAATCGTAAAAGCTGCCGATGAAGCCGATCACCTCGGCGTCGGCTACGCCGAGTGCGCGGGCCAGCGCCGCGTCATGGGGTTTGGGATCGCCGAACAGCGAGAGATCGACGCCGTTGGGCGAAACCAAGATTTTGGACGCTGAAATGCCGCGTGCAATGAGGTCGCCGCGCAGTCCTTCGCAGATCACCGCCACTGCATCGGCGCGCCCCACCGCCCAGGTCTCGGCAGCCTTGTTAAGCCGGTAGCGCAGTGATCCCTCGGTAGTGTCGAGATTACCGACCGCGGCATCCTCCCAAAACGCTCGAATCTCGTAGAGTACGGGCAGCTTGCGCTTGCGGGCGGCGCCCAGCGCGGCGAATGCGCACATCACCGGCGAATGCGCATGGAGAATGTCGGGCCGGAATGCATCGATCGCCTCGAGCACCCGCGCCGAGAAAGCGCGGATGTCGCGCACCAGCGGGATCCCGGAGGTCGGGCGCGTAGTGCGGTAGAAATCGAGCCCATCGATGGTCTCTTCCGCGGCCGGCGCGTCGCCGTGGCGCGGACCGGTAACGGACGCGACGCGCCACCCGCGGCGCTGTTGGGCTTTCAGAATCGCCCGAGTGCGGAAGGTATAGCCGCTCATAACCGGCAACCCATGATCGAGGACGTGGAGAATGCGCATGGCCTTTCCTGCCACGTCAGTGCTTAACGGAGCCTCAACTCCCGTCCTTTAGGCCAGCCCCACCTTCCGTTCGCCCTTGAGCGTGTCAAAGGGCCGTTCTGCCATATCCGCCGCTGGAGAAGAACGGTGCTTCGACAGACTCAGTACGAACAGGGATATGGCGTCGACGAGCGGAGAGCGAAATCATGATCGACAATCTCGCGCTCGGGCTCAGCCATGGGCTTTTGGCGCTCGCGATGTGGCGGTTGCTGCGCCGCCCCGATCTCGATTCCGAGGAAACCGCCGCCGAGCGCGCCGCGAAACGCCGGAGTCGCTTCGGTGCATGATCTCGCACTCGTCGGCTTCCTCGCGCTGTTCGTGGCGGCGGGGTTCCGCCGGCCGTTCCTATTCGTGCTGATGTACGTCTATATTGACATCGTCTCGCCGCAGCGGCTGACCTATTATTTGCTGAACTCGATTCCGGTTTCGCTCATTGCAGTGGCGTTGGCAGTGGGCGGCTGGGCAATGGCAGACGACAAAAGCGGCACGCGTTTCGCGCCACGCCAAGCGATGATCGTGGTCCTGCTCGGCTATTGTTATTTTACCACCGTCACTGCCGATTTCCCGGTGGAGGCGAAGGACAAATGGGACTGGGTATGGAAGGCTCTGGCCTTTGCCGCCTTCCTGCCGCTCACGCTACGCACCCGCCTGCGGATTGAGGCGCTGTTGCTGTTCATGATTCTGTCGGCCTCATCGATCATCATCGTTGGCGGGATCAAGACGATCTTCTCGGGCGGCGGATACGGCGAGCTCAATCTGATGGTGGCGAGCAATGCAGGGCTTTATGAGGGCTCGACGATATCGACGATCGCGATCGCGATCGTGCCGGTGATTCTGTGGTTCAGCAAGTTCGGCACGATTTTCAAGCCCGACAAGTTCACCAAGCTCTATTGCTACGCCCTGATCTTCGCTTGCCTGCTGATCCCGGTCGGCACCTCAACGCGCACTGGGCTGCTGTGTATCTGTCTGCTCGCGGTGCTGACCTTGCGCGACGTGAAGCGGCGGATGGTCTATGTCTCCGGGCTGGGAATCGCGCTGATGATTGCGGTACCGTTCCTCCCTTCCGCTTTCACCCAGCGGATGGGCACGATCCAGACCTATCAGGGCGACACCTCCGCCTCGACCCGGATCGCCGTGTGGCAGTGGACGATGGGTTATGCCAAGGACCATCCGCTCGGCGGCGGGTTCGAAGCCTATCGCCAGAATAAGATCCGCTTCGACACGGTGCGGGTGGCCGGGACCGGCGACAATAAGACCGTCGAGCGCAGCCTGACGGTCGACGCGGCCCGCGCCTATCACTCCGCCTATTTCGAGATGCTGGGCGAGCAGGGCTATCCGGGGCTGGCCTTGTGGCTATTGATCAGCCTGTCCGGCGTGATCCGGATGGAAATCCTCCGCCGCCGCTACATCCGCAGCACCAACCCCGATGAAGCTTGGATCGCGCCGCTCGCCAGCGCGCTACAGCAGGCACATCTGCTGTATCTGCTCGGCGCGACTTTCATCGCGATTGCGTTCCAGCCGTTCATCTTCGCGCTGATCGGCGCGCAGATCGGCCTTGACACCTATCTGGCGCGCAAACGCGCCGGAGCCACAGGCATATCGATGCGCAAGCCTGCGCTGGCCCCCGTATGAAGCACGAGCTACGTGCGCTTACCAGCGTCCGCGGGATCGCGGCGTGGTTCGTGGTGCTTTATCATATCCGAATGTCGATCGATGGGCTGCCCGGCTGGGCGCTCGCGATTGTTTCCAAGGGGTATCTGGCGGTCGACTTCTTCTTCCTACTTTCGGGCTTCGTGATCTGGCTCGCCTGGGGGCAACGGCTACGCGACGATCCGCGGCAGGTGCCGGCATTTCTGAAGAAGCGGATCGCGCGGGTTTGGCCGTTGCATCTGGGGATGCTCGGCTTCGGAGTGGCGTTCGCGGGTGCGCTGTCGCTGCGCGGACCGGTCGATCCCGATTATTACCCGTTTGCGCTCCTGCCGCTGCATGTCCTGCTGATCCAGAACTGGGGTTTCGCGCCGGGGCCAAATTGGAACGTGCCGGCCTGGTCGATCAGTACGGAGTGGGCGGCGTATCTACTATTTCCGATCCTCGCCTTTACGATCGATTGGCGGCGGATGCCGCGCTGGGCGGCGGGGGGTGCGATACTTGCATTGTTTGTGCTGCTCGACGCGGCGATGACAATGGCGGGCGCAACCAACCTCGGCTTTGAGATCGACCATTTCGGGCTGCTGCGTTGTCTGGTCGAGTTCACTGCCGGCGGAGCGCTGTGCGGGATATGGATGCACGGTGGATCCTCGTTTCCCGCCTTTGCCGTTGCTAGCGCCGTGGCGCTCGGCTGGTGGGCGGGACTGCCGGAGATGCTCGCCGTCCCCGCATTGTTCGCCGCGCTGCTGCTCGCCCTGGCACTGAGCTCGGGCGGTCCGCACCATCCGCTCGAAGGTCGATCGTTACACTGGCTCGGCGAGATAAGCTACGCTACCTACCTCTCGCATTTCCTGCTGTGGGTAGTGTTCAAGCTTGTCGCGGTCGACGACCCCCGGCATGTTTCCCACATGTTGATAGCGACTTATCTGATCGGTGTGCTCGCGGCCTCGGCCCTGCTCTACCGCTATATTGAGCGCCCCGCGCAGCGCTGGATCCTCGGGCTCCGCCTGCCGCGCCCGCAGCCTCTCGGAGAAAGCCACTGATGACTCGTCGCTTCTCGCCGGCCGGCATCACACTGGCAGCACTGGCACTGCTCGCGCTGCTCCCGTTCGCGCTCGTCAATCTGCCGTCGATGATCGACCTCGCAGGACATATTGGCCGCTACCATGTGATGATGGACGGCGGCCGCTCGCCGTGGCTGCGGCTCTATTACGGCTTCGAGTGGCGGTTGGTCGGCAATCTCGGCGCCGATCTGATCGTGCGCGCGCTCGCGCCGTGGCTCGGCGTGGAGCACGCCGCCTGGCTGATGGCCGCCGGAATCGCGCCGCTGACGGTGCTGGGCATCGCCGCAGTGAGCCGTGCGGCCTATGGCCGGATCCAGCCGGGCGCCGTACTTGCCGCTTTGTTCGTCTTGTCCAACCCGCTGATGTACGGCTTCGTCAATTTCTGCATTTCATACACGCTGGCGCTGTTCGCCTTCGCCGCGTGGATCGGCTTACGCGAACGCGTTTGGTGGCTGCAGATACTGGCGACCGCGCCGCTCGTCTTCCTGACCTGGCTGGCGCACGCGATGGGTTGGGGCCTGCTGCTGCTGATGGTCGGCGGCTTCGAGCTGGAGCGGCTGTTCCGATTGCGCAGCCGGGCCGCGCTGCTCGATGCGGTGCTGCGCGGGCTGGTGTTTCTGCCGCCGATTCTGCTGACCATATTGTGGCGCAGCGGCAGCCAGGGTGTGCTGTATTATTACGGAACCGCGGTCTGGAAGCGCAAGCTCATGAACTGGATCGTCGTACTGCGCGGCGAAGCCAAATGGATTGATATCGGCACGCCCATTCTCGTCGCGTTGACCGTTATGGCCACCCTATGGAGGCGGATGCAGGCGATCGACTGGCGGCTGGCGAGCGGCGGCGCGTTGCTCGCGCTCGGTACCGTTGCCATGCCCATGACGGTAATGGGCAGTTGGGGCGCCGACGAACGGATGGTGCCCTCGGCGGTGATCGCCCTACTGCTGTCGCTGCGCTGGACCGGAAGCCCGCGCGCCGCACTGCGGATGATGCTATTTGCTCTCGCCCTATTCGCGATTCGGGCGGGGATGGTAGCGCGCGACTGGGCCCGGTTCGATGCGGCATATTCGGGCGCGATCCGGGAGCTCGACGCGGTGCCGGCGGGTGCGCGGGTGTTCTCGCTGGTATTTACCGGCTGCGGCCCGGAATGGGAGGCGAGCACCTGGACCCATCTGCCCAGCCTCGCGCTGGTGCGACGAGACGCGCTGGTCAATTCGCAATGGTATCTTCCCGGCGCGGCGATGCTCAAGGTGATTTACCCGGTTGACCCCGACTATCGCAACGATCCCTCGCAACAGGTGTCGACCAAGCTGTGCGGCGGGGGCTTTTCGCTCGACCCCCTCCACGAGCGGATCGAGGAACTGGATACGGACCGGTGGGATTATCTGTGGGTCTTGCGCACCGGTGGGGCGAGCGATTTGTGGCCCGGCCACACCCCGATCCGCACCTCGCCCGACAGCGCTTTGTTTCGGATTGAGCATTGACCCACCACCTGCGCCGCCTTTTATCCCATTTCAGGGTTCATGCCGCCCGGCATCACAGGGGTCCCGCCTCTGACACAGCTGAACGGGTCGGGGTGCTGAAATAAATTCAGCATGGCGGCTGGTAGCAAGAGCGCGCGTCAACCCACGGCGTTGACACTCCCTTACCCCTGCCCTATATCCAGCGCCAATCACCACAGCTTCCGGGAAACGACATGCAGTCGCGCAGCATGTTTATCGTATTGGTTCCTGTGGTTTCATAAAGACGCTCGAAGCTGCGGTCCGTTCCGGACACGCGGCTTTTTGCGTCTTTACCGCGTGCCCGCCCGGTGGAATCCGGGCACGAATTTCTGGCTGTAAGGCAAAAAATCACATGGCGACCAAAGCGATCGACGGGAACGTTGCAAAGCAGCGTGGGGGCGAAGGCGGCACCGCGAAGCGACGCATCCGCAAGGTGTTCGGCAATATCCACGAAGTGGTGCAGATGCCGAACCTGATCGAGGTTCAGCGCGAATCCTACGAGCAGTTCCTACGCTCCGATTCCTCGATCGGCTATGTTTCGGGCCTCGAGAAGACGCTGCGCAGCGTGTTTCCGATCCGCGATTTCGCCGGCACCGCCGAGCTCGACTTCGTCAACTACGAACTCGAGCCACCAAAGTTCGACACCGACGAATGCCGTCAGCGCGGCATCACGTATGCGGCGCCGATGCGCGTCACCTTGCGCCTGATCGTGTTCGAGGTGGATCCGGAGACGGAAGCCCGGTCGGTCCTCGATATCAAGGAGCAGGACGTCTACATGGGCGATATGCCCCTGATGACGGGTAACGGCACCTTCGTGATCAACGGCACTGAGCGCGTGATCGTCAGCCAGATGCACCGTTCGCCAGGCGTGCTGTTCGACCATGACCGTGGCAAGACCCATGCCTCAGGCAAGTATTTGTTTGCGGCTCGCGTCATCCCTTATCGTGGTTCGTGGCTCGATTTCGAGTTCGACGCCAAGGACATCGTCAACGTCCGCATCGATCGCAAGCGCAAGCTTCCGGTCACCGCATTGCTGTATGCGCTTGGCCTGACGTCCGAGGAAATCCTGAACTACTTCTACAACCGCGTGACCTACGTCCGCGGTCAGGGCGGCTGGGAAATCCCCTTCGCTGCCGAGAATTGGCGCGGCCAGAAGCCGATGTTCGACATCGTCGACGCCAAGACCGGCGAAGTCGTGTTCCCGCTCGGCCAGAAGATTTCCCCGCGCGCTGCCAATAAGGCGGCCAAGGACGGCCTGACGGATCTCCTGATCCCGACCGACGAAATCTTCGGCCGCTATTCGGCATACGATCTCATCAACGAGACCACCGGCCAGATCTACGTCGAAGCTGGTGACGAAATCACGGCCGAGAATCTCGAGCAACTCGATACCGCCGGTATTGATCGCCTCGAACTGCTCGACATCGATTACGTATCGACCGGTCCGTGGATCCGCAACACGCTCAAGGCAGACAAGGCCGAAGAGCGCGAGCAGGCATTGTCCGACATCTACCGCGTGATGCGCCCCGGCGAGCCGCCGACGCTGGAAACCGCGGAGTCGCTGTTCTCGGGTCTGTTCTTCGATCCCGAGCGCTACGACCTGTCGGCGGTTGGCCGCGTGAAGCTCAACATGCGCCTCGACCTCGACGTTGAGGACACGGTGACCACGCTGCGCACCGAGGACATCCTTGAAGTCGTCAAGACGCTCGTCGCGCTAAAGGACGGCAAGGGCGAAATCGACGACATCGACAACCTCGGCAACCGTCGCGTGCGTTCGGTCGGCGAGTTGCTCGAGAACCAGTACCGGGTCGGCCTGCTTCGCATGGAGCGCGCCGTAAAGGAGCGGATGAGTTCGGTCGACGTGTCGACCGTGATGCCGAACGACCTCATCAACGCCAAGCCCGCCGTGGCCGCCGTTCGCGAGTTCTTTGGTTCCTCGCAGCTCTCGCAGTTCATGGATCAGACCAATCCGCTCTCCGAAGTCACGCACAAGCGTCGCGTTTCGGCGCTTGGGCCGGGTGGTCTGACACGTGAGCGCGCCGGCTTCGAAGTCCGCGACGTTCACCCGACCCATTACGGCCGCATCTGCCCGATCGAGACGCCGGAAGGCCCGAACATCGGCCTGATCAACTCGCTTGCCAGCTTCAGCCGCGTCAACAAATACGGCTTCATTGAGACGCCGTACCGGAAAGTCATCGATCACAAGGTGACCGACGACGTCGTCTATCTGTCGGCGATGGAGGAAGCCAAGCACACGATCGCGCAGGCCAACGCCGAGCTGAATTCGGAAGGCGGTTTTGTCGAGGACCTTATCTCGGCCCGCCAAGCCGGCGAGTTCCTGATGGCGCTTCCTGACAACGTCACGCTGATGGACGTGTCTCCCAAGCAGCTCGTCTCGGTCGCAGCATCGCTCATTCCGTTCCTGGAAAACGATGACGCAAACCGCGCACTGATGGGCTCGAATATGCAGCGTCAGGCCGTGCCGTTGGTGCGCGCCGAAGCTCCGTTTGTCGGCACCGGCATGGAAGAGACCGTAGCCCGCGATTCGGGTGCTGCGATCGGCGCCAAGCGTGCGGGCATCGTCGATCAGGTCGATGCGGCACGTATCGTGATCCGCGCCACCGGCGAAGTCGATGCCGGCAAGTCGGGTGTGGACATCTACACGTTGATGAAGTTCCAGCGTTCGAACCAGAATACCTGCATCAACCAGCGTCCGCTGGTGAAAGTGGGCGACGTGATCGCCGCCGGCGACATCATCGCTGACGGTCCCTCGACCGAGTTCGGCGAGCTCGCGCTCGGCCGTAACAGCCTCGTCGCGTTTATGCCGTGGAACGGCTACAACTACGAGGATTCGATCCTGATCTCCGAGCGGATCGTGAAGGACGACGTCTTCACCTCGATCCACATCGAAGAGTTCGAGGTGATGGCCCGCGATACCAAGCTCGGGCCGGAAGACATCACGCGCGACATCCCCAACGTCGGCGAGGAAGCACTTCGCAATCTCGACGAAGCGGGCATCGTGTACATCGGTGCCGAGGTCGAGCCGGGCGACATTCTCGCTGGCAAGATCACGCCGAAGGGCGAAAGCCCGATGACGCCGGAGGAAAAACTCCTCCGCGCCATCTTCGGTGAGAAGGCGTCGGACGTGCGCGACACCTCGCTCCGTCTGCCGCCAGGCGTTGCCGGCACCGTCGTCGAGGTCCGGGTGTTCAACCGCCACGGCATCGACAAGGACGAGCGCGCGATGGCGATCGAGCGCGAGGAAATCGAGCGTCTTAAGAAGGACAGCGACGACGAGCGCGGCATCCTCAACCGCGCGACCTGGTCGCGGCTGCGCGAGATGCTGATCGACCAGACCGCCACCTCGACGCCCAAGGGCCTCAAGAAGGGCGTGGTCATTGACCTCGACCTACTCGACTCGGTCGATCGTCACGAGTGGTGGAAGTTCGCGGTTGCGGACGACAAGACGCAGGGCGACCTCGAAGCGGTCAAGATTCAGTATGACGATGCCGTCAAGGTGATCGTGGACAAGTTCCAGGATCGTCGCGACAAACTGGAGCGTGGCGACGAGTTGCCGCCAGGCGTGCTGAAGATGGTCAAGGTGTTCGTCGCGGTGAAGCGCAAGCTGCAGCCCGGCGACAAGATGGCCGGCCGTCACGGCAACAAGGGCGTGATCTCACGGATCCTGCCGGCGGAGGACATGCCGTTCCTCGCCGACGGCACGCCGGTCGACATCGTGCTCAACCCGCTGGGCGTGCCGTCGCGCATGAACGTCGGTCAGATCTTCGAGACGCATCTCGGCTGGGCCGCGCGCAATCTGGGTCAGCAGATCCATGTCGCGCTTGAGGATTGGCGCGAAGCCAATCCGAACCCGGCGCCGGATGCGATGCCCGACGCGGTCAAGGCACGGCTTCTCGAAGTGTATGGCGAGCATTACGCTGCGGACATCGAGGGACGTGATGCCAGCCAGATCATCGAACTGGCCGGCAATCTGAAGACTGGAGTGCCGATGGGTACGCCCGTGTTCGATGGCGCGCGCGAAGCGGATGTGTCGGCGATGCTTTCGCTGGCAGGTCTCGACACCTCGGGTCAGTCGGACCTGTTCGACGGGCGCACCGGCGACAAGTTCGATCGCAAGGTGACGGTGGGCATCATCTACATGCTCAAGCTGCACCATCTCGTGGACGACAAGATCCACGCCCGGTCGATCGGGCCGTACAGCCTCGTCACGCAGCAGCCGCTGGGTGGTAAGGCGCAGTTCGGTGGCCAGCGCTTCGGCGAGATGGAAGTCTGGGCGCTCCAGGCCTACGGCGCCGCCTACACCTTGCAGGAGATGCTAACGGTGAAGTCGGATGACGTGGTCGGCCGCACCAAGGTCTATGAGGCGATCGTCAAGGGCGACGATACCTTCGAGGCCGGCATTCCCGAGAGCTTCAACGTGCTCGTCAAGGAAATGCGCTCGCTGGGTCTCAACGTCGAGCTCAAGAGCGTCGAGACCTTCGACAGCGACGGTGTCGCGATCGCGGCAGAGTAAGCAGCAAATCTCCCTCTCCCCCTTTTGGGGAGAGGGTCGGGGAGAGGACCGTCACTGAGCGTAGCGCTCGCGACTGCCCCTCTCCCAACCCTCTCCCCGCACGCGGGGAGAGGGCTTTAGAATTTCAAGGAAAGGCTGTTCACCCATGAACGAACTGACCAACTTCGCCAATCCGGTCGCCAAGCCGGAAACCTTCGACCAGATCCAGATCGGCATCGCGTCCCCGGACCGCATTCGTTCGTGGTCGTTCGGCGAGATCAAGAAGCCCGAGACCATCAACTATCGCACGTTCAAGCCCGAGCGTGACGGCCTGTTCTGCGCGCGCATCTTCGGTCCGATCAAAGATTACGAGTGCCTGTGCGGCAAGTACAAGCGCATGAAGTACAAAGGCATCGTCTGCGAGAAGTGCGGCGTCGAGGTGACCGTCTCGAAGGTGCGTCGCGAGCGCATGGGCCATATCGAGCTCGCCGCCCCGGTCGCCCACATCTGGTTCCTGAAGTCGCTGCCGTCGCGCATCGGCCTGCTGCTCGACATGCAGCTCAAGCAGCTCGAGCGCGTGCTGTACTTTGAGGCGTACATCGTCACCGAGCCGGGCCTCACCCCTCTGGAGAAATTCCAGCTGATGACCGAGGACGAGCTCCTCGACGCGCAGGACGAGTACGGTGAAGACGCATTCTCCGCCGGTATTGGCGCCGAGGCCGTGCGCCACATGCTCGAGAGCCTCGATCTCGAAGGCGAGCGCGAGCAGCTTCTGGAAGAACTCGCGACCACCAAGTCCGAGCTGAAGCCCAAGAAGATCATCAAGCGCCTTAAGGTCGTCGAGAGCTTCATCGATTCGGGCAACCGCCCCGAGTGGATGATCCTCGAGGTCGTGCCGGTTATCCCGCCCGAGCTGCGCCCGCTGGTGCCGCTCGACGGTGGCCGCTTCGCAACGTCGGATCTGAACGATCTGTATCGCCGCGTGATCAACCGCAACAACCGCCTTAAGCGCTTGATGGAGCTTCGCGCGCCGGACATCATCGTCCGCAACGAGAAGCGCATGCTGCAGGAAGCCGTCGACGCCTTGTTCGACAACGGCCGCCGCGGTCGCACGATCACGGGCGCCAATAAGCGTCCGCTCAAGTCGCTGTCGGACATGCTCAAAGGCAAGCAGGGCCGCTTCCGCCAGAATCTTCTTGGCAAGCGCGTCGACTATTCGGGTCGTTCGGTCATCGTGACCGGTCCTGAGCTCAAGCTGCATCAGTGCGGTCTCCCCAAGAAGATGGCTCTCGAGCTGTTCAAGCCGTTCATTTATGCGCGCCTCGACGCCAAGGGCCTCAGCATGACGCTGAAGCAGGCGAAGAAGTGGGTTGAGAAGGAGCGTAAGGAAGTCTGGGACATTCTGGACGAGGTGATCCGCGAGCATCCCGTGATGCTCAACCGCGCACCGACGCTTCACCGTCTCGGCATCCAGGCGTTTGAGCCGGTGCTGATCGAGGGCAAGGCGATCCAGCTGCATCCGCTCGTCTGCTCGGCCTTCAACGCCGATTTCGACGGCGATCAGATGGCCGTCCACGTGCCGTTGTCGCTCGAAGCCCAGCTTGAAGCACGCGTCCTGATGATGTCGACCAACAACATCCTGTCGCCCGCTAACGGCAAGCCCATCATCGTGCCGTCGCAGGACATGGTGCTTGGCCTTTATTATCTGTCGATGATGAAGGAGAATGAGCCGGGCCAGGGCATGATGATTTCGGACATGTCCGAGGTCCATCAGGCGATCGAAGCGGATGCGGTAACGCTCCACACCAAGATCATCAGCCGCGTTCCGCAGACTGACGAGGACGGCAAAACCTATCTCAAGCGCTATGAGACCACCCCTGGTCGCATGTTGCTTGGCGAGTGCCTTCCCAAGTCGTCGAAGGTACCGTTCGATACCGTCAACCGTCTCCTCACCAAGAAGGATGTGGGCGATGTGATCGATGAGGTCTATCGTCACACGGGCCAGAAGGAGACCGTGCTGTTCGCCGACGCGATCATGTCGCTGGGCTTCAAGCACGCGTTCAAGGCCGGCATCTCGTTCGGCAAGGACGATATGATCATTCCGGATGCCAAGATCGCGCTGGTCGACGATACCAAAGCGCTCGTGAAGGACTTCGAGCAGCAGTATCAGGACGGCCTGATCACGCAGCAGGAGAAGTACAATAAGGTGATCGACGCCTGGAGCCGTTGCGGTGACCAGGTGGCAAACGCCATGATGGACGAGATCAAGTCGGTGAAGATCCTGCCGAACGGTCGCGAAGCGCCGATCAACTCAATCTACATGATGGCCCACTCCGGTGCGCGCGGTTCGCAGGCCCAGATCAAGCAGCTCGCTGGCATGCGCGGCCTGATGGCCAAGCCGTCGGGCGAGATCATCGAAACGCCGATCATCTCGAACTTCAAGGAAGGCCTGACCGTCCTTGAGTATTTCAACTCCACCCACGGCGCCCGTAAGGGTCTCGCGGATACGGCGTTGAAGACGGCGAACTCGGGTTACCTTACCCGCCGTCTGGTCGATGTGTCGCAGGATTGCGTCATCATGGAACTGGATTGCGGCACCGAGCGCGCGCTGGAGATGAAGGCGATCGTACAGGGCGGTTCGACCATCGCCTCGCTCGGTGAGCGCATCCTCGGCCGCACCACGGCCGAGGATGTGATCGACACCAAATCGGGCAAGATCGTCATCCCGTCAGGCACACTGCTCGACGAGCCGATGATCGCGACGATCGAGGCGCTCGGCGTGCAGGGGATGAAGATCCGCAGCCCGCTGGTCTGCCAGGCGAAGGTCGGCGTGTGCGGCAAGTGCTACGGGCGCGATCTTGCCCGCGGTACGCCGGTCAACATCGGCGAAGCGGTCGGCGTCATCGCGGCGCAGTCGATTGGCGAGCCGGGTACGCAGCTTACCATGCGCACCTTCCACATCGGCGGTGCAGCGCAGTTGAACGAAACGTCGAACCTTGAGGCAGTCGCCGACGGGACGATGGAATATCGCGACCTGCGCATCATTATCGATCAGCGGGGCCGCCGCGTGGTGACCTCGCGTTCGGGCGAAGTGGCGATCATCGACATGGACGGCCGCGAGCGTGCGGTGCACCGTATTCCGTACGGCGCGTACATCATGTTCGAGGACCAGCACATCGTCGCCAAGGGCGATCGGATGGCCGAATGGGATCCCTTCACCATGCCGGTGATCACGGAGACCGGCGGTACGGTGAAGTATCAGGATCTGATCGAGGGCAAGACGCTCGTCGAGCAGACCGATGAAGCCACCGGCATCTCGCAGAAGGTCGTCATCGAATATCGCGCAGCCGCCAAGACCAAGGAGGATCTGCGTCCGCGGATCACCCTGCTCGATGGCGACTCGGGCGAGACAGCGCGCTACATGCTGGCCGCCGGCGCGATGATGTCGGTCGAGGACGGCGCCACGGTGCAGCAGGGCGACGTCGTCGCTCGTGTGAGCCGTGAATCGGCCAAGACCCGCGATATTACCGGTGGTCTACCGCGCGTCGCCGAGCTGTTCGAAGCGCGCAAGCCCAAAGAGAATGCGATCATCGCCAAGGTCTCGGGCCGGGTCGTGTTTGGTAAGGACTATAAGGCCAAGCGTAAGATCGGCATTCAGCCCGAGGACGGTGGCGAGGTCGTCGAGTATCTGGTGCCAAAGTCGAAGGTGATCGATGTCCAGGAAGGCGATTACGTCAAGCGCGGCGACAATCTGATCGGCGGCTCGCCCGATCCGCACGATATTCTCGAGGTGCTCGGCATCGAGCCGCTCGCAGAATATCTCGTCTCGGAAATCCAGGAGGTCTACCGTCTCCAGGGCGTGAAGATCAACGACAAGCACATCGAGGTGATCGTTCGCCAGATGCTGCAGAAGGTCGAGATCACTGAGGCCGGCGACACCACCCTGCTTCCCGGCGAGCAGGTCGATCGCAAGGAGATGGACGAGACCAACTCCAAGCTCGGCAAGGGCCTGGCCCCCGCACAGGGCAAGCCGATCCTGCTGGGCATCACCAAGGCGTCGCTGCAGACCAGCAGCTTCATCTCGGCGGCGTCGTTCCAGGAGACCACCCGCGTGCTCACCGAGGCAGCTGTCCAAGGCAAGCAGGACCAGCTGATCGGGCTCAAGGAGAACGTGATCGTGGGTCGCCTGATCCCAGCGGGCACGGGCGCAGGCATGAACCGCCTCCGGGTGACGGCCAACAGCCGTGACGCCGCTTTGCGGGTCCAGCAGCGCCGGATGGCGGAAGTCTCGATCGTTGCGCCGTCCAGCGCTGCGGAAGAGCATGCCGCAGAGCTGGCTCGTTCGGTTCGTGACTCGGCTGGGACCGGCGACGATGCGCTGGGGTCGGTCGTCACCAGCGGCACCGGCACTGATGCCGATGCCGGCGAGTATCTGAACAACTAAGTTCGGGTTACCCTCGCACACGGAATGAGCCGCCGTCCGGGATCGTCCGGGCGGCGGCTTTTTCGTGGGCTGGCATTCCGTATTTCCACGGGATCGCGCCCTCACTGCCCCTTAAGCGCATGGTGGAAAAAGCACTCCATTAGGGAGCGCGATCATGCACACGTTTACGACTGACCGGCTGACCGGAACCATTGAGGTGGCAGTGGTCGGCTTCTGGAACGTTGAGCATGTCCAGAGCTTCAAGGCAGAGCTGCTGCAGGAGCTGCAGAAGATGTCGCAGTATGTGACGGCGCCCAAGACGCTCTACAATTATACTAATGCAGCAATTCAGTCGCAGGACGTGGTCGCGGCCATGACGGCGCTGGCGGCCGATCCGGATCTCGCTGGACGCCGGGTGGCGATGTACACCGACGGGCTGCTCGCGCGAATGCAGGCCAAGCGCGTATCGTCGGTGCGCGCGGACATGCAAGTGTTCACCGACCGCGCCAGCGCCGTAAGGTGGCTGCTGCGGCCCGCAGAGGTGCCGACGGAGCCCAGCCCCTCCCCTGACCGCCTCACCGCCGTTCTGGCGCCCTTTAGGGTTGCTATCGGTTGACAGGAGGCTCCTGGCGAAGGCCGGGATATGAAGGTTGCGGCTTGAGTCGGGAGACGATCCCGACCGGACCCAGTCGTCGCCGCAGAACGATCCCATTCGAAGCGCAACAACGAATCGTCCCGACAGCAAAACGCCCCGCTCGCACAAGGCGAACGGGGCGTTCAGGACGCTCGAAGCGCAACAGCCTTAGTTGGGCCGGCCTAACCCGGAGATCGTACGATCAACGATCGCCTTGTCGCCCTCGGCGCCGTGGCGCGCTGCTATCAGCACCGCAGCGGCCTTAGCGGCCGCGGCTGCCGTCTTGGCGCGAATCTCGGCGATCGCGCTGCGCTCAGCGGACGCGATCTTGTCCTCCGCCATCTTCTGTCGGCGGGTGACGAGATCGGCGGCATCGACATGCGCCTGTTCAATCAGTCCCCTGGCCTCGAGCTGGGCATGCGCAAGCATTGCCGCGGCCGAGCTCTCGGCCTCCGCAATCTTCTTGGTATATTCGTTACGCAGCGCTTCAGCTTCAGCACGCAGCGACTTAGCATCAGCCAGCTGCTTACGGATGTCTGCGATCTGGCGGTCGAGTGCACCGGTGATCAGCGCCGGCACCTTCTTCCAGAGCAGGATCAAGATGAACACGGTCATCGCGATCGACACCCAGATCGTGCCGTTAATGCCGTGGAACGATGGGTCCACGTGCGGCGTCTCGCCGGCAGCGAGCGTCACCGCCTTATGGCCGGCATGGGGCATGCCCTGCGCGGTGTCGGCATCGGCGAGGTTCGCCTCGACCGCGCCCGAACCGGCGTCGAGATTGCCGGTGTAGATCTCGGTGCTGTTAATCATGGAGCGCCGCCTTCACTGCAGTGGCCGCATCGCCAGTCGAGACGGTGAGCCCCGACAGGCGCGCGACGATGTCCTGCGCGGCATCAGCCGCAACGCTCTCGATCTCGGCCAGAGCACGGGTGCTCGCTGCCTTGATCTCGGCCTCGCCGGCCGCGACCTTGGCGGCCATCGCCGCACTTGCGGTCGCCAGAGTCGCCTCGGAGGATGCCACGCCCTGAGCGCGCGCGGCGGTGATCACGCCCTGAGCGGCCTCGCGGTTGGCCAGGTCGCGGGCGCGCCAGGCGGCCTCGGCCTTGTCGGCGGCATCGCGCGCGGCAGTCGCCGCGGCTAGATCACCGGCAATGCTCGCATCACGCGAGTCAATCGTCGACTGCACCTTCGGCAACATGCCGCGACCGACCACGAAAAAGACGAGGCCGAACGTAAGCAGCAGCCAGAAGATCTGGGACGCGTAGGTCGCGGCGAGCTGGGAAATCTGAGGCATTGAAAAATCCTGTCCAGACGGACGGGGCGCGGGGCCCCGGTCCGCCCAGAGCAAATGTTAGGCGACGAAGATCAGGATCATCGCGACGACGAACGACAGCAGGCCGAGAAGCTCTGCGGCCGCGAAGCCAATGAACAAGCGACCCTGCTGGCCGTCTGCTGCGCCCGGATTGCGCAATGCGCCTTCGAGGAACGAGCCAAACACGTTACCCACACCGATCGCTGCCATGCCGGCACCGATGGCGGCCAGGCCTGCGCCGATGAGCTTTGCTGCTTCTGCGTCCATTTTGAAAACTCCCTATCGTAATTCTAATAAGCGAGGCCGCAGCCTCTAGTGAAGGTTGACCGCGTCGTTGATATACAACGAAGTCAACAGAGCGAAAACATAGGCCTGGATGCCGGCGACCAGCACTTCGAGCGCGGAGATGCCGATCATCAGGAAGAAGCTGGGCACGCCAACCAGAATGCCGAAGCCGAGCCCGGCATTGGCCGAATTAATCACAAAGCCGGCGAGCACCTTGAGTAGGATATGGCCGGCCATCATCGCCACGAATAGCCGCAGCGCGAGGCTGAACGGGCGGACCATGAACGAGACCAATTCGATCACCGGGATCAGCCACAGCAGCCACACCGGGGTGCCGTGCGGCACGAACAGCGAAAAGAAGTGCAAGCCGTGGCGCCAGAAGCCGACCACCAGCACGATCGAGAAGCTCATGATCGCCAGCACGCCGGTGACGGTGAAGTGGCTGGTGAAGGTAAAGGGATGTACGCCGAATAAACCAAGCGGCAGGAGGCCAAGCAGGTTCGCGAACAGTATAAACATGAACAGCGAGAAGACGTAGGGCACGTACTTCTTGCCCTCCGGGCCGACGTTGGCAGCGAGCATGTTGTCAATGAAGCCCGTCGCCCCTTCGACCATCATCTGCCAGCGGCCAGGGACGAGCTCTCGCTTCATCCCGCCGAGCATGAACACCCAGAGCGCGACCACGGCCAGGCACATCCAAAGCGCGCTGTTGGTGAACGCAATCTGATGCCCGAACAGGTTGAAACCGTTCCAGATCGTCTCGACCTCGAACTGGTGCATCGGATCGATCTTGCCACCGCCTGCTGCCACGAAACTATTCCCTTGAGCCCCCAGGCCGGAGACACTCCAGCCTGCAATTGAACGAAACGCCCGAATCACTTCGGGCGTTGGTTCGAAATCCGAATGATATTCCTGAAGGCGACGATGATCCCGAGGAACAGCATCACGAGCAGGAGCAGGGGCGACGTTCCAAACAACCGGTCGAATACCCAACCGATCAAGGCGCCACCAACCATCCCGCCGATCAATTCGGCCAGCACACGATTTCCGAGGCGAGACCCGTCGTCTGCCTGCTGCTCGCGCGCCCCCGTCCTGGTCGCCTCGCCGACCTGCGCCTGCTTGAGCCGCTCATCGAGCGATCGCAGCCGCGCATCGTCTGCGAGGGGGTCTGGTCCGAGCCTGTCATCGGCCATGATATCATCCTCTCCGCAGGTCGCGGGCAGCAGTTATCAAGGCCTCAGGCAAGCCCGCCAAGGCGCGGTCCGTTTAGCAGCGGGCGCGCTCAAGTCAACCGGGTGGAGCCGCGACATATACCGTCCCATTCGCCCCGACCTTGTTGAGGGGCAGCTTTTCTTATCCGACCTTGAAAAAGAAGAATGGTGCTTCGACAAGGTCGCTGCGAACGAGGACGGGATGGCCTCAGTTCAGATACAGCGCGAATCTCGCGCTGGCGCCCCGGCCCCGCGCGTCGCCCACCCTCCGTTCGGCGTCTGGTATTTCTCACCGGGCGCGGTCGCCAGGATCAGATTGCACCCCGAAGTGAAAGCCATTTGCTCTACGGTCGCGCCATTCGACGCGCCCTGGGTGTATTTCGCCTTACGTTGGATGTTGATGTTGTTGACCAGCGCGCGCAGCGCCGGGGTCGGCGCGCCGACGATACCGAGATAACCATCGGTCTGTTCGCCAACCTCACCCGACGACCGCGCTGCCGCGTAAGCAGGGTCGCGCTGGGCAAAAGCCGGGCCGCTGGCAAGCAGCAAAGCAGCAGCGGCGATCACAAATTTGCGCGTCATCAGAATATCCCCGGGTTGCTCTGGATCAGCGCCTTTGCTTCCCCATCAAGCCGATACACGACTTCCTGGGTGACGTTGATGTTGAGGTTGATCACAATTGGTTTGTCCGGCGCGGTGACGTTGACACAGCCCGAAAGAACTGCGGCTAGGGTCAAGATCGTGGACGTCGTCTTTATCATCGTCAATCCGAGATCGGTCATGGCAGCTTCTCGCTTTCCGGGGGCTGAATGGGCGGCTTCTGGACGCGTTCGCGTTCGCGCAGCAGCGCAGGCAAATTGCGCTGAATCAGCAGGCTGGGATCGTAGAACGACCGCGCCGAATCGATCAGACCGCGAAATGGCGCCTGGATGCGAATGTTGAAGACGAATGGCAGCTTGGCGAGGCGACGGATGAGGAAATTGCTTTTCGTCCCCTGGCCCTGACTGACGCCCGCAAAGCGCACCTCGGTGACCATCTCACCCGCTAGCGGCCCATTCATCAGGATCTCGACATTGCGATAGCGCAGAGCCTTTAGCGCCTGGAAAGCCAGATTGCCCCATAGCCCGACATCCTCCTGGCTAACCTGACCGACATAGGCGATCGTCCCGCCGCCCTCACGCACCGCCAAATGCCCGCCGTCGATCCGACCGCCCTGCTGGTCGAAGACCATCGGCAGCACGCCATCGAAACGGCCGGTAGCGTCGAGATTTTTGAAATCGAACTGCTGAAGGAATTGCTGTGCGTCGAGCCCGGTAACGCGGAAGGTCAGGTGGCGCTGCGCGGCCTCGGCAAAATCCAGGGTAGTCGGGTCGAGCACCAGTTGCCCGCCCGCGAACGGCCAATCGCCACCTTCGACCTGAATACGGGCGCCGGGCAGTAACCGGTAGCGGATCGTGCCGTTCTCGACCGCAATCCCTGGGTTGAGCGTGGCGACGGTGGCGACCTGTCCGGGCGCAGTGACCATGCCGAGCAGGTCGGTGAAGCGCACTTCGCCCTGAACGCCAGTCACTGGGCCGAAGGCAGCGGCGAGATCGATCTTGTCGGTGCGGAAGGCACCGTTACTGGTGACGCCCTGTGGGCTCCAGTCAATCCGGCCCCGCCCGGCCACCGTGCCGGCGACGTCAGCGATCACGCCGTAGGTAAGCTTGGTGAGGACGTCGGGCTGGAATGCCTTGGCAAAGGTTATCCCGGGCACCGACAGGTCGGCATGGCCGGTGCCGCGCCTGAGGTCATGGGCGATGGCGACGTCAGCCACCTTCACACCTGCGACCGGAGTGGCGAGCGTGCCCGTCACCGAAATGGCGCCGCCGAGCAGCGCCAGTTTCACCTCGCGCGCCGCCAGCGGAGCGAAGCGCGACTCGGCCGCGGTATCGGCGACGGCCATCTCCCCGACCAGTGCGAGCCGCTCGCCCGCCACACTCCAGTTACCGGCGGCCGCGGACATCACAAGCGGCACATTGGCGATCTGTCCGCCGCCGCGGGCGAAAGTGCCGGCCAGACCTTTTCCCCGCGGGCCGCCCTCCACGGCGCCGAAATCGAGCGAAGTCATACGCTCCGCCGTGCCGATCCGCACGGCCACGGCACTTGCTGCAAATCGGCGGTCGGCAAGCCCGACCCGCCCCCCAGCCAGCGCCAGCGAAACCGGCGTATCGCCCAGCCGACCGGCAAGGTGCGTCGCCTCCAGCCGTACCCCGCCCGCGACCCTCAATCCGTCCAGCCGCAGCAGCGCCCCATCGACAGGGCAGAGCCTCAGGCTGTTGGGGCCCAGCACGAGCCCCGAGATCGCGACCCGGTCGATCGTCAGTGCCGCGCACCCGGGATTGATCACCAGCTGCCGCCGGCCGTCCCACTGCACCGCCACTGGCAGGCTTGCGCGCTCGATCCTGCCGTCGCCCAGCGGCCCGCTAAGCGTGACTCGGGTGGAGAACACAGTGTTACGCGCGGCTGCGGTGAAAAGGACGGGGGTGAGCGACAGCACCGCCCCCGGCGCCGCATAGGGCAGGAAGGTGGCCCTGCCGGCCAACGGCGCACCGGACGAACGCTGGGCTAGCTCAATCGTGCCTTCGGGCATCCCCCCGCCGCCGATCGTCAGACGGCCGTCGATCCGGGTCGCCGCGGACGGCCACTCGTAGCGCAGCCCGTCGCCAGAAAAGGTGAGATGGGCGCCGCTGGCCGTGCTTAGATCGGCCCTGGTCAGCTGCACAGTCTCGTGCCGCCCCTGCACCGCAACCGACAGCGTCGCGCGCCCTGACAGCAATCCTCCCGCCCTGCGCAGCGCTTCTCCGGCCTTATCGACAAGCGGACCGACCGGGGTTCCCGCTGCGAGCCCTGCGAGCCTTGCAAGCCGGTCCGGCGCGACCACTGCACGCTCGGCATCGAGTGTCCCGACAAATTCGACTGCCGCACCGATCTGGTAACTGCCGGCCAGCGCCAGCCCCGCGCCCGCCACCGCTGCGCTGCCGAAGGCCCCCGATCGGAGGTCGATCCGGCCCATCGTACCGCGCGCGCTGCCGTTGAATGAGATCGTGCCCAAAAGATCGGCCATCCGCCCGACATCGGCGGTGACCGACACCGCCGACAGCGCCGCCCTGCCCGTCCAGCGATCGAGCGCCGCATCCAACGTCGCATCCAGCGTCGCCGTCGCGCCCATCAGCCGGGATTGGCCACATGCCAACCTTGCGACCCTGACTGGACCGGATAGCATTGGCCGCGCACCGGCAATTCGAATACCGACCACCGCCGCGACCCGCTGTGCGACGCATCCGCCCGACGTCAACCTGTCGGACACCGCCGCCAGCTTCCCCGAAAACCCGTCGTCGAGTCGGCCCGAACCCACCAACTTCAGGCCGACCAATCCTTGGGGCGTCTCCAATCGCATCCGCGCGTCCGCGACATCGACCCACAGCGACGGCAGTGTGAACGGTCCGCCCGCGGAGGCCGGCAACAGTTTGTCGATCGCACCGAGCGACAGTTTTCCATCCACCAGTCGTCCGCGAAGCCGCACCCGCCCGACCCGCATCCCGGTGGCGGCGGGGCCTGACAGGCCAACGCTGGTAGTGAGCTCGACCCAATCGGCGACCGCGTCGGGGTGTGCGGGATCGCCTATCACCACGTCGACCAGTCGTTGGCGACCCAGGCCAAGATTTCGAATCGCATAACGGACGGGCACCCCTCGCGCTGCGAGCGCCCGGTCAATCACTTCGCGCGCGATAGGCTTGCGCTCCAGCCACAGCACGATCAGCGCCACCAACCCGAAGCCGACGACCGCCGCCGCAATCTTGCTGCGCCGGCCCAAGCACGCATCGGCGCGGCGCGACGGGGACGTTTCCCCCGGACTGTCCGCACGCTCCACCGTCACCCCCGAAATCCGTCGCGATCCTAACAGCGCTATCGATTCACGCAATTGCGCGGCGCGCCCTGTAGACTTGAGCCGTGCCAGTCATGATCGCTCTACCAACGCTTTCGAACCCCGCGCCCGCCTGATCGAGCGCCTTCTCATCGAAGATCTGCTAGTTCTCGCGCTTTCCTGGCGCGGCTCCAAACTGCTCGTCAAAGCCCCCGATCGAGGAGTTCCGCGGAATCGGCAGGTGCTCGCAGCTAGTCCGGACGCACTTGCGAGGGTGCCGGGGATGGGCGAGACCTCCGTGGTAGCTTGCGGATCTTGCCGGCGGCGGTGCTAAGGATGATACGCGCTCGGATTTCGAAAAGCTGATGCTCGGAAAGTGACAGACGCCATTCGACTATTTGCGTGCGGTTATGATGCACCACTATATATATCGAGCACTTCAGCATGCAGGGCGGCAAGATCATGAAGGACCGCAACAATCGCCGCGTCGAGGAGACCGAGTGGCACCGGATCATCTGCTTCAACGGCGTCACGCATATCAGCCGGCGATCATCGCTGCGATACGTTTGAAGGTCGAGGACAGGGTCGTCAGTTCTCTTTGTCTACGTATAGAAGCGTTAGGCAAGAGATGCCCTCTCACGTTGATTCGAATTACCGAGGTAAGGTAGCTTAAGCTGAATCTCTGAAAAGCTGCCCGTCTGCTCCCCACCAGTTTTGGCGTTCACGTCATGTAGACGAAATTATGCCGCCGGGGGTGCGATCACCCAGGCGGGAAGGTGACTGGGACGACCGCTCCATAGCGGGCGAACAGGCGTAAGGATTGATCACGCCGATACGCAAAACAGCCGCCGGACCGGAGTCCGGCGGCCGCATCGTCCTGGTTACGACTGACCCTTGGCGAGGAAGCCGGTCAGCTCCTCCTTCGACACTTCCCGATTCTTGTCAGTATCGGCTGAAGCGAAAGCACCGGTGATCCAAGTCTTAACCGCCGGGCTGGATGCTTTGGTGGTTGGATCGCTCGCAGTCTTCAGCGCCACCATCCAGGCGCTGAACTCGGTCTTATTGAGTTCGCCGTCAGCATTCTTGTCATAGGTTGGAAATTCGGTGTTGACGACCTGCGCGATGCCGGCGGCGCTCGTCACCGGCGTTTGCTCAGCTGCAGTTGCCCTCGATGCAGTAGCGGCAGGATCCGACATCGGTGCGACGGAACCGCTCGACGACAAGTTCTGTGAACTATCCGTTGCCGTAGCTCCGACGGCGCTCTGGTCCTGTGCTGTCGATGGCGCCGTTTGTGCAAGCACTGGAGCCGAAGTCAGCATGGCTCCTGCAAGAAGAATCGATTTCATCATCGTAGCTCTCCTATTATATACCTTTAGGATTCACGTCACACCGTGGGCGATGTGTCGAGCGAAGCTATACTGCCCAAACGGACATCATCGAGATAGGGTCCAGGCATGGCATTTGAAGCCTCGCTTCATCCCTGCTAACGCCCAGCCCATCGCGACTCTGCCCCGGATTCGCGACGAACCGATCCCGCTCGATCTCAAGGAACGCATATGGTCCCCCGCTATTCCCGCCCGAACATGACCGAAATCTGGTCGGCCGAGACGCGATTCCAGATCTGGTTCGAGATCGAGGCGCACGCCACCGACGCGCTCGCCGAACTCGGTGTGGTCCCCAAAGACGCGGCCAAGGCGATTTGGGAGAAAGGCAAGTTCGAGGTCGAACGGATCGACGAAATTGAGCGCGAGACCAAGCATGACGTGATTGCCTTCCTCACCAACGTCGCCGAGCACGTGGGCGAGCCGGCGCGCTTCCTGCACCAGGGCATGACCAGCTCGGATGTTCTCGACACCTGCCTAGCGGTTCAGCTCGCGCGCGCGTCCGACATATTGATCGCCGATCTCGACGCGCTGCTCGAAGTACTCAAGCGCCGCGCCCATGAGCATAAGCTTACCCCGACGATCGGCCGCAGCCACGGCATCCATGCCGAACCGGTTACCTTCGGACTCAAGATGGCGCAGGCCTATGCCGAGTTCACCCGCAACCGCGCTCGCCTGGTCGCGGCGAAGGAGGATGTCGCTACCTGCGCGATCTCAGGCGCGGTCGGCACTTTCGCCAACATCGACCCGTTCGTGGAGCAATATGTCGCCGATAAACTGGGCCTCACGGTCGAGCCAGTCTCTACTCAGGTAATCCCGCGCGACCGCCATGCAATGTTCTTCGCCACGCTCGGCGTGATCGCTTCGTCGATCGAGCGCCTGGCCACTGAGGTCCGCCATCTGCAGCGCACCGAAGTGCTCGAGGCTGAGGAATTTTTCTCCCCCGGCCAGAAGGGGAGTTCCGCGATGCCGCACAAGCGCAACCCCGTTCTGACCGAGAATCTTACCGGCCTTGCCCGCATGGTGCGCGGCTACGTCACTCCGGCACTCGAGAATGTCGCGCTATGGCACGAGCGCGACATCAGCCATTCCTCGGTCGAGCGCTATATCGGCCCAGATGCGACAATCACCTTAGATTTCGCGCTCGCCCGGATGACCGGCGTGATGGACAAACTCGTCGTATACCCCGAGCGGATGCTCAAAAACCTCAACAAGATGGGTGGCCTCGTCCATTCGCAGCGCGTGCTGCTGGCGCTGACCCAGGCCGGGGTCAGCCGCGAGGATTCGTATCGCCTGGTCCAGCGCAACGCGATGAAGGTGTGGGACTCGGACGGCGCGCTGTCGCTGCTCGAACTGCTTAAGGCCGACCCGGAAGTGACGCTCAGCGACGCTGAGCTCGAGGACAAGTTCGACCTCGGCTATCACCTCAAGCACGTCGACACGATCTTTGCCCGGGTGTTCGGGTGAAGGAAGCCCATCGCGCGCTGCGCGAGGGCACTCGCGCCGAGCACGAGCGCCTCGACGGACTGTTCGAGGCTTTCGATCTCGGCGACCGGGACCAATATACACGCTTTCTAAGCGCCCACGCCGAGGCGCTGCTGCCGGTCGAAGCCGCGCTCGATGGCGTGGCCGACCGGGTGATTGCGGACTGGGCGCAGCGCAGGCGCTCAGCCGAGGTACAGGCAGATCTGGCCGCGCTTGGGGCCATCTCTGCCACCCCCAATCGGACCGCGCCTGCCGAAGCACCGTTCTTTCTGTGCGCCCGTAAAAAAGAAGAACACCGTTGCGACGTCGTCACCGTAAACGGCGATGAGATCGACCGCGATACCCTAACTCCGGCCATCGCCGGCGCGCTCTACGTGATCGAGGGATCGCGGCTCGGCGGGCGCGTGCTCGCGCGCCAGGTCGGCGCCGGCTTCCCCATCGCCTATCTCGGTAGCGAGCAGCCGCGCGGACGCTGGCCCGCACTGCTCGAGGCAATCGATGTAGCGCTCCCCGACGCCACTGCCACCACACTTGCCGTAGCGTCCGCGCGCGCCGTGTTCGCGCGATTCGAAGTCGCGGGACTGCGCTGGAGCGCCAATGGTTAGTCTCGCCTAGTTGATTTGGATCAGTGCTGGAGGTTAAACCTTACGCTAGCATATGCATATTCTGCACCGCGTCGCACGCTGCCCGTTGCCTGGGCCGGGGCGTGCCGGTCGGTCAATCCGGAAGAGGAAGCCTTGCCCGAAAATTTCGAGGTCGACCTCACTAATTGCGATCGCGAGCCGATCCATGCGCTCGGCACAATCCAGGCTTTCGGTTTTCTGATCGCGGTGTCGTCGGATTGGCTGGTCAAGCGCGCTTCCGCCAATACCGCCGATTTTCTGGGTGTCACCGCTGAGGACATGCTCGGCACCCCCCTGCGCGATTATTTCAGTGAAGAGGCAATGCATTCGCTGCGCAACCGGATGACGATGTTGCGCGGCCCCGATGCGGTCGAGCGGGTGTTCAGCCTGGCGATCGCCGACGACGCGCGCCGCTTCGACTTCGCACTGCACATGAGCGACGCCACGACCATCGTGCTCGAGGGCGAGCCGAGCGACGTCCGCGAAGACAGCGACACCGCCGGCATGATCCGCGCGATGATCGCCCGGCTCGACGATACCGGTAGTCTACCCGAATTCTACCGCGAGGGCGCACGCCAGGTTCGCGCGTTGACCGGCTTCGATCGGGTGATGGTCTATAAGTTCGACCAGGATGGCTGCGGTAGCGTTGTCGCCGAGGCGGTCAAAAACGGGGTCGGCAGCTTCTTGGGGCTGCGCTATCCGGCGTCGGACATCCCACAGCAGGCGCGTGCGCTCTATTTACGCACGCCGTTCCGGATCATCGCCGACGTTGCAGCCCAGCCGGCGCCGATCGTGCCGGTGCGCGACGAGCGCGGTAGCCCGCTCGACCTGTCGCTGTCGGTCCTGCGTTCGGTCTCGCCGATTCATATCGAATATCTGAAGAACATGGGGGTTGGGGCCTCGCTGTCGATTTCGATCGTGGTCGACGGCAAATTATGGGGGCTGTTCGCCTGCCACCATTATGGCGCGCGGCGGCCGGCCTTCGAGCGCCGCAGTATTGCCGAGCTGTTCACGCAGATGTTCTCGTTCAAACTTGAGAGCCGCGAACGCCAGGCGCTCGCCGCCTATGAAAGCGCGGCACGTGCCACCAGCGACCGGCTGCTCGCCGCAATCGCCGGCGATGCCACGCTGATCGGCAATGCCGAGTGGCTGGCCGAAACCTTGCGCCAGACCGTGCCGTGCGACGGGGTGGGCATCTGGATCGACGGCAAGGTTGCGCAGGGCGGGATCACTCCGCCAATCTCCGCCTTTCCCGCCATTGTCCGCCGGCTAAATGCGATGGCAGCAGGCCGGATCTACGCGACCGACCATATCGGCGAGGTCCTGCCCGAGGCTGCCGCCTATGCGGCCACCGGCGCAGGCGTGCTCGCCATCCCGATCTCGCGCAGTCCGCGCGATTACGTGCTACTGTTCCGCCAAGAGAAAATCCGCACGGTGCGCTGGGCCGGCGATCCGCACAAACCGGCCGAATTCGGCGTCAACGGCGCGCGACTGACCCCGCGCGCCAGCTTCGCGGCGTGGAGCGAGGAAGTGCGCGGTCGCTCCGAATCGTTCACCGATACCGAGGTGCGCGTGGCGGAAATGCTGCGCGCCTCGCTGATTGAAGTGGTGCTGCGGCTGGCCGACGATGCGCAAGAAGCGGGTCGGCGCGCGGGCGAGCGCCAGGAACTGCTGATTGCCGAGCTCAATCACCGCGTCCGCAACATTCTGGCGCTGATCCGCGGGCTAGTGCGTCAGTCGCGCCACGCCGAGGTAGATGCCGAAAGCTATATGGCGCTGCTAGAGGGGCGCGTCGAAGCACTGGCGCGCGCGCACGACCAGATCACCCAAGACCATTGGGCACCCGCCCCACTTGTTCGGCTGATTGAAACGGAAGCCGGCGCCTATCTACGCGACGCATCGAAGCGGGTGATCACCGAGGGCGTGCCGGTGCTGCTCAAGCCCCAGGCGTTTACGACGCTCGCGTTGGTCTTCCACGAACTGACAACCAATTCGGCCAAATATGGCGCACTGTCGGATACTGGCACGGTGAGCGTGCACTGGACGATCGACGACGACGGCGATCTGCACCTCAGCTGGAGCGAGCGCGGTGGGCCGGCGGTGCAGGCGCCGACGCGGCAGGGTTTCGGGACGACGATCATCACCCGTTCAATCCCCTATGATCTCGGCGGCCACGCGACAGTGGACTATGCTGTGACCGGAATGGTCGCCCGGTTCTGCGTGCCGGCGCGCCACGTCAGCCGGCAAAGCCCAGGCTCTGCCCAGCCGATGCGAGCGGACCCGGGGGAGGTCGGCGCGACCGTGGCAGCCATCCACCCTGACATCCTGTCGGGGCTCGTATTGCTGGTCGAGGATAGCCTAATCATCGCGATGGATGCCGAAGACATATTGACCCGGCTCGGCGCCGCCCGGGTGGTCACGGCCAGCACGGTACGCCAGGCGCTGGACGAACTGAGCCTGGAGATGCCAGACTTCGCGGTGCTCGACGTTAATCTCGGCCACGAAACCAGCCTCGGGGTGGCGGACGCGCTGCTGGCAGCGGGCATCCCTTATGCGTTTGCCACCGGCTATGGTGAGCAACTTCGATTGCCCGAGGAACATGCCCACGCGAAGGTGGTGCAAAAACCCTATACCCTCGCCAGCATGGCGCGCATTTTGGGGAGCACCGTGTGACCGCTTGCGTAGTGCCTATTTATGAGGCATTGCAACAAAAGCATCCTATTTTATAGGCAGACGCACTTTTCGACAAGTCGTGGCAAATTCAAGTCAGTTCGAACTGCCTTCTAGTTGCAATTGCTGCAAGTGCGAATTTACGCAATAATATTGCGCGTTAGGGTAATAATTCGCATATGGGCGGTGCCGGAACGAACCGGCATCGGAGTATCTACCATGCGCATGTTTGAAACCGTGACGAACGGCCTATTCGCCGTCGCGGCCCAGGCGCTGGTGGTCGGGGTGATCATTACCACCCTCTGACCCATCGGCCCGCCCGCCCCCCGTTTGCTATAGGTTGCGAGGGGCGGCTAGGGCTGGGTCCAGATTTTTCGAGAGCATTCTCGCACCGCTGCTCCAATCGCGAGCGGCGGTTTTTTGCCAATCAGCGAGGTTACTTCCCGCCCTGGCAAAGGTCAGGGCCGTTGCATAATCACTGCCCTAAACTCTTCTCCAGCGCGTGAGCCGGAGCCCCGGAAACGACGTCTCCAGAACAGATGAGCGCAAGCGCTCGCTTAGAAAGTTCGGCATAACGAACTCATGTAGGTTTGCACGGCTCCGGCTTTCGCCAGGAACCGGCAAAAACCAGGTCGCTTAGCCCCACGCCCCCTTCAACTTCGCGAAGAAACCGGTCGACGCGGGACACTCGTCCCCCGTCTCGGTTTCCTGGAAGGCGGCGAGCAGTTCCTTCTGCTTGTGGGACAGCTTGGTCGGTGTCTCGACGTCGATTCGCACCACCAGATCGCCACGGCCGCGCCCCTGCAGCACCGGCATGCCAGCGCCGCGTTGGCGCACCTCGCGGCCGCTTTGTGTGCCCGGCGCGATCTTGATGATATGCACCTCGCCGTCCGGCCCCGGGATCTCGATCGATCCACCGAGTGCGGCCTTGGTGAAACTGATCGGCGCACGCGCAAACAGCGCCGTACCCTCGCGCTCGAACAGCGCATGGCGCTTCACGTGCAGGAAGATGTAGAGATCGCCCGCCGGCGCGCCGCGCGCACCGGCCTCGCCTTCACCGGTAAGACGAATGCGCGTACCCTCGTCGACGCCGGGCGGAATCGCCACCGCCAGCGTCTTGGTATTGTCGACGCGGCCCTCGCCGCGGCAGTTCGGACACGGATCGCTGATCGTCTCGCCCGCGCCGTGGCACGACGGACATGCGCGTTCTACCACGAAGAAGCCCTGCTGTGCCCGCACCTTGCCATGGCCCGCACAGGTCTTGCAGGTTTTCGCCACGGTACCCGGCTTGGCGCCGCTGCCCTCGCACTTCTCACACGCAGCAGACACGTCGATCGTGACCTCGGTCTGCTTGCCGTGGAAAGCTTCCTCAAGCGTGATTTCCATGTCGTAGCGAAGGTCCGCGCCGCGCCGTGCGCCGGGGCGCCCGCCCTGCTGGCCACGACCGCCCATGAATTCGCCGAAAATGTTCTCGAAAATGTCGGAGAAATCCTGCGCGCCACCGCGATTGCCGCCACCGCCGCCGCCATTCTTGAACGCTTCGTGTCCGAAGCGGTCATAGGCCGCGCGCTTCTGCGGATCCTTAAGACAATCATAGGCCTCGGATACGGCCTTAAATTTGGCCTCGCTGTCCTTGCAACCGGCATTCTTGTCCGGATGCCATTTCATCGCAAGCTTGCGATACGACGTCTTGATCGTCGCGTCGTCCGCGGTGCGCTCTACTTCGAGCAGTTCATAGAAATCGACTTCGGTGGTCATCTTTGGCCCCCGCCCTGCCCGTCACCCCGGCTTGCGCCGGAATGACGGGGAGTGCGCATTGTCGTTACGCCTTGTGGGTCTCGTCGACTTCCGAGAATTCGGCGTCGACTACGTCCTCATGCGGCGCCTCGCTCGCCGCAGCAGACGGTGAGGCATCCTCCGCCGCCTGCTTCTCGTAGATCGCCTGGCCGAGCTTCATCGCGACCTGCGCGAGCACCCCGGCCTTCTCGGTCATCGCCTCGGGTTCACCGCCCTCGACCGCCGCCTTGGTATCGGCGATCGCGGCTTCGATCTCGCCCTTGAGCGACGCATCCACCTTATCGCCATTCTCCTGGAGCTGACGCTCCGTGGTGTGGATCAGACTCTCAGCGTTGTTCTTCGCCTCGGCCGATGCACGACGCTTCTTGTCGTCCTCGGCGAACTGCTCGGCGTCGCGGACCATCTGCTCGATGTCACGATCCGAGAGGCCACCCGAGGCTTGGATGCGGATCTGCTGCTCCTTGCCGGTACCCTTGTCCTTAGCCGACACGTTGACCAGGCCGTTGGCGTCGATATCGAAGGTAACCTCGATCTGCGGCACGCCGCGCGGCGCCGGCGGAATACCGACCAGGTCGAACTGGCCGAGCATCTTGTTATCCGCCGCCATCTCGCGCTCGCCCTGGAACACGCGGATTGTCACCGCACCCTGGTTGTCGTCCGCGGTCGAATAGGTCTGAGACTTCTTGGTCGGGATCGTCGTGTTGCGGTCGATCATCCGGGTGAACACACCACCCAGGGTCTCGATGCCGAGCGACAGCGGAGTCACATCGAGCAGCAGTACGTCCTTGACGTCGCCCTGCAGCACGCCGGCCTGGATTGCCGCACCCATCGCAACGACTTCGTCCGGGTTGACACCCGAATGCGGCTCCTTGCCGAAGAAGTCCTTCACCACCTGGCGAACCTTAGGCATACGGGTCATGCCCCCGACGAGCACGATCTCGTCGATCTGGTCGGCCTTGATGCCGGCGTCTTTCATTGCCTTGCGGCACGGCTCAAGAGTGCGCTGAATCAGGTCATCGACCAGACGCTCGAGATCGGCGCGGGTAATCGTCTTCACCAGGTGCTTCGGCCCGTTGGCGTCAGCGGTGATGAACGGCAAGTTGACCTCGGTGGTCGCAGCGGACGAAAGCTCAATCTTCGCCTTTTCGGCCGCTTCCTTCATGCGCTGGAGGGCCAGCTTGTCCTTGGTGAGATCGATGCCTTCCGACTTCTTGAAATCATCCGCCAGGAAGCGGAGCAATTTGTCGTCGAAATCCTCACCGCCCAGGAAGGTGTCGCCATTGGTGGCCTTCACCTCGAACACGCCGTCACCGATCTCGAGGATCGAGACGTCGAACGTTCCGCCGCCAAGGTCATAGACTGCAATAGTCTTGCCGTCCTGTTTATCGAGGCCGTAGGCCAGCGCAGCGGCGGTCGGCTCATTGATGATCCGCAGCACTTCGAGGCCAGCGATCTGGCCGGCGTCCTTGGTCGCCTGACGCTGGGCATCATTAAAATAGGCAGGAACCGTAATTACGGCTTGGCTGACGGTCTCGCCGAGATAGGCCTCGGCGGTTTCCTTCATCTTTTGCAGCGTGAACGCCGAAATCTGCGACGGGCTATATTGCTCGCCGGCGGCCTTCACCCACGCGTCGCCGTTCGGACCCTTGACGATCTCGTACGGGACCAGCTCGGTGTCTTTCTTGGTGATCGGATCGTCGAAGCGGCGGCCGATCAGGCGCTTGACCGCGAACACCGTGCCGTCCGGGTTGGTGACAGCCTGACGTTTGGCCGGCTGGCCGATCAGCCGCTCACCGTCCTTGGCAAAGGCGACGATCGACGGAGTGGTACGCGCGCCTTCTGCATTCTCGATAACCTTGGGCTTGCCGCCCTCCATCACTGCTACGCAGCTGTTGGTGGTTCCGAGATCGATTCCGATAACTTTTGCCATAGTGCTTCTTAGGCCCCTGCGAAATAAGTCCATGCCCGCACCCCAATGAGCGGCAGCGCGAGCGTTCACTGAAGGCGATATAGGAGGGCGTGCGCTTGCCGCAAGATATCGGCCGCCTTAGAACACACCACCAATTTCCCTCTTTGGGAGAGCTCGCTTGAAGCTTTCGCGCGCATCGTTCGTTATCGCCCTCCTTCTCGCCGGCTGCGGGCAGGCCAGAGAGCCCAGCGTCGAAGGCGCCTGGCTGCGCCTGGCTGCAGCGCCGGGGCGGCCTGCCTCGGCCTATTTCACGTTGAACGGCGGGCGCACTGACGAACTGTTGATGAGCGTCACCAGCCCGGTCGCCATCAAGAGCGAGATGCACGAAACCACCAAGAGCGGGTCGATGTCGTCGATGGCGCCCCTGCGGCAGATCGCGCTGCCGGCAAAGGGCGAGATCGCTTTCGCGCCGGGTGGCAAACACGTGATGCTGTTCGACATGAATCCGCGGATCAAACCGGGATCTACCGTGCCCTTGCTGCTCACCTTCGCCGATTCCACCAAGATCAACGTCGAGGTAAAGGCGATCGCCGCCGGGGATCCGCCGCCGAAGTGATGGGCAACGATACGGGCCGCCCCCTCACCGAAGGCGAGGTGGCACTGGCCGCATCGATGTTCGGCGACGCGATCGACTATGCCCCGGTCCGCATCCACCACCGCACATGGACATTCTTCCAGCCCCGCAACGTCGTGATGGCGCCGCGAGGAAACATCCATTTCCACCCACACGGCACCCTTTACCGCGACGATTTCGCGGTCGAGCCGATCGACTTACAAGCCCTGTTCGTACACGAGATGACCCATGTCTGGCAGCATCAGTGCGGGCTCTTCCTGCCGCTGCGCCGACACCCGTTCTGCCGTTACGGCTATGCGCTCGTCCCGGGCCGGCCGTTCGCCCGCTATGGCATCGAACAACAGGCCGAGATCGTCGCCCACGCCTTCCTGCTGCGCCGGGGCCGCGCGGTACCCGGCAAGCCGGAGCGGGCGGACTATGAGGCGGTGCTGCCTTTCTAGCCGTTAGGCCGTCTTCAGCACGTCATGCTCGGCCCGCACCAACGACAGATATTCCTCGAACCGGCGGTGCGCCGCAGCGGTCAGGCGATAGGCTTTGAGCCCAAAGCGATTCTGCCTCAGCTCGAGCTCGAAGAGGTCGCGATCGAGCAGCACCCCCAACCAGCGCGCCGCCGAGCGCGGCGACATACCACCCCGCGCCGCCATCGCAGCGACGTCGAACACCCCGCCCTGCGCCTCCTGGATATAGGCAGCGAGAAGCAACTCCCAGGCCGGCTCCGACGCGAGATCATCACCGCATACCTGCGCACGCTCGCGGCGGCTGAGATTGAGGAAATGCGCCGCCTGCAGCAATGTCGCCGGGCTGCGGATTAGGCGCGGCGCTTCGATCGGCTCGATCGTCGCGATAATGATCGGCGCGGCGCTGCTGCCGCCGGTGATCGACACCGAATTGGTTACCCACACCAGCGACCCGTCATCGCGCACAAATCGCTTCGAACGACGGAACGGCTGCCGAGTCCGCCGCAGCCGGGCGATTGCGCTCGAACATTCCGCGCGGTCGGCAGGCGCAGTGACCTCAAGCACCGCGCGACCGATCAACGCGTCGGGCGACGACCGCATCAGCGCGCCGAATGCGGTATCGACGTCAAGAAACCGGCCCTCGGTTCCGATCAGAACATGTCCGCTCTCTGCCATGGTCGTTCTCCTGCCGCGACACCCCTGTCTCCTCGGTAGTCAACGAATAACATCTAAAGAAAACTTAATATAAGTTAATCGCATGATGGACATATTTAGCGGATCGCGCGTACTCCCCCGCGCCGAGTTCTCAACCCTGTCCGATCGGATAGTGAGAAACTCGCATTTTGCATTTCTTCAGTCAGGGTCTTCGTGTGGACGACACCAGCCTCAAGCTCGATACTCTCCGCTCCGCTCCGCTTATGCCGCCCTCGAGGCGGTGATCTCCGCGCTGGACGGCGCAGGCGAATCGCTAATCGCTGCGCAACTGTCGACGACGCTCGACGCAGTCGGCGCGCGGTTGCGCCGCAATGGCGACGATCCGGCGCGCGTGTGACGCTTGCCGAATCGCCCGCCGCGCCCGCATGGACAAGCGATGCGCACGATTTCCCATGACGTCGCCGTCCGGCTCTATCATCTCGACGACAGTGGCGCCGCGACCACCCTGGTATACGGCACGCTGGCCGAGGCGCTCGCGCTCGCTGCGCAGCAGGACGAGGCGATGCAGGACGGACTGTTCCTCCAGACCAGCAACGACGTCGTGTCCTACCTGGACTATATCGAAGGCTAAGAGCTTTGATCGCAATCCGCGGGATGCGTGGTGGCATACACACGCTACATATCGGCCATGAGCATCGATCCTGACAGCGCCTGGAATGCCTTTGCCGCACGCGACCGCTTTCATGACGGCCGCTTCGTGGTCGCGGTGACGACTACCGGCATCTACTGCAAGCCGAGTTGCCCTGCGCGTCATCCCAAGCGCGAGAACACGCGTGTTTACTCCACCCCGGCTGAGGCGCGGGCCGCAGGCTTCCGCGCCTGCCTGCGCTGCACCCCCGATACGATCGGCCGCGACCGGACAGCGGTAGCCGAAGCGATCGCGCTACTCGATACTGCCGAGGAGGCGATCGGACTGGACGCGCTGGCTGCCCGCGTCGGCTATGCCCCGCACCATTTTCATCGCCTCTTCAAGCGTGCGACCGGGGTGACCCCGGCAGCCTATGCCCGTGGACTCAAAGCCGGGCGCGTCGGCGAGGCATTGCAGCAGGAGGACAGCGTGACCGAGGCGATCTACGAAGCTGGCTATTCCGCCCCGAGCCGCTTTTACGAGGGCGGCGCCAAGCGACTGGGCATGAGCCCCAGCGCGTGGCGCCAGGGTGGCGCAGGCGTGACGATTCGCTGGATCGTCGCCGACACCAGCCTGGGCCAGATGCTGGTCGCCGCGACCGACAAGGGGCTGTGTCGGGTGTCGTTCGACGAGGACGCGATCAGTCTCGCCCGCCGCTTCCCACAGGCCAATATCCAGCCTGGCGGCTCCGCGCTGGCCAATCTCGCCGCGCAGGTGGTGGCGAGCGTCGAATCGCCCGAGCGGCACCAGGATTTGCCGCTCGACGTACGCGGCACCGCTTTCCAGGAAGCGATCTGGCAGGCGCTGCGGCAAATCCCGCCGGGCGAAACTCGCAGCTATACCGAACTCGCCGCCGCTGCCGGCAACGCCAATGCGGTGCGCGCGGCCGGGACGGCGTGCGGCGCCAACCCGGTGTCAATCGTCATCCCGTGCCACCGCGCGCAACGCAGCGACGGATCGATGGGCGGCTACGCATATGGCATCGATCGCAAGCTCGCGCTGCTCGAACGCGAAGCTCAGCCCGGTTTGCAGGAATAGACCAGCATTTCGTTGGGCAGCGGCGGCAGCGCGTCGCGAATTGCGGTCTGCTGGCTGGCCAGACCGTTGAGCGCGCCCTGATCCGGCGTGCAGGTCTTGAGCTCTACCCCGGTGCGCAGCTTGCGCGCCTGCTCCATCTGCGGCGCGGACAGCATGTACCGCGTATTGGAATAGGTTCGCGTCGCCGGGTTGAACGCGAGGATCGAGACGGTCGCCTCGTCGTCGGGCACCAACATCCGCTCCCAGCGCCCGCCGCCGGCCTCGGCATATTGGGTGCGGCCGTTCATGCAGCCTTTCACGCTCCAGTCGATGCCCACGTCAGTGATCGCTGAGACCGTCACCCGGCTGCGGTCAGGCAGGATCGAACAGGTCATCTTACCATGATACAACGGAGCGGCCGGCGGCACCGCGAGCACCGCCTCTGGGATCGCCCTGGCATCCGGACGCAGCACGAACAGGATCACCGCTGCGAGCATTCCGATCGCCCCGCCCGCTGCCAGCCAAATCGCCATGCGGCGCCGGCCCTTACCCTCGAGCAGCCCAGCCCCGCCGAAAACGAGAGCACTCGCCACCAACAGCAGCGCAGCCAGGCCCATCACATTCTCGCGCCGCGTCTCGGCATCGGAGCGCGCTTGTTCGAGCGCAGCTTGGTGCGCGACTTCGGCGCGGGTCGCGGCGTCGCGGCTGGCCGCAGTAGATTGCTCGACCGCGCGCGCGTCCGCGTCTCGGTCGCGCGCGATGCGGTCCTCGATGCTGGTGCATGGCAGGCCGACGCTGGTCACCGGCTGCTTAGCCTCGGCGAGAAACTGGACCAGTTCGGTGTTGGCGATTGCGAAGCCGAAGCTGGCATCGCCCTCCTCGGCGCGGGTCAGCGCGGAGTTCACGCCGAGCACCCGCCCGCATCGATCGAGCAACGGTCCACCCGAATTGCCGCGCGCGATTGCGGCGGTGTGGAGCAGCACGTCGGTGCCGGTCAGCGTCCGGCGGCCCGAGGATACGCCGTCCGAGCGCACGGGGGCCAGCGGCTTGATATAATCGGCCGAGGATTGTGCGGTCGCGACGTCGACATTGCCGGGATAGCCGAGCGAGATCACCGGATCGCCTTCGCTGACCGGCCCAGCATAGAGCACGGCCGGCGGCAGACGGGTGCCGCTCAGCTGGATTAGCGCCAGATCGCGCTTGGGATCATAAGCAATCACCTTGCCCTGATAGGATTTAACGCCCTCGGACGGCACCACGCCAATCAGTACGTTTGCCGGATATTTCATCGCCAGTTCGACGACATGCGCGTTGGTGACAATCTTGTCGGGCGCGACGGCAAAGCCGCTGCCATGGCCAAAACCGATCACCTGGCCCTGCGCACTAGCGATGGTGACAATGCGCACCACCCCGCGCCCGGTAGCGGAGATATCGTCAGCGCGCGCCGGAAAGGTGAAGAAGAGCGCGAGGAGCAGGAGCCAACGGTTCATCCGGCGAGCTTAGGCCAAGCCGCTTGTCCTAAGCTATAAGGATCGTCAGGCGATCGCCGACCTCCCAATCGCGGCGCACGACAACGGCGCGTGACCAGCCCGAGCAGCGGGCGCTCTAGCGTCGCGTGGACAATCCGTCCGATCGCGGACGCCAGCGCGACGAAAACCACGACATAGGCCAGTGGCCGGATCGCACCGAGAACACCATCGCTCCGCGCCAGGAGCGTTAGCAGACAGGGATGGACGAGATAGATCGCATAAGAAGCATTGCCGAGACGGACCAGCACCCGACCCACCGCGCCACCGTCGCGCGCATCGACAATGCCGGCGAGCACCAGCGCCCATGGCATTCCCCATGTCCAGCTTCGCGCAAGACCGCTGCTGCCGCTCACCGCCGCGTCAAAATGCGCTGAAAACGTCACACCCAGCCCGAAGAGCAGACCGATCGCCAGCGGCAACGGCCCGGCCAGCAGCGCGGCACCACCCCAGCGCGCCGTCCATCGCTGCCGTCGGGCAACCCACACCAGGATGCCCACGGCGAATTCCAATTGCATCGGATTGAACAGCAGCCGCAGCGGCGCCCAACCCGGATGAACCACGATTCCAGCGAGCCCGACGCCCACCGTCATGCTGAGCAAAATCTCAATACGGTGTCGTGCAGCGCGCATCGCCGTCGCCACGAGCAGATAGAAAACGCCTCGAATCCCAGCGTCCAGCCCACAAACAGCGCCGGTGCGTGGTAGCTGGAGCCATCGAAGAGCGGCAGGATGGTCACCGTCTCGATCAGCGAAGGCGGCGCGATCGGGTCGGGGCAGAGCAGTATGTAAACACCGCTCATCAGCACAAACAGTGGCACGATTCGTCGCCAGCGCGCGGCGAGGAAGCGCGATGGAGTGGTGCCCCCCGTCGCGAGCGACTGCGCCATTACGAACCCGCTGATCACGAAGAAAAGGTCGACTCCGCTTGCGCCGAACGTCGTCAGATTGGGAATGCCAGTCTCCAACGTCCCCTTCGCCGCCTACGCACCATGCACGAACAGCACCAGCAATGCCGCAAGAGCGCGCAGCCACTGGATCGGTGCGATACGCAGAGTAGGGCGGACCGACGGCATAGCTGCCGCCATAATCACCTTATATAATAGTCTGTTACTCCACCGTGCCGATTACAAGAAGTTGTATGGGTCCACGTCGACCACCACGCGAACTTTCGCGCTCCAGTCGACCCGCCCCAGCCATTCGCGAATCACGTCCTGCACGTCGAGCGCGCGGCGCGCGTGGACCAGTAGCCGGAAGCGATGGCGACCGCGCAGCATGGCAAGCGGCGCGGGCGCTGGACCGTAGACGTGCATCCCCTCCACCTGCGGCGCCGCACGGCCGATCGCACGCGCTATCTCCAACGCCGCGGGCTGGCTCTCAGACGATACCACGATTGCCGCATAGCGCCCGAACGGCGGCGCGTCGGCATCGCGGCGCGCATCAGTCTCGGCGGCGTAGAAAGCCTCCGAATCGCCGGTGATCAGCGCCTGCATCACCCGCGCGCCGGGCGCATGGGTTTGGATATAGACGGTACCGGGCTTAGCGCCCCTGCCCGCCCGGCCCGACACCTGCATGATCTGCTGGAAGGTGCGCTCGGCCGCGCGCAGGTCACCGCCGTCGAGGCCCAGATCGGCATCGATCACGCCGACCAGGGTGAGATTAGGAAAGTGGTAGCCCTTGGTGACAAGCTGTGTGCCGACCACGATGTCAATCTCGCCCTCCTCCATCCGGCGCACAAATTCGGCGGCCTGGGCGGGGGAGGAGATCGTGTCCGAGGTGACGATGGCGGTGCGTGCGTCCGGGAATAGCAGTGCCACTTCATCCGCGATTCGCTCGACCCCGGGGCCGCAGGCAACGAGCGTATCTTCGTTATCGCACTCGGGGCAAACGTTCGGCGTTGGCCCGCTATGGCCGCAATGGTGACACGAGAGGCGCCGGATCAGCCGATGCTCGACCATCCAGGCAGTACAGTTCGGGCATTGAAAGCGGTGCCCGCACGTACGGCACAGTGTCAGCGGCGCATAGCCGCGGCGGTTGAGGAACAGCAGAGATTGCTCTCCCCGCGCATGCGCTTCCTCGATCGCTTTGACCAATTTGGGCGCAATCCAGCGGCCCCGTTCGGGCTTGTCGAGCAGCAGGTCGATCGCTTCGAGCCGCGGCATTTCCGCCGCCCCGAAACGGCCGGGGAGTTTCAATTCCTTATAGCGGCCGGTAGCGACCTGCTGCCGAGTCTCGATCGCTGGCGTGGCCGACGCCAGGATCACCGGACATTTCTCGAACAGCCCGCGCATCACCGCGACATCGCGTGCATGATAATGCACGCCTTCTTCCTGCTTGAAGCTGGTCTCATGCGCCTCGTCGACCACGATCAGGCCGAGGTTGCGATACGGTAGATACAAAGCCGAGCGCGCGCCGACCGTCACCAGTGCCTCGCCGCTGGCGATCGCACGCCATGCGCGGCGGCGCTGGGTGGAGCGCAGGCCCGAGTGCCACGGCACCGGGTCGCAGCCGAAACGGGCGTGGAAGCGCTTGAGAAAGGGTTCGGTCAGCGCAATCTCCGGCAGCAGGACGAGTGTCTGGCGTCCCGTGCGAATCGCCGCGGCGACCGCCTCGAAATAGACCTCGGTCTTGCCTGATCCCGTTACCCCATCGAGCAGGGTCGGCTCGAAACGATGCGCGACTACTCCCTCCACCAGTTCGGTCGCCGCAGCGGTCTGGTCCGCGGATAGTTCGGGAACGCCGTAATCCGGATTCGGCGTGGGATACGGGCTATCGAGGCCGACCTCGACGCTTTCGATCGCGCCCACCTTGCACAGACCGCGGATCACCGCGTCCGACACTTCACCAAGCGCCGCCAATTCGCGAATCAGGCCCTGGCGATCGCCGATCCGTTCGAGGGCCTGGGTGCGCTGCGGGGTGAGACGATCGGGGAGGTGCCCGGTCGCGCGATATTCGGTAGCGGTCTTCGCGCCTTCGAGTGCCGAGGTGGAAGCCAATGTCATCCGCAGCACCGCAGCGGGGGCAGCGAGATAATAATCTGCAGTCCATTCGACCAATCGCCGCAGCGCATCGCCAAGCGGGGGCACCGGCACCACAGCAAGCAGATTGCGCAAACGATTGTCGCCGACCTCGGCATCCGACGGCATTCGCTCGGGTTCCCACACCACGCCGAGCAGTTGGCGCGGGCCCAGCGGCGCCACCACCACCGAGCCGGGTTCGACGGCCATGCCATGCGGCACCCGGTAATCGAGCGGGCCGAGCGCAGAGTTCAGGAGGAGGACACGGGCACGGGACATTCTCGCCGACGTAGGGTGTCGCGAGGAGTCGCGCTATGGGTGGCTCGATATGGCGGGCTGGCAACAGCCGTCATACCAAGCTGGTCGAGGCGTCACCCCTTTTCCTACCCGTCGAGAGAATAGCGGCCGTTGGACAAGCACAAGGCGAACGATGGGCAAGTCCATCGCCGCCTCTTATCCGCTCAACGACGACATCCCGCTAACTGCGTCCGCCAACCGGGTTGCATCCTGCCCCCCCCGATGCTAACCGCGCCGCGACCCATCGGGGGGCTGCCTGGGGACTATCGAACGAACTTCGATACAAACTAAGTCTGGCCCCCTTTTTCGTATGGGTCATGACCTTTTTCTATCGAGGATTTCGATCGCGTGGAGAATTCCGGCGGTATTCAGGCAAGCTTATCGGGTCGCTATGCGACGGCCCTGTTTGAGCTCGCCCGCGATGCAAAAACCATCGACGCCGTCGAGGCGAGCCTAGCCGACGTGCGACAGGCACTGAACGAATCGGACGATTTCCGATCGCTCACCACCAGCCCGCTCATCGCGCGCGGCGCGGCCGTTAAAGCCGTGCTCGCCGTCGCCGACGCGCTGAAGGTGGACGCCACCACCAAGAGTTTTCTCGGCGTGCTCGCCGAAAATCGCCGCCTGGCGCAGTTGCCCGCGATCATCCGCGCGTTCCGCTCACTGGCTGCCGATTTTCGCGGCGAGACCACAGCAGAGGTCGTCTCGGCTTTCCCGCTCGATGCCGAACAGGTCGAAGCGCTCAAGGCGCAGCTCCACACGCGGCTCGGCCGTACCGTCTCAGTCGACCTCTCGGTCGATCCCACGCTCCTCGGCGGGCTGGTCGTGAAGATCGGCTCGCAGCTGATCGATTCGTCGATCAAGACCCGTCTCAATACCCTCGCGCAGGCGATGAAAGGCTAACCATGGACATCCGCGCCGCAGAAATCTCCAAGGTCATCAAGGACCAGATTGCCAGCTTCGGCACCGAGGCCCAGGTCTCCGAAACCGGCCAGGTGCTGTCGGTCGGCGACGGCATCGCGCGCATCCACGGGCTGGACAATGTCCAAGCCGGCGAGATGGTAGAATTCGCCAACGGCGTGCAGGGCATGGCGCTCAACCTTGAGGCCGACAATGTCGGCGTCGTGATCTTCGGGTCGGACTCTGAGATTAAGGAAGGTGATGTCGTCAAGCGCACCGGCACGATCGTCGACGTCCCGGTCGGCAAGGGCCTGCTCGGCCGCGTCGTCGATGGCCTCGGCAATCCGATCGACGGCAAGGGCCCGATCATCTCCGACCAGCGCAGCCGCGTCGAGCGCAAGGCGCCCGGCATCATTCCGCGGACCTCTGTCAGCGAGCCGGTGCAGACCGGCCTCAAGGCGATCGACGCGCTCGTACCGGTCGGCCGCGGCCAGCGCGAACTGATCATCGGCGATCGCCAGACCGGTAAGTCGGCTGTCGCGATCGATGCCTTCATCAACCAGAAGGAAGGCCATAAGGGCACCGACGAGAAGCAGAAACTGTACTGCATCTACGTTGCTATCGGCCAGAAGCGTTCGACCGTCGCGCAGATCGTCAAGACGCTCGAAGAGAATGGCGCGATGGAATATTCGATCGTCGTCGCCGCGACCGCTTCCGAGCCCGCCCCAATGCAGTTCCTCGCGCCCTACACCGGCGCCGCGATGGGCGAGTATTTCCGCGACAACGGTATGCATGCGCTGATCGTATATGACGATCTCTCCAAGCAGGCTGTCGCCTATCGCCAGATGTCGCTGCTGTTGCGTCGTCCTCCCGGCCGCGAAGCCTATCCGGGCGATGTGTTCTATCTTCATTCGCGTCTCCTCGAGCGCGCAGCAAAGATGTCCGACGCCAATGGCGGCGGTTCGCTCACCGCGCTGCCGATCATCGAGACGCAGGCCGGCGACGTGTCTGCCTACATCCCGACCAACGTGATCTCGATCACCGATGGTCAGATCTTCCTCGAGACCGACCTGTTCTTCTCGGGTATCCGCCCGGCGATCAACGTCGGCCTGTCGGTGAGCCGCGTGGGTTCTGCCGCGCAGACCAAGGCGATGAAGAAGGTCTCGGGTTCGATCAAGCTCGAGCTTGCCCAGTATCGCGAGATGGCGGCGTTCGCGCAGTTCGGCTCGGATCTCGATGCCTCGACACAGCGCCTGCTCGCCCGCGGCGCACGTCTGACCGAGCTGCTCAAGCAGGCGCAGTTCTCGCCGCTGCCGTTCGAAGAGCAGACCGTGTCAATCTTTGCGGGCACCAACGGCTTCATCGACACCGTGCCGGTCAACGATGTGGTGCGCTTCGAGGCCGCGATGCTGGCCGACATCCGCACCACCCACGCCGACATCCTGACCGACATCCGCACCAAGCGCGATCTCTCAAAGGAAACGACCGAGAAGCTTAAGGCTGCACTCGACACGTTCTCGAAGTCGTTTGTTTAAGAATAGTATCTCGTCTTCCCAGCGAAAGCTGGGATCTCGCGCCGCGGGGATACCCTCGCGGCACGAGATCCTGACTTTTGTCAGGATCACGACCATCAAGGGTTCGTCATGGCCAGCCTGAAGGCACTCAAGGTCCGCATTGGCTCGGTGAAGTCGACGCAGAAGATCACCAAGGCGATGAAGATGGTCGCCGCTGCCAAGCTGCGCCGCGCGCAGGAGGCGGCCGAGGCTGGCCGTCCTTATGCCGAACGGCTCAGCGCGGTAATGGCCAGCCTCGCCTCCAAGGTGACGGTAAGCGAAAGCTCGCCGAAGTTGCTCGCCGGCACCGGCAAGGATCAAGTCCATTTGCTGGTGGTCGCCACCTCTGAGCGCGGGCTTGCAGGCGCGTTCAACTCGAACATCGTCCGCGCGGCTCGCCGCAAGGCCGAGGAGTTGATCCGCGACGGCAAGACGGTCAAATTCTACGTTGCCGGTAAGAAGGGGCGTGTCATTCGCCGTTTCTATCCAAGCGACATCGCGCACGATTTCGACATGAGCGGCGTAAAGAAGCTCGGCTTCGGCGACGCGCGTGCAGTGGCGGACGACATCATCGCCCGTTACGAAGCCGGTACGTTCGACGTTGCGCATCTGTTCTATTCGCGCTTCCAGTCGGCACTGGTCCAAGAGGCGACCGGCCGCCAGATCATCCCGATCGAGATCGATAAGAATGTCGTGGCAGAGCCGACCGGCGGCGCGGTGTTCACCTACGAGCCCGACGAGGAAACCATCCTCGCCGACCTCCTGCCGCGCAACGTGGCGATCCAGATTTTCCGCGCTCTGCTGGAAAATGCTGCATCTGAACAGGGTAGCCGCATGACTGCGATGGACAATGCGACGCGCAATGCCGGCGACATGATCAACCGGCTCACGATCCAGTACAACCGCACCCGCCAGGCCGCCATTACGACCGAGCTGGTGGAAATCATTTCCGGCGCCGAAGCGCTCAAGTAATTCGAAGCAAGGAAGCAGACGATGGCAACCGCCCCAGACACTCTCGCACCGGTCGCGACGACCAATAAGGTCGGCCGCATCAGCCAGGTCATCGGCGCGGTCGTCGACGTGACATTCGAGCAGGGTCACCTGCCCGCGATCCTTTCGGCGCTCGAGACCGACAATAACGGCAACCGCGTGGTGCTCGAAGTCGCCCAGCATCTCGGCCAGAACACGGTCCGCACGATCGCGATGGACACGACCGATGGCCTGACCCGTGGCCAGACCGTCACCGACACCGGCTCGCAGATCCGCGTGCCGGTCGGCCCGATGACGCTCGGCCGGATCATGAACGTGATCGGCGAGCCGATCGACGAACGCGGTCCGATCGGCAACACCGAGACGATGCCGATTCACGCGGCCGCTCCACTGTTCGTCGACCAGTCGACCGAGAGCGCGATCTTGGTCACCGGCATTAAGGTGATCGATCTGCTCGCCCCTTATGCCAAGGGCGGCAAGATCGGCCTGTTCGGCGGCGCCGGCGTGGGCAAGACAGTGCTCATCCAGGAACTGATCAACAACATCGCCAAGGGCCATGGCGGCACCTCGGTGTTCGCCGGCGTCGGCGAGCGTACCCGCGAGGGCAACGATCTCTATCACGAGTTCCTCGACGCGGGCGTCATCGCCAAGGATGCTGACGGCAATCCGACGCCCGAGGGCTCGAAGGTCGCGCTGGTGTTCGGCCAGATGAACGAGCCGCCGGGCGCCCGCGCCCGCGTCGCGCTTTCGGGCCTGACGATCGCCGAATATTTCCGCGACGTCGAAGGCCAAGACGTGTTGTTCTTCGTCGACAACATCTTCCGCTTCACCCAGGCGGGTTCGGAAGTGTCGGCGCTGCTCGGCCGCATTCCGTCGGCAGTGGGCTATCAGCCCACCCTGTCGACCGACATGGGTGCGCTGCAGGAGCGGATCACCTCGACCCACAAGGGTTCGATCACCTCGGTGCAGGCAATCTACGTGCCGGCAGACGATCTCACCGATCCGGCGCCTGCCACGTCCTTTGCCCACTTGGACGCGACGACCAACCTCAACCGTGCGATCTCGGAGCTGGGCATCTACCCGGCAGTCGATCCACTCGACTCCACGTCGCGCGTGCTCGAGCCGCGCATCGTCGGCCAAGAGCATTACGACACCGCGCGCCGCGTCCAGGAGACGCTGCAGAAGTACAAATCGCTTCAGGACATAATCGCGATCCTTGGGATGGACGAACTGTCGGAAGAAGATAAGCTGACCGTGCAGCGTGCGCGCAAGATCCAGCGCTTCCTCAGCCAGCCGTTCCACGTCGCCGAAGTGTTCACCGGCATCCCCGGCAAGTTCGTAGCGATCGAGGACACGGTGAAGTCGTTCAAGGCCGTGGTCGACGGCGAGTATGACCACCTGCCCGAGAGCGCTTTCTACATGGTCGGCGGTATCGACGAAGCTGTCGCCAAGGCGCAGAAAATGGCCGAATCAGCCTGATATGAGCAGATGCGGGCTCTTGCTGGCGGCCTTGCTGTCGTGCGTTCCGATCGGAACCTCGGCGGCGATGTTGCCGGCGCCCGCGCCTGTTCCCGCGGTGACGACAGCGCTCGTCGACACCGCGACCCGGCTCTGCCTGCCCGCGCTCGGTAAGGAACTGATCTGGCCGACCGGCGTGGATGCGCTCGACAAGGAAGCCACTTTGCTTGGCCGTTTCGGCCTTCGGCCGGGCGCCTCCCCGGCGGCGATGGCGGTGATGGGGCCTCAAGGGTCGGGCATTCTCCCGCAGGCGATCCTGGCCGAGGGCGAAGCGTCGGACGGCGCTTATGTGATGGCGCTCGGTGGACGGCAGGCAACGTGCCGACTGATCGTATATCGATTGGCCGACCCCCTCGATTTTCACGCCACGCTGAATAACGCGCTCGGTTTGGGCGGATGGAGATCCGCCCTGTCGAGTTCGACTGCGGTTGTCGCCAAACAGATGTTCATCCGCCGCTCTTCGGCGGGCCAGCCTTTCCTGATCAACGTCCTTTCCTCGACCAATCCTGCGCAACCCCTGCCGATCGTCCTCACGATCGTCGCGATCCCGGCGGGCGTCGCGCTTCCCAAAGGTTTCTGAACATGGCTCTGCATTTCGAACTCGTCACTCCGGAACGCCTCGTCCGCTCGGAGGAGGTTTATATGGTCGTCGTCCCCGGTACCGAGGGCGATTTCGGCGTGCTCGAAGGACATGCGCCGCTGATGTCGACCGTCCGCGATGGCGGTATTTCGGTCTATCGCACCGAAAAAGGCGAGCCCGAGATTATCGCAATCCGGGGCGGATTCGCCGAAGTGACTGCGAATGGGCTGACCGTACTCGCCGAGCACGCAGGCGCGTAAACCCACAACTTCCTGGTACCCGGTGAAAACCGGGTTGCGGCGAGGATAGTTTTTCCGGTCATGAAGCGCTCCGACCAAACGAAAGGGCGCTGGGCACCACCAACCCACACAATTACAATCTTTGGTTAGGCAAATCTCAAGCCTTCCGGCCTAACCCTCTCCGCCAGATGAACCAGGCGGACACCCAATGAGCGCATTCGGACGACGCAACGGCCCCGGAACCGGCCCGGCCGGCAGGCAGGGTTTTGGCGTCGCGCGCCCAATGCAGGGCTCCGGCCGCGCCAGCGACTCCGAGTCGCCTCGCCCATTCGATCAAGATGCCAGCGCATTCGGCGGCGGATCGCAATTTCCGCCATTGAACGGCGCCCCTCTCCCCGGTGAGATGGATTCTGGGGCTCCGATGCCTGGTGCGCCGTCCGCCGAGCAGATGGGCAACATGCCCGGCGTACAGATGGACGCCATGGCGCGCCTCGCCGAGCGCCAGGCAACCTCCGGCGACGCCGGACGCTCCGCCACCGAAGGATTCGAGAATTCGGTCCACCGCATCAAGGAACAGGTGCTCCCCCGCCTGCTCGAGCGCGTCGATCCGGAAGCCGCCGCCACGCTGAACAAGGACGAACTTGCCGAAGAATTTCGCCCGATCATCGGCGAGGTGCTCGCTGAGCTCAAGCTGACGCTCAATCGCCGCGAACAGTTCGCACTCGAAAAAGTGCTGGTCGACGAGTTGCTAGGCCTTGGGCCTTTAGAGGAGTTGCTGGCCGATCCGACCATCACCGACATCATGGTCAATGGTCCTGAGCAGACTTATATCGAGCAAAAGGGCAAGCTGATCCTCGCCAACATCCAGTTTCGCGATGAGGAGCATTTGTTCCAGATCGCGCAACGGATCTGCAACTCGGTCGGCCGTCGCGTTGACCAGACCAGCCCGCTGGCCGATGCGCGCCTCAAGGACGGTTCTCGCGTCAACGTGATCGTGCCACCGCTGAGCTTGCGCGGCACTGCAATTTCGATACGTAAATTCTCCGCCAAGCCGATCACGCTCGACATGATGGCTAGCGGCGGATCCATGAGCACCAAGATGGCGACCGCGCTCAAGATCGCAGGCGCATGCCGATTCAACGTGGTAATTTCGGGCGGCACCGGCTCCGGCAAGACGACGATGCTTAATGCGCTGTCGAAGATGATCGATCCCGGCGAGCGCGTGCTGACGATTGAGGACGCGGCCGAATTGCGACTTCAGCAGCCGCACTGGCTTCCGCTCGAAACCCGCCCCGCCAACCTCGAGGGCCAGGGCGAAATCAGCATCCGAGATCTCGTCAAGAATGCGCTGCGCATGCGTCCGGATCGCATCATTCTCGGCGAAATTCGCGGCAGCGAGTGTTTCGACATGTTGTCCGCCATGAATACCGGCCACGATGGCTCGATGTGCACGCTTCACTCCAACTCTCCACGCGAGGCGCTGGCGCGTATGGAGAACATGGTGATGATGGGCGACATTAAGGTGCCAAAGGAAGCGATCTCGCGACAGATTGCCGACTCGGTCGACCTGATCATTCAGGTGAAGCGTCTGCGCGATGGCTCACGCCGCGTGACCAACATCACTGAGGTGATCGGCATGGAAGGTCCGGTGATTGTGACGCAAGAACTGTTCAAATTCGCCTATCTCGACGAGACCGCCGACGGGAAAATCATCGGTGAGTACCAGTCGCTAGGCCTGCGGCCATATACGTTGGAAAAAGCTCGGATGTTCGGCTTCGACCAAGCCTATCTCGAGGCATGCCTGTAAGTTATTCACCCGGTCCTCGTTCGCTTTGAGAATACCGAAGCGCGTTTTTCTTTTCCAAGGACCAGAAAGAGGAACGGTGCTTCGACGAATTCTGCACTGATCCGAGGAAAGAATTCGCCACTTCCCTCTCGGCCTAGCCGCCAAAAAAATTTCTCAAAGTTCCCGTGGTTACGGACCCAAAACGTTTGCTGCGGGTTTTCCCTCCATGGCCGACCCCGACGACAAGATCCACATGAGCGGAACGAACGCCCGATCGGGCGCGAGCACGCACATGACGCGATATATCCTCGGCATCTCGCTGGTGCTGGTCGTGGTGGTCTTTGCCTTCCTCTTCATGAAGTGACGGCACTGGCTTTCGTGGCTGTAGTTCCTATGTTTGGCGATTGGGGGACTGTGCGCGCCCCCGTGATTCTGATCGGATGTCGATGACGGCCCAGGTTACCCCGCAGGACGACAACGACGCCGAGGACACCGTCCCCTATGTCGAGCACGTTCCGCTTTCCGATCCCGAGTTCAAGGCGCAACTGGCACAGGTAATCCCGCATCTGCGCGCGTTTGGGCGCTCGCTGTCGGGTAGCCGCGACCTCGCAGATGATTTGGTACAGGAGACGTTGCTTAAGGCCTGGGCGGCGCGGCTACGCTTCCAGGCCGGCACTAATATGCGCGCCTGGACCTTCATCATCCTGCGCAACCTCTATCTCTCGCAGATGCGGCGTTCGCGCTTTCGCGGCGAATGGGACGATCTGGTCGCTGACAGGATTCTGGCGGCGCCCGCCAGCCAGGATAAGCATGTCGAGCTCGGTGACATGCAGCGCGCGCTACTCCATTTGCCCCAGCCCCAGCGCGAGGCGCTAATCCTGGTCGGTGCGGGCGGCTTTGCTTATGAGGAAGCCGCCGAAATATGCGGCGTCGCGGTTGGTACGATCAAGAGCCGGGTCGCGCGCGGACGCGTCGCGCTAGAGACGATCATGAACAATGGCTCGCTGCCCTCGCGCCGCGAGCACGAGACGATCGACGGCCAGACCGCGCTCGATACGATCATGGGCGAAGTCGAAGAGTTGAGTCGGGACCGCTAGCGTAACGGGTCATGCCGATCTTGTTTCAGCATGCAACCGCAGCCGTCGAACCGAGCAGCGCTCTTTGGCTTGGGCTGCGCTTAGCTTCTAAATGAATTCAGGCGACGATGGTGGTGATATCTGCCACCTTAAATCGCCGCACGAAACTTCAGCTTGTCGAGCCGGCGTAGGCACATCATCATATCTTCAGGCAGGCCGAAATCGCCGGAAAACGCATCCCGCAATGCTTCGCCTATCGCGTCGCTCGCGCGAGGCCGATCGACGGTGAACGTGGTCCCTGTGAGATTTGCTTCCCGGTCGAGAAAGTTGCTGGACATGTGGATAGAACGACCGGCCGACGAAATCGTTGCCTCTTGATGCAAATCAAGGGAATTATCGGATGAGTAGTTGGATGCCTCCTCCAGCAACTGAATCAATAGTCGACGCCGTGACGCGCGCGCGCGATCATGCGCCGTTCCTGGCGATGATATTGCAACGCGAGGCCCCGTTGGCCACGCTGCTCGACGACGGCGTACTGCCGCCCCTCTCCGCAATCTGGATCGATGACCCCGAGATGCCGGTAATGCGCCGGCTCCGGATTGAGCGACGGCGGCTCGCGCTGCTGGTGGCGGTCGGCGACCTGTCGGGAACGATGAATCTCACAGCAGTTACGCATGCGCTTACAGACTTTGCTGATCGCGCGCTCGATACTGCAATCCGCGCAGCAATTGCCGAGCGCACCCCCGGTGCGGAACCGCTCGGCTTCGTCGGCATCGCGCTAGGCAAGCAGGGCAGCGGCGAACTCAATTATTCGTCGGATATCGATCCGATCTTGCTGTTTGATCCCATTACCTTGCCCCACCGCTCTCGCGAAGAGCCGCAGGAAGCCGCAGTGCGAATCGGCAAGCGGGTCGTCGAGATCCTTCAGGCGCGCGACGGCGACGGCTATGTACTGCGGATCGATCTGCGGCTGCGGCCCAGCCCTGAGGCCACGCCAATCGCGCTGCCGATCGACGCAGCGCTGGGCTATTATGAATCGGCCGCACTGGCCTGGGAGCGGGCGGCATTCATCCGCGCACGTTCGGCGGCGGGCGACATCGGACTGGGGCGGCGCTTTCTTGACGCGATCCGGCCGTTCGTGTGGCGACGCACGCTCGATTTCGGCGCGATCGGCGAGATTCGCGATATCTCGCGCCGGATCCGCGACCATCACGCTCAGGGCCAGGCATTCGGCCCCGGCTATGACCTCAAACGCGGCCGCGGCGGAATTCGGGAGGTCGAATTCTTCGCCCAGATCCACCAATTAATCCACGGCGGCCGCGATCCTACGTTGCGCGCGCCCGCCACCCGCGATGCACTCGCCGCACTGACCGGCGCGGGCTGGATCGAGTCGGCAGTCGCTGACGAGATGGCCGCCGCTTATACGCTCTACCGCACGATTGAGCACCGCGCGCAGATGGTCGACGACCGCCAGACCCACAGCCTGCCGCTCGGCGAGCGGCTCGATTCGCTCGCGCGACTCCATGGCCTGCCCGATGCTCCAGCGCTGATGGCACTGCTGCGCCCGCACGTCGAACGGGTGGGTACGATCTACGATTCGCTCGGGCCCGACGACCAGACCCGGCTGTCACCCGATCCAGTGCGGCTGGAGGCGGCGCTCGCCGAGGCCGGCTATGCCGACCCGGCCAGCGCGGCACGGCGGATCGAACAATGGCGCGCCGGCAGTTATCCCGCGCTGCGCAGCCAAGCCGCGCGCGAAGCGCTGGAAGCGGTACTCCCCGGGCTCGTGGCCGCGCTCGGCGAAGCGCCAGACGCCAATGCCGCCTTAGTGCGGCTCGACGCGATGCTGGCGCGGCTGCCGAGTGCGATCAACTTCTTCCGCTTGCTGGAGGCGCAGCCCGCGCTCGCCCGACTGCTTGGCAGCATTCTTGTACAGGCGCCAACGCTGGCCGACGCGCTCGCTAGGCGGGCCGACCTGCTCGACGGGTTGATCGATGCGACAGCCTTCGAATCGGTCGGTTCAGTCGACGCGCTGGTCGCAGAAATGGCCGCACATGAGGCAGGCGCCGATTACCAGGCGTTGCTCGACCGAGTCCGCCGGATCGTCGGCGAGACGATGTTCGCGCTCGGCGCACAGATCGTCGCCGGGGTCGCCGATCCACTCGAAGTGTCCGCGGGCTATGCGCGGGTGGCCGAAGCCGCAATCGGCGTGCTGACAACGGCGACCCTCGATGCCTTCGTCGCGGTCCACGGCCGGGTGCCGGACAGCGAACTGGCAATCCTGGCGCTCGGACGGATGGGCGGCGGGGCGCTGACCCATGCTTCCGACCTGGACTTGGTCTATCTGTTCACCGGCGATTATCGCGCCGAATCGGACGGGGCCAAGCCGCTCGGAGCCGTACTTTACTACAACCGACTGGCACAGAGGGTGACGGCCGCGCTGTCAGTACCTACCGCGTCAGGCCCACTCTACGAGATCGACACGCGACTTCGCCCATCGGGCACTCAGGGGCCGCTGACCGTCTCACTCGACGCGTTCGAACGCTACCAGCGCGAGAGCGCCTGGACTTGGGAGCATATGGCGTTGACGCGCGCTCGGCCAGTGTTCGGATCGCCCGAGGCGCGCGCGGCAATCACGGCGATCGTCGATCGCGTGCTTGCCGGTGACCACCGCGCACACGACGTAATCGTCGACGCGCGAAAAATGCGCGCCGAAATGGCGGCGTACAAACCGCCCAAGGGACCGCTCGACGCCAAGTTGCTCCCCGGTGGACTGGTCGACCTAGAGTTCGCGGTCCACGTCACGCAACTGACCCATCGCACCGGCTTCGCGCCCAATCTCGCCACCGCGATCGATTTGCTGGTCGCGCAGGGCCTACTGCCCGCGGGACTGCGCGTTGCCCACGATACGCTGACTCGGCTGCTGGTCACGCTGCGCCTGGTGGCGCCAGATGCCCAGCTTCCGCCCCCCGCTACCCAGGCGCTGATCGCCCGTGCGTTGCAATTACCCGACTGGACAACGGTGGTTGCATCGCTCGACACGACACGGCAGGAGGTCGCCGCGTGCTGGGCGCAGGTGAGCGGAGACGGATGATGCAGGAAGGCGACACGATCCCCGAGGTCTCGCTGACCCTCCCCGACGGCGCAACGCTGGCACTAGGCGAGCATGTCGGTCACCCATTCGTGCTGTATTTCTACCCCAAGGACGACACTACCGGCTGCACCCGGGAGGCGCAGGAGTTCAGTGCGGCCTATGAGGATTTCCGCGCGCTCGGCGCAACCGTGCTCGGCGTGTCCAAGGACACGCCGGCCAAGCACGCGAAATTCATCGCCAAATATGAGCTTACCGTGCCGCTCGCCAGCGACGATGCCGATGGCACAGCCCTGGACGCGTTCGGCGTGTGGGTCGAAAAGCAGCTGTACGGCAAAAAATACATGGGGATCGATCGCTCGACCTTCCTGTTCGCTGCCGACGGCACGCTGACGAAGGCTTGGCACAAGGTAAAGGTGCCCGGGCATGTCGCGGCGGTTCTCGATGCAGTGCGCTCGCTCGAATGACCAGCGTGGCGCAAGCAGCGCGCACCGTGCTGCTGACCGCCGACCCTGCCGCGAAAGTGCGCATCGCGCGTGCAGTCGCTCGCACCTGGCGGCGCGGCGAGCTCAGCCACGATTTCGCCGTCACCCTACCCGATCGCCCCGCACGGCCAGACGCTCCGGAGCTGCTCCCGCCCAACCGTATGCCGAGCCGCGGCAAGGGGGGCTCCGAGCGTGGCCGAATCGCCTTGCTCCATGCGCTGGCCCATATCGAATTCGTTGCGATCGACCTCGCCTTCGACCTGATCGGGCGGTTCGGCGGGCATTTTCCGCGTGGTTTCACCGACGAATGGATCGGCGTGGCCGCTGACGAAGCGATGCACTTTGCCTTGCTTGACCGACGGCTGAAGACACTCGGCAGCTGGTATGGTGCGCTGCCAGCGCACGATGGCCTGTGGGACTCCGCCACCGCCACCGCGCACGACCCAGTAGCGCGACTCGCCGTAGTGCCAATGGTACTCGAAGCGCGCGGACTCGACGTAACGCCGACCACCATCACTCGGTTTGAGGCGGGCGGCGACGCGATCAGCGCACGCATCCTGCGCCGCATCCTAGCCGACGAGATTCGCCATGTCCGTGCCGGCACGCGATGGTACGAATCGGCCTGCATCGCCGCCGACCTGATTCCCGCTGAGCATTGGCGGACGATGGTCGCGACCTACTTCACAGGCACGGTTAAGCCGCCATTCAACGACTCGGCGCGCGCGGCTGCCGGTTTGACGCGCGAATATTATCAGCCTCTTGCGTCGGACTGACAACGGGGGTCAGAAGGTACGTGCAGAACTCCCGGGGGGATCCGAGGTTCCGCACACGGATTGTCAAGGGAATTGCCGGGGGGCCGGCGACTGCCACAACATCGCCGGGGTTACATGACCAAGCTGATTATCGAGTCACGTTTTGCCCTTTTTTCGCGTTTCCGATCGCTCCGCCGGGTAGCGGCAGCGCTCGTCTTATGCGCCTCGATGCACGGCGTGGCCCAGGCCACCGACGCCGCCGCTGCTGATGCAGATGCTGCCGTCAATCTTCAGACCGATGCGCAGTTTCGCTCACTGTTCAACACCTGGAAGAAGCTCGACACTACCGAGCATGCGTCGATCGCTATCCCCGCGATGCAGCCGGTTGATCATCTAAGCTTTACCAGCAACTTTGGGGTCCGCTCCGACCCGTTCCGCGGCACTGCCGCGATGCATGCCGGGGTCGACATCCCGGGCCCGGTCGGCACCCCGATCTACGCCACCGCCGACGGCATGGTCGATCGCGCTGAGCGTGCCGGCGGTTATGGCAACATGGTCGAACTCGACCACGGCAAGGGCATCCAAACCCGCTACGGCCATCTTTCCAAAATTCTGGTCGCCGCCGGTACCCAGGTCCACCGTGGCCAGTTGATCGCACTGATGGGCTCGACCGGCCGCTCGACCGGCTCGCACCTCCATTATGAAGTTCGTATCGACGGCCATGCCGTCAACCCGGTGCCGTTCCTGCAGACCGCCGATTATCTGATCGCGCTGCAGAACCGATCGCTGAAGGTCCAGCCAGTCGGTGACAAGATCGCCATGGGCGGACCGGAAATCGCCGACTGAGGCGTGTCGCCTTCCCGTTAGTGCCCCTGCGCACGCCGGGGTCTATGTTGGCTCTGTAGCGTGCTGACTGCCTAAGATTCCGCTCTACGCTGGATTAATGGGTGATTTTGCGGAAATCCAAAGTCGGCTAATAGAAATTCCGCAACGTCAGCGTGCGCTGCGTGCCGTTGCACAATCCCAGCGCCACCACCCGCCCCGGCGCGCCCGCTGACCAGTTGACGACGCGGCCCTGCGCCATGCCTTGCGGGATCGCTTCGCCATCGACGGTGCAGATCTCCTCTCCGGTCTGCCAGCCGCCAGCCTCAGCGGGACCGTTCTTCATCACATGCAGCACGCGCAGCTTACCCGTAGCAAAGCCCAGCAGCAACCCGCTGGTCGAGCGCGGCGGCGGCACCAACGCCCCGCGGCCCGGCGCAAACACCATTCGCCCTGCACTTGGATCGAGCAGCACCCGGTAGCGCTGCAGGAATGCCGAGCCGATTCGCCCGGCGCTGCCAATCGCCTCGGAAAAGCCGCCCTTGCCCTCGATCCGCAGTTCGACGTCGCGCGCCACCAATCGGCCGATGTCGATCCGCGGAAGGATCGTCACCGCAGTCTCGATCGTGCCGCCCAGGCCGTAAGCGATCGCGCTCGTCATCGGCGGGACCGGACTCATCGCCACGCTCTTCCAGGCGGGCTGCGAGATGGTGATTGACGAGCCATCGCCAGTGTCGACGATCAGCGGCCGGATCCGGCGCCCGCCAATCGAGATCTCGCTGACATAGACAAAGCGATCATGCGAGATGCCAAGCGGCGCGCTTTCACCGACGAACGGCATCCGGCCGCTCGGCAGCAGCCGGAAGCGCTTGTTGTCATAGTCAATATCGAGCGCGAAGCCACCGATCAGGTCGCGCCCGACCAACATATCGACCGGTTTGTCACCGCCGGTGGCAATCGCGCTTAGCGCGACGACGGTAATCCCGCCGCCGGCACGAGTCAGTCCACCCAGTTCGAGCCGACGGGTCGCAGCCCAGCCGACCGGCACCACCCCGCCGATCGCATCGGCCTCCCCTTTGGGGCGCACCTTGAGCTGGACGCTGGCAGCATAAGCCTGCGACAGTGCCGAGAAGCTGACCCCGGTATCGAGCACCGCGACTACCGGTCGCCCGTCGACCTGCATCGTGAAGCGCACTTGGTTGCCCGGAGTCAGATCGAACGACACCCATTTGGTGTCGGTATCGGCGGACAATTCAGAAACGACGCGCGGCGGCGGCGGGGCGGCGGACACGAGCAACAGCAAGGCGGGAAAGAGAGCGCGCACACCGTGCGCTTAGCGGGGGGACGGGCGGCGGGCTAGAGCGTGAGAAATTTAGTCGAAACCACCAACATCGTGCGCCCCGAGCCTGTCGAAGAGTCGTTCTTTCTCCCAAGTTGAGGAAGAGGAACGGTGCTTCGACACGCCCAGCACGAACGGGACGGACGCAGATCTCAGGCCACTGGTACGGTGGTCTGGTCAAAGAATAGCGCCTGGCTGATCGCGGCCTTCACGGTCGAGCGCTGGAACGGCTTGGTGATCAGGAAGGTAGGCTCGGGCCGCTCGCCGGTCAGCAGCCGCTCGGGAAAAGCGGTTATGAAGATCACAGGCACATTGAACTGTGCCAGGATGTCCTTGACCGCATCGATCCCCGAACTGTCATCGGCCAGTTGGATGTCGGCCAGCACCAAACCGGGGCGATCTTCCATCGCCAGCGCGACGGCTTCATCCCGGGTAACGGCTACGCCGGTCACGTCATGGCCGAGATCACGAACGATCGTCTCAATGTCCATCGCAATGATCGGCTCATCCTCGATGATAAGCACCCGGCTGCGGGTCTGTTGCTCGATCTCGGCGAGCGCCTCGTTGACTAGTTTGTCGACCTCGTCGGCGTCGACCTCGATCAGATAGGCGGCATCCTCGGGGGTGAAGCCCTCCATCGCAGTCAACAGCAGCGCTTGGCGCGACAGCGGCGCAATCCGTGCAAGCCGGGCACGGGCGATCGACTCGTCGCCGCCCAGCGTGCTGCCTTCCTCGGGCTCGTCATAATTCGCCGACGACCAGATGGCTTGAAAAGTGCGGTACAACCCGAGACGAGGATCCACGTTCTTGGGAAATTCTTCCGGCGCGGCCACGATCGCTTCAAGCGTCGCGCGGACATATTTGTCGCCGTGGGTTTGGCTTCCGGTCAGCGCGCGGCCGTAGCGGCGCAGGAACGGAAGGTGGGGAGCAAGCTGTTGTCCGAGCGACATGACCGGGGTAATCTCCATACGGTTCAAGGGCGGCGTTCTGCGGCCGCCCCAAAGGGTTTGCAATCCGTTTCGCGCACCTTGACAGGAGTGTGAAAATATCGCGACGCAAGTGGAACAAACGACACGCTGTTTGGTTTCACGCTTTCGTATGGGGTTGCAACTGCGCGCGTGCCGCCAGCTCCCATGTGGTGAGGGTGCCCGGTTGATGTTACGCGCCGCTTTTGCCGGCGATCGAAAGGAAGACGTTGGTTTCTGGCAAGAGTTCGCCCGCCAAGGCGCCGGTTCGCGGGGCCGGCTCGGTAGGTGCAGGCAGGGCGAAGCTACAAGGCAAGGATAGCGACATGGGCTCCGCGCTCCGGTCGGTCTATCAGAAGACCGTCGACGAGAAGATTCCGGACGAGTTCCTGGACCTGCTCGGCAAGCTCGACTGATCCCGATGTCGAGTGGCGCTGGAGACGCGCGCCTGTCGTGGACGCCCGCGGCAGGACTGGCGCGGATGCAGACCGGAGCCAAGCTGTTCCTGATTATCAGCGGCGCACTGCTGCCGCTGGCCGCGATCGCCCTGTTCGCGACCCTTCAAACCAACCGCAACGCCGACCAGCAGGCGCGCGCACAACTGCACGTCGCCGCCACCGAGAGCAGCCGCGCCTTAGCGATCGAGCTGATCGGCGACATGACCGCACTGCGGGTCGCGCTCAACACGCTCGACCGTGATTCGGGCGACGCACCTGCCTGCGCGCGCGCGCAGGGCGTGTTTGCGCAGCAATATGCCGTCGGCGCGCGCTTTGCGATCACCGACCGCAGGGGGCGCTTGTTGTGCGGCAATGCGCTACCGCGGGCGCTGACCGCGACCGCACCAGCCAAGGACGGTTCGATCACCGCGCGCATCGTGCGAGGTCAGGGGCTGGTGCTAGCAATGGCAGGCTCGCGCGCCACACCACCGCGAGCGCCTATTTTCCGACTGCTTTCCTTACCGGGATCAGCCGCCCCACTGCTTTTCCCTCCGATTTCGGCGAAGCGCTTGCCGTCGGCGACGACCGCCTGGCATTGTCCACGCTCGAGTCGCGCGGGCCATTCGAGCGCCGTGAGACGACGATCGTCACACTTGGTCTGGGCGGGCTCGCCCTCGACATGTCGGTGCGCAGCTTGCCGATCACTTCGTCGCTGATCGTCGCACTGCTGCTGCCGATATTGATGTGGGCGGCCGCTGCGGGAATCTCGTGGTTTGTCGTCGACCGGCTACTGATCCGCCCGTTACGCGGCCTGCGCCGTAGTGTTGCTGCTTACGCCCCCGGCGAGATCATCGATCCGGGCGAGGCGCGGGCCATGCCTGCACAGGAGATTCGCGAACTCGGCGAAACATTCCGCGCGATTAGCCGCACCGTTGCATTACACGAGCACGACTTGGCCGAGGGGCTGATCCGGCAGACACGGCTCACCCGCGAGGTCCACCACCGAGTGAAGAACAATCTGCAGGTGATCTCCAGCCTGATCAACCTGCACGCACGCGGCGCTAAGGTGCCCGAGGCGGGCGAGGCCTATGCATCGATCCAGCGCCGTGTTGATGCGCTTGCCGTCGTCCACCGCAACCATTTCGCCGAGATGGAAGACAATCGTGGCCTGCCCCTGCGCGGGATGCTGGGCGAGCTGGCGTCGAACATCCGCGCCACCGTACCCGAGCGCTCAGCGCATCTCGGCATTACGCTCGACATTGAACCGGTGATGGTCAATCAAGATATCGCGATTGCAGTCGCCTTCCTGGTCACCGAGATCATCGAACTGGCGATGCTGACCAATCCAGCCGCGCAAATCCGCCTGTCGGTGAAGGCAAGCGCGATTGAGGGTAAGGCGCTGCTCCGGGTAAGTTCGGCCGCGCTGGCTGACGGCGAGGCGCTACGCGCTGGGCTGGAGGAACGCTATGCACGGGTGATGACCGGGCTATCTCGCCAGCTGCGTGCGGTGCTGCACCACGACCCGCTGGTCGGCGCCTATGAGATCCCGATTGCTATTGTCGGGCGCGAATAGTCAAAAATCCGAAAAATTTCGAAATGGCCGGAACCCCTTTTCGAGATCGGGGTTTTACCCTTCGGACAGCGACCCTTTGCCCCCCCGCTCTCGCTGTTCAAGTGATAGGCCCGGAAGCGTCAACCCTCCCCCCCCGGTGACGCTTCCGGGTCTTTCTCGTTCCGGGCCACGCGCGCCGGATCGGCATGGCAAGATATTTGGCAAACTATTGTCCTCCTAGTGAGATCTGTGGTCTCACGCGACTTGCGCCGCCCTGGAGACGGGTATGACCCCAGAGTGAGGGACTTTTGCGGAAATACGCTCAGCTCACCCCAAACGAAAACGGCTCGAAACGAAAACGGCTCGGCGAGTTTCCCCGCCGAGCCGTGCCCGTCTCCTACCCGTTGGCCGTGCTAGTTGCGGCTGGAGCCGAACATCCGCAGCACGAACAAGAACATGTTGATGAAGTCGAGGTACAGATTGAGCGCACCCATGATCGCGGTGCGCCCGGCCATGTCAGTGCCTGCCACATAGGCGTACATGCTCTTGATCTTCTGCGTGTCATAAGCAGTGAGGCCCGCGAAGATCAGCACGCCGATCGCACTGATCCCGAATGCCAGCGCGCTGGACTGCAGGAAGATGTTGACCACGCTAGCGACCAGCAGGCCGACAACACCCATGACCAGGAACGTGCCGAACGCGCTCAGGTCCTTCTTGGTGGTGTAGCCGTAGAGGCTCAAGCCAGCAAAAGCGCCAGCGGTGGCGAAGAAAGCGCCCGCGATCGACGTACCGGTATAGACCAGGAAAATCGAGGAAAGCGACAGTCCCATCAGCACCGCAAACGCCCAGAATAGCAATTGCAGCGTGCCCTGGGTAAATCGCGACTGGCCGAAGCTCATCGCGAACACAATCGCCAACGGCGCAAGCATGATCACGATACGGAGCGGGCCGCCGAGAATCTGCTGCGCGGCGCCGCTCTGCGCAAACAGCATGGCGACGATTCCGGTCAGCAGGATTCCGGAGGTCATATAGTTGTAGACGGACAGCATGTACGACCGCAGACCCGCGTCGTACGCGCTGCTGCGCGTATCGGCAGCGGCCCCGAAGGGGGCGGCGCTCGGCCGAGGGTCAGACCAGTTTGCCATTGCGAAGAAACTCCTTTGCCCGGCAATATACCGGTCACTCGGGAATATCGGCCTTCGTGCACAGCTTTTCAAGCGAATCCGCGAGATGCCCCCCTGACCAGCAATGTTTCGTTACGTGAACGATGGAGAGAAATCGTGCATCGTCTGTTTGTCGCGTTGCGCCCGCCCCCGGAGATCCGGGATCAACTGCTCGAAACGATGGATCTCGTCGCCGCCGCGCGCTGGCAGGACGAAGAACAACTGCACCTGACCTTGCGATTCATCGGCAGTGTCGAACGGCCAGTGGCGGAGGACGTGGTCGCCGCTTTGAGCCAGGTTCGCGGACCGACAATGTCGATCGCATTGTCGGGCGTGGGACAGTTCGAGCGGCGCGGGCGGACCGACGCGTTGTGGGCAGGCGTGACCCCGCATGACGCGCTGTCGGCCCTGAATCGCAAGATCGACCGGGCGCTAGTGCGCACCGGGCTGGAGCCAGAGCGGCGGACCTACCTGCCACACGTCACGCTCGCGCGGTTTTCGCGTGGTAACGGAAGCGCGAGCGAGGCGGAGCGCTGGCTGGCGCGCCACGCGAGGCTGACGAGCCCGGTGTTCGAAATCAGGCATTTCGGACTGTACGAAAGTCACCTCGCGCACGAGGGAGCGCGCTATGAGGTGGTGGAGCGGTGGGCGCTCGCCTAGACTGCTGGACGAGACTTACCCCAGCATTATTTACCCCAGCATTTCCAGAAATCGCGCCGCGGCGTGCAGATCCCGGTGCCGCTCGTTCCTGGCCCCGGCGGCGAGTGGATCGTCGCCCCACATCTCGGCTTGCCAATCCTCGTCGAGTTGGCTCGCGCGCCACACCGTCTCCACGTCCACCGCACCCTCGATCAAGGCCAGCGCCGCCACCAGCGAGCCGCTAATCGTCACGATCGGCGCGAGTGCGGCCAGCGCGAAGGCGCCGCGGGCGTGCACCGCCTCGCCCAGCCGGTCGAGTGTGGCAGGGGGTTGCGGGCGATGCATCACGCCTTCGACCAGCTCGAAATGAATGTCGTAGCGGCCTCGCGCCCAGGCGAGCAGTGGATCCCAGGTCATTGCCTGCCGCACGACCAGAGGCTCGGGCATGGTGGCACGGTAGCAGAGCAGGTCGGTCCCGGCATAGCGCGCGAGATTGGCGGCAAATGGCGCCGGCGCAGGGGAAACGATGTCGATCGCCGCGTTGGCGAGGCCGGTGAATGGCATCGATCTCGGATCAACCTCCTCGCCCACCGCACGCCATTCCTCGGCGACCGCCCGCGCCAGAATGTCGGTCGGCAGCACCAGCGCGGCGCGCGCGGGCGTCTTCACCGGGCGATCGTCTAGTCGGATCGCGCGATCGACGATTGCCACGTCTTTCCAGAAGCGTCTCACGGGCGGGGCGGGGTCCGCCAGCGCCGCGCCAGCGACAGCGGCGCGGTCGCCATGAACGCGAGCGCCGACACAACAATCGCCACGCCCAGCACGCGAAGTCCGAAGCTGTGCGCGCGGGCGATCAAAATTACCCCGAACACCGCGCCCGCCACACCGACCAGCCGCACTGCGGTCATCGCGAAATAGCGCCGGCGCGCCTCGATATCAGGATCGGTCATCGCGGCATCCTACCCCACAGCGGTACCCGGGTCACGCCCCCTCATCGCCGTTGCGAGCCGCGAATTGCCGCTCTTGGCCAGCGCTTCGGCGACTCGATCTCGTTCGTCGGCCGACTTGTTCTGGCTGAGCTTGCGGGTACCGCGCACCGCAGAGACGGCAACCTCGAACCCCAGGATTGCGCCGAGCATCTTCTCGAACAGCATCGACTCCATTTTCGCGCGTGTCCAAGGATTAGCCGGGGCGACGCGGGGCTCGTGCCGGGCAGCAAGCGCGTCGAGCTGCTCGATCAGCGCGGCAACGTCGATTGAGCGCGCGACCCCATCTAATTCGGCGCAAACGTAGTTCCAGGTGGGCACCTGATTACCGGGCACGCTATACCAATTAGGACTGACATACCCCTCCGGCTCGATCACGCTGACCAGCACCATCGCCCTGTAGATGCCGGGCGATCCGATTCCCACGCGCGACGTGGAAACGCAGTGACTCGCCAAACCGCGAGATCGGCGCCTGCACCGCCATCGGCCCATCGGGAGTGGCGGCAAAGATCTGCGCGAGGCCGACGCCGTCCGCAAACTCAAGCCAGTCCGCATGGTCCCCGGCGCGGAACGCCGGGTTGGCATGCATTATTTCTCTTCCACGACGCCACGCTTACGACGTTCGCCGCGACGTTCCTTGCGATAGGCCTTAGCGTGCGCGCGGCCGGCCGCCTTCTTGTCTTCCCGAGTCATCGGCGGGGCTTCATCATTGATCGGGATATCGCCTGATTTGATGTCGAAGCCCAATTGCTCGAAGCTCTCGGCCATGTGGTGCGGAAGCTCGGCGGTAATGTCGAGCTTGCCGCCGTCGGGATGGTCAATGCGGATGCGGCGGGCGTGCAGATGCATCTTCCGGGAAATGCCGCCGGTCAGAAAGGACGCAGGGCCGCCATATTTGCCATCGCCAACGATTGGATGGCCGATCGCGTTCATATGCACGCGCAGCTGGTGGGTGCGCCCGGTAAAGGGCTGCAATTCGACCCAGGCAGTACGGTTGCCGGCGATCTCGATCACCCGGTAGCGGGTGCGCGCGATTTGCCCATTTTCCTCGTCGACGTGCATCTTCTCGCCACCGCTGCCCGGCTGTTTACCAATCGGCAACTCGATCATGCCGTCTTCGATCGCCGGCACGCCAACCACCAGCGCCCAATACACCTTGCGCGCGCTGCGCCCCGAAAAATGCTTGGAGAAAAAGGCAGCCGCGCGGGACGTGCGTGCAATCAGCAAGGCACCGGACGTATCCTTGTCGAGCCGGTGAACCAATTTGGGACGGCTTTCGCGGTCATATTGCAGCGCGTCAAGCAGGCCGTCGACATGCTCGTGGGTCTTGGTCCCACCCTGCGTCGCGAGGCCAGGCGGCTTGTTGAGCACGATCGCCTGGGCGTCCTTGTGGATCACCATCCCTTCTGCGAGCTCGATCTGCAACGGATCAAGCGGCGGGCGTTCCTTCTTGGGCGGTGCAGCCGGAGGTGCATCGGGGCGCTCCTGCTCGGGCGGTGGAACGCGGATCACCTGGCCGACCGCGATCCGGTCGCCGGGCGTAGAACGCGCGCCATCGACCCGCATCTGCCCGGTGCGCGCCCATTTGGCGACGGTGGTGAAGCTGATGTCAGGTAGATGCCGCTTGAACCAGCGGTCGAGGCGGATGCCATCATCGTCGGGCTCGACAGTGAACTGGCGGACAGGATCGGTCATGCAATGGCCCTTGTAAGCATCAGGCCAGCGAACAAGGCGGCGAGCGCGCCGAACACGGAGACCGCGGCATAAGCGAGAGCCGCTGGCCAGACACCGCGTTCGATCATCGTCATCATGTCGAGCGAGAAGGAGGAGAAAGTCGTGAAGCCACCGAGAATGCCGACCGCCAGGAAAAGCCGGGCCGGCTCGTTGCCGCCGCGCTGCGCGAATACCCCGACCAGCGCGCCCATCAGCAACCCGCCGATCAAATTGACCGCCAACGTGCCCCATGGATAGCCCGTGCCGAGCTGTACGGACGCGACGCGCCCGGCCAGATAGCGCGCGCCCGAGCCCAAGGCTCCGCCGAGCATGACGAGAAGAAGAGGTGGCATGATCGGCTTGCCCTAGCCTGAAAGGGGCAAATAGTCACCCCCGGGCGCCATTACGACAGATCGACCCTCAGCCTATCCCAGGAACGACGCAAATCCTCCCCGGGGAGGGGCGCGTCTGGGAAGGATTTATCCGCGGATCGGCCCTTAAGGCTATTCCCCGCCCACCCGGATCGCTGCCGCCGCCACGAACGGCCCGCCGGCGACTAGCAGCAGGCTGACCGCCGCGAGCAGTTTCAGCGCACCCGCACCGTCGCCAAGCGAGCCGGCACCGAAGATCAGCAGCGGCACTGCCAGCGGCAACATCAATAGTCCGGCCAGCGCGCTCGCCCCGCGTAGGCCCGCAACAATCGCGCCGGTCGCCACCGCCAACGCGGCCAGCCCGGGGGTGCCGAGCAGCAGCCCGATCTCCACGCGAAACAGGGTGACAGCGGGTAAGTCGAGCAGCCCGGCCGCGATCACGGATGCCGCCATCAGCGGCGGTCCGAAGGTAAGCCAGTGCGCCAGCGTCTTGGCCGCCGCGACTATTTCCATCGAAATCCCGCGCACCGCGAGTTGGTCGATCACCCCGCTCTCGAGATCAGGCGACACCAAGCGCTCGACTGGCAGCAGCGCGGCGAGCAGCGCCGCCGCCCAGATCACCCCGCCGCCGATCCGCGCGAGCAAGGTCGCATCCGGCCCCACCGCGAACGGGAACAGGGTCGCGGCGAGCAAAAAGAAGGCGACCACCAGCGTCACCCCACCCCCCGCCAGCGCACGCCGCGCGTCGCGCGCCACCAGCGCAGCAAAGGCGCTCACAGCGCTATCTTTCGCGCATCCGGCAGCGACAGCGGCAGATGGGTCGCCACCAGCACGATCCCGCCGCGGGCGCGGTGCCGTGCGACCATCGTCTGCAACCGCGCGACCGCGGCGACATCGAGCCCGTTGGCGGGTTCGTCGAGCAGCCAGACCGGTGCTCCGCTCGCCACCACCCGGGCAAAGGCCGCCCGTCGTCGCTGGCCGGTCGACAGCAGTCGAACCGGTACGTCGGCGAGCGGCCCGAGTTCGAGGTCCGCGAGCGCCGCTGCCACGCGTCCGCTCGGATTTGGCAGCGCATCGAGCGCTGCCCAGAACGCCAGCGCGGCCGCCAGCGTGCGTTCACCGTCGAGCGCCGCCGCCTCTGCGAGCAGGGCGCGCGTCCCCAGCCCCTCGACCCTACCCGCGGCTGGCGGCAGTAGTCCGGCCGCGATCCGGATCAGACTCGACTTGCCCACCCCGTTCGGCCCGCTCACCAGCGCCGCCTCGCCCGCAGCGAGCGCGAACGACAGCCCCGCGAACAGCGTCCGCCCGGCGCGCGCGCATGTCACGTCGCGAAAGGTGAAGGCCTCTGGGGGTTGTCGGGTCATGCGCAACGCCATACCCGTAGCGTGGAAGCCGGGGCAAGAACGGAGCCGACCATGATCGAAGCGCTAAACGATGCCGAACGCGCCGATGCACTCGATGACCTCGATGAATGGGATTATGACGAGGCGCGAGACGCGATTACCCGCAAATTCGTATTTGCCGATTTCTCCGAAGCGTTCGGCTTTATGGCCCGCGTCGCGCTGCTCGCCGAGAAGGCCGACCATCACCCGGAGTGGAGCAACGTCTGGAACCGGGTGGAAATCCTACTCACCACCCACGACGCGGGCGGCCTGTCGCACCGGGACGTCGAGATGGCCGCCGCGATCGACGGGCTGCTGGGCTGATCCGGCCGTCTTGCACGCACCGCTTCGCGCGATACTCCAAACAGGCGTTTAACACGCCCGCCGGGGGCAATCCGGCAATTCCAACAACGCTTCGCCCCAGGCGAGCGCCGACAATCTCCAGGTTACCGATAAAAGTAAAATGCCGGTTTCGTGTAATCCGTTTTCTGGACCTGAACTTTCGTCCCACACCGTCACCGCGCCACACCCCCTCCTCGCATTTGCTTGCGCAGTTTCCCCGGTAGCCAGCGCGCAGCGAACGCCATGCGGTGTGCTGTCTTGCCAACATAACTGTGCAGCCGGTCGCCGTGGACTGCGTCCCATGCGGCGTCGGCCACCGCCTCGACCGGAGTCAGCTCAAGCCCGGCACTGGTCACTGTATCACGGATAGTGCGATTCGATCCGCCGGCGGTGGCGTTCAGCAGCGGCGTTTCGATGAAACTTGGGATGATGTCACGCACCCGGATACCGTCACGCGCCCACTCGCCGTCGAGCGCTTCGGTCAGTCCGCGCACCGCGAACTTGGTCGCCGAATAAGCCGCAAGTCCCGCCGACCCGTAGATCGCCGACGCCGAGGCGGTGTTGAGCAGGCATGAGTCGCGCGTCCTGACAAGATAGGCGTGGCCGATCCGCGCGCCGTTGAGCACTCCCATGAAATTGATCGCCACCACCCGGTCGAGTTCGGCGAAATCAGTGGTCGCCAGCGGCCCGCCAGTGCCGATCCCGGCATTGTTGAACAACACGTCGAGCCGTCCGGTCACCGCGGTGAAGGCGTCGAGAGCGGCAACCCAGGCATCACGATCGCGCACGTCCATCGCGTAGACGCTTGCCACTCCCGCCGGAAGCAGCGCGACCGTAGCCGCAAGCCCAGCGGCGTCGATATCGGCCAGTCCGACCCACCAGCCCTCGCGCGCGAAGCGCTGCGCGACGGCGCGGCCGATCCCAGATCCGCCCCCGGTGATAAAGATCGCCTTGGCCACGTCCGCCTCTCCCCTTGTTCGTTGCCGCAGCATCCCGCACAACTGTCGCGGATGCCACCCCCAACTTCCCTCTGCTTCGCCGGTGTCGGCAAGCGCTATGCTGACGGCACAGTGGCGGTCTCGGACGTGTCGGTCGAGATCGACGGCGGCAGTTTCGTCGCGCTGGTCGGCGCGTCGGGGTCGGGTAAATCGACCTTGCTCAAGATGGTCAACCGCCTGGTCGTCCCAAGCGCCGGGCGGGTGTCGATCGGCGGCGAGGACGTCACCGCCCTGTCCGCGCCGGTGCTGCGGCGGCGGATCGGCTATGTGTTCCAGAACGTCGGACTGTTCCCGCACATGACCGTCGCCGAGAATGTCGCGATCGGGCTGCGCATAATGGGCGTCACCGATACCGCGGCGCGGGTCGACCAAATGCTGGATTTGGTCGATCTGCCGCGCACGCTGGGCAATAGACTACCGGATGCGCTGTCGGGCGGGCAGCGCCAGCGGGTCGGCGTCGCCCGCGCGCTCGCCACCGCGCCGGGGTTGATGCTGATGGACGAGGCGTTCGGCGCGCTCGATCCGGTGACCCGCGATGCGCTGGGCCGCGAAATCCGTGCGCTGCACGATCGGCTGGGACTAAGCACGATACTGGTTACCCACGATATGGCCGAGGCGCTGCTGCTCGCTGATCGGGTGCTGGTGATGGCCGCGGGCCGAATCGTCGCCGATGCCACTCCGCATGAATTGCTCACGGGCCGAGGCGGCCCCCAGGCACAAGCCTTGGTCGCCGTGCCGCGCGATCAGGCCGCGCGGCTAAAGGCGCTGTCATGAACGATGCTTTCGCTCGCGTGCCACCGCTGCTCGCGCAGCACATTTTGCTGTCGGCGGCGGCGATTCTGCTCGGGCTGGCGGTGGCATTGCCGCTCGGCCTGTGGTCGGCGCGGCGGCCGAATGTGGCACGGATTGCGATTGGCTTTGCCAGCCTGGTGCAGACGATCCCGTCGCTCGCACTACTCGCGCTTTTCTATCCGGTGCTGCTTGCTGCGGGCGCGCTGACCCATATCGCCATCCCCGCGCTGGGCTTTCTGCCCTCGCTGCTTGCGCTCGCGCTCTACGCACTGTTGCCGATCCTGCGCAATCTGGTGACCGGGCTCGCGGGGCTCGACCCGGCGGTGATCGAGGCGGCCGACGGAATCGGTATGACCGCCGCGCAGAAACTGCGACTGGTCGAGGTGCCGCTGGTCGCACCGGTCTTGATGGCCGGGGTGCGCACTGCCGCGGTGTGGACGATCGGCGCAGCGACGCTGGCCACCACCGTCGGTCAGCCGAGTTTGGGCGACCTGATCTTCGCGGGTCTGCAAACTCAGAATTGGGCGTTGGTGCTCGCGGGCTGCATCGCTGCGGCCGGGCTCGCCTTGTCCACCGACGCACTGCTCGGACTGGTTGAGCGCGGGATTGCGCGGCGGATGCGCTGGCAGGTGCTGACGGGAATCGGCGGAATCGTGCTCGGCATTGCGCTGGCCGCTGCCGCGGTGTTCGCGCCGAGCAGCGACACCCGTCGAACGGTGGTGGTCGGCGCCAAGAATTTTTCGGAGCAGTTCATCCTCGCTCGGGTGATCGGCGCGCGGCTGGAGGCATCGGGCTACCATGTCGTCTATCGCGAAGGACTCGGCTCCGCGGTGGCGTTCAAGGCGCTCAGCGGTGGCGAGATCGGTGTCTATGTCGATTACGCCGGCACGATTTGGACCAACGAGATGCACCGAAACGACGTGCCTGATCACGCAACGATGCTCCGGGAGATCGCGCATTGGAGCGCGGCCAAAGGCATCCGCGTGCTGGGCGCTCTCGGATTCGAGAATGCCTATGCTTTCGCTATACAGACAGAGGCTGCCAGGCGGTTGGGCATCACCAGCCTCAATGATCTGGTCGGTGCAGCACCAAGGCTCGCGCTCGGCTCCGACCTGGAGTTTCTTGACCGGCCCGAATGGGCAGCGGTGCAACGCGCCTATCCGCTGCATTTTGCGAGCAAACGCGCCTACAACCCAAGCTTCATGTACCGCGCGATCGATAGCGGTGCGGCCGACGTGATCACCGCCTTCTCGTCGGACGGTAGGATCGCTGCGCAGCATCTGACCGTGCTCACGGACCCGAAGCGCGCGATCCCCGGCTATGACGCGATCCTGCTGGTATCGCCGCAACTCGCCGGCGACCCCCGGCTGGCTGCTGCGCTGCGGCCGCTGATCGGGCACGTCTCGGTCGAGGCGATGCGCGAGGCTAATTACCGAGTGGACCGCGATGCCGGCAAGGTCAGTCCGGACGATGCCGCGCGATGGTTGGGGCAGAGCATCCGTTAGTTAGTGCCCGCTGCGTGCCCACATTCTGCGCAAGCCCCGCCCCAGCAGCGCCGGCATGCCCGGGCGCAACAGCAGCCAGTCGCGGATGGCCGGCCCCTTGTCCGCGCCAATCACCTGCTTGTAACCACTGTCGCCTGCGCCCCAGTCGATATGCCGCACGCCGCCGGCCATCGCCGCGACCAGATTGCGCCAGTAGAGCAATTTGCCCGGTGAGTGCTTGCCATAGGCCGGGTCATAGCTGTTCGCGATCGCATAGCGCAGGTCACCCACTTGGATATCGAACGAGAAAGCGGCCGGTTTGCCGTCGACGTGGAGCAATGCCGTCTTGAACATGTCGGCCAGTACCGGATCCTGCGCCGCCGCGCGCCAGAAGGCGCCGTGACCACCCTCCGTGAACTTGGCGTCGCCGTCGGTACGCTGGGCGATCCAGCTACGCCGCTCCACCTCGGCCATGGCGTCGAACCCGCCGCCGACCAAGAACCGCCAGTCGAGTGCACCATGCGCGGCAAGATGCTTTTCGTGAAAGCGGTTCTTCTTGAGCGTCGAGGCCCGCGGCCAGCCGCCTTCGGCGGCGAGCGCCCCCATGTCGAGCGCGAAGCTATCCGCCACGAATCGATCAATCGTAGCCCAGCCAGACGCACGCGCCGCCGCGAGGAGCCGCTCGACCCCGGGATCGCCATCGCACACCGGCCCGATCCGCAGCGCGTTCACCTCTGCCGCCAGCGTGTCGAGGAGCACCTCATATGCCGTCGCGTCGGCGTCCTCGCGCGCCGGAAAGCTGCGGAACGGCCAGTAACAGCCAGGCACCGCGGCCAGCCGCGCCACCGCGGGACCGAAGCCGATCATCGGAAGCGCGATCGCCGGCACGTCATCCGCCTGGACCAGCACGGTTCGCGCCGACCCGCCATAAGCTGCCAACGCGGCGGCGAACCACTGGTAGCGCAGAAAGCGGTGGTGCAGTGGCGCAGCCTGCGCCACCAGATCAATCGCCCCCGACAGCCCGGCATCGACCCGCGCGCGCACCAGCGGCGGCAGCCGCGTGAATTCGGAAAGCAGCATCGGCTTCGACATGCCGCCGACATACTCCTGATGCGTTACCAATGGGTGGAGGCTTGCGGTCGATCGGCGCGCACGTCAGACAGGGCGGGATGCAGCATCTCCCCGCCGTGACGACCATCGCCCAGACGATCACGCTGTCGCTTTCGCCAATCTTCATGCTGACCGCGATCGGGCAGTTGCTCAACGTGCTCGCCGGGCGGCTGTCGCGAGTGGTCGATCGGGCGCGGGCGTTGGAACATCTCCACCCACGCTCGACCGGGCCGGAGCATGACCGCCACGTATGGGAACTGCGGCTGCTCAATCGGAGGCTCGGGGTGGTCAACGCCGCACTGCTGCTCGCGGTGCTGAGTGCGATCATGACCTGTACCGCGGTCGCGCTGATGTTCGTAGCAGTGCTCGCGAAATTGCACATCGGCACCGTCGTAGCAGTCGCTTTCATCCTGGCGATGCTACTGCTGATCACCGCGCTGGTGGGGTTCATGATCGAGGTGCGGATGTCGCTAAGGGCGATCCGGGTGCGCGACGAATTGCTGGAGAAGGGTGCATGAACCCGGTAATTGAGAAGCGCCTGCTGCAGGCGGTAGTGGGGATGGCCTGCGTGGTGCCACTGGTGACCGGCGGCCTATCGATCCTGCGCGGGCCCGCCTGGATGGCGCATGCGCCAATGCCGGTCGATCTCGACAGCCACTTCCGCTACATTTCAGGGATCTTCTTCGCGGTCGGCGTGGCGTTTGCAACCTGTGTGCCGGGGATCGAGAACAAGGGACCCCGCTTCCGGTTGCTCGGCGCGCTGGTGATCGCGGGCGGGCTGTCGCGGGTCGTGTCGCTGGTGGCGGTGGGTGTGCCCTCGCAAGGCCATGTGCTGGGATTGTGCATGGAATTGGGCGTGGTGCCGCTGCTGATGCTGTGGCAGCGCGGGCTGGAGAAGCGGTGGTCCTGAGTTCCTGGGCCGTGCCGGGGAGGAGCTATTGCACCTTTACCGTTGCCAAATACCTCGGCACCGCCCGCGCGTGCGCTTTTTGCTCGAACGCATAGCCGGCCGCCAGCAGCGTCCCTTCCGACCAGGCTGGGCCGACAAACGACAGCCCGACCGGTAGTCCTCGGACCTGCCCCATCGGCACGGTCAGGTGCGGATAGCCCGCGATCGCGGGCAGGCCGCTCGCGCTCGGGCCTGTGAATTGATCGCCATGCACCGGGTCGCTGAGCCACGCGGCCCCATAGGTCGGCTCGACCAGCATCGTCGCTCCGGCCGCCTTCAGCATTTGGTCGATCGCGCCTCTGGCGCCGGCCAGCGATGTCGCCCGAGCCGCGAGATAATCAGGATCGGCGAGCCCCCGAGTCTTGACCGCCTTGAGGAACTGCTCCTGCCCGAAATACGGCATTTCCTGCGTCGCATGCGTGACATCGAATGCAATCACTTGGTCAAGAGTACGGGTCGTCACCGCAGCCGGAATAGCCGCCAGATAGGCGTCGAGATTGGCCTTCAACTCGGTAAGCAATACCGTGTTCTCGGCATCGTCGAGATCGGTCTTGGGCGGCTTGACCTCGACCAATATGGCCCCGGCCGCCGCCAACTGTGCAAGCGCGAAATTGTACACTGCCGCTAGATCGGGCGACAAGTCGGGCCGGATTACGCCGAGCTTCACTCCGTTGAGCGCCCCCGCCGACAGTTCAGAGGCATAATCAATGCGATGCGCATCGGCCGGGGCAGTTGCGGCATCTGCGGGATCAGACCCGACCATGGCGGAGAACAGGATCGCCACATCGCGCACGGTGCGCCCCATCGGCCCGGCGGTGTCCTGGCTGTGGCTGATCGGCACGATATGCGTACGGCTGACCATGCCGATGGTCGGCTTCAATCCGACAATTCCGGCCATCGACGACGGGCACACTACCGATCCGTCGGTTTCGGTGCCGATCGCTGCCGTCGCAAAGCTCGCCGCTACCGCCGCACCCGACCCGCTCGACGATCCACACACGCTGCGGTCGAGCGCATAAGGGTTGCGCACCAGCCCGCCGACCGCGCTCCACCCGCTCATCGACCGGGTCGAGCGAATATTAGCCCATTCTGAAAGGTTGGTTTTACCCAAGATCACTGCACCGCCCGCGCGCAGTCGCGCGACCAGCGGCGCATCGCGGCCGGTAGCATTGCCGGCCAGCGCCAAGCTACCTGCGGTGGTCGGCAGGTCGCGGGTCTCGACATTGTCCTTGATAAGCAGCGGAATGCCATCGAGCGGCCCGAGCAGCGCACGCTCCTTGCGCCGCGCGTCGCTGGCGCTGGCTTCGGCCGCTGCATCGGGATTGAGCGCGATCACCGCGTGCAGGGCAGGGCCTTTGCGGTCCATCTCAGCGATTCGCGCGCGATAGGCGGCCGTGATCGCGGCGCTCGACGCTTGGCCCCGCGCCATCATCGTCTGCAGTTCGTCGATCGAGCGCTCTTCGACCGACACGCGCTGTGCCATCGCCGGGCTGGCTGCGACCAGCATCAAGATCATCCACCCGCGCACGATCGCCCTCCCCCGAGAGAATGTCAGCCCGCATCGGGCGGCCCTCACTTCTCATTCGTTTCGAGCGAGGCCCAGAAACGGGCCATGAGCCGCGCAGAGTTTCTCGACTTCGCATAACGAATGGAACAGGGAAAGCCGCTCTAGCCTAAGCGCTTCGCTACAAATGAAAAGAGCTTGTCGGGATCGAAATCCCGACAAGCTCCAGACATGGTCAGCGGCCGGAGAGCTCCAGCCCGGAGGACCATGCGAACCGCCTTGTCACCTCATGACCTGCCACGTTATCGCCGAAGCAGAAACGCAGTGGCCATATGCACGTCCTCGTTGACTGGGGGAGAATACCCCCCGCAGACGTGCGGTGAATTAGCGGCGCGTCCCCCGAACGAACCGAACCGAACTCACTGCTGAACCATGAGACATCGGATCACCTCCTTTCGCTTGTTGAAACGACGTACCCTGACTGGGTACGCCACCAATGTGAGTCATCAAGAGGCACAGATCAAGCCTTGAAATGGAAATAGATTTCGACAAGATTTTCGCGCCGCAAAGCAGACCACGCTCAGGCTCGTCCCGCCTGCCCGACCAGCAACCGCGGGTCGATCCCCGCACTGGCAAAGCCGCGCTCCCAGCGCGCGCCGGCTGCGGTGTCGAACAGCAGTTCGGTAGTCCCAGGCGCATGGAACCACCCTGAGCGGGTCAATTCCTCGTCGAGTTGCCCCGCGGCCCAACCGGCATAGCCGAGCGCTACCACGAACCGCGCCGGCCCTTTCCCTTGTGAGATCGCGCGCAGTACGTCGACCGTGCCGGTCATCGCCCAGCGTTCCGCCACGTCACCCCCAGCTGCGCCGGCAACGGTGATCGTATCCTGCCCGCTCCAGTCCAGGCTGTGCAGTACAAATCCGCGCCGCACTTCGACGGGACCGCCGAAATGCACTGGCGCGTCGGGCGAATCACCGGGATCCAGCTCCACCTGCCGCAGTAGATCGTGCAGTCCGAGCCCGTCGATTGCCGCCCCTATGCCGATGCCCATCGCGCCATTCGCATCGTGCGCGCACATCGCGATCACTGATCGTTCAAATCGCGGGTCGCCAATGCCGGGCATCGCCAGCAGGAATTGGCCGGTGAGATAGCGTGCGCTTTCCATCGCTTGGCACATAGCGGGCACGGCGCGACCACGCCACGCTTGAAAATCGCGTGCGCGGGTCCAACTAGCGACACGACGGCTCGTCCGGGCCCGATTTTTCGAGAAGGATAGATTCATGACGATCTCCGTCGGCGACCGCTTGCCCTCCACCAGCTTCGTCAAGGCCACCGCGGGCGGCCCCGAAGCGATCGATTCG